>JAAOEI010000136.1_pt1 | contig 29837 bp, 36 predicted proteins | sample 7059261 | NCBI WGS metagenome assembly JAAOEI01 (sample SAMN14008812, study PRJNA610033) | viral metagenome | isolation source: viral particles filtered from seawater | place: China: Hangzhou Bay, Yangshan Deep Water Harbour | collected 2017-10-31 | reverse complement strand
TACCAAAGGTGATGAAAGTGTAGAATTTTACGAAACTGAATACGAAATGTTAAATAAGTTTTTCCAAAAGTATTTGGAAATCAGACCAACAATTGTATCAGGTTGGAACTCGGAGTTCTTTGATATTCCTTACCTATATAATAGAGCAGTCAGAATATTGGGTCCAGAAGTAGCAAATCTATTATCACCGATTTCACAAGTTATTTATTCAGATTACAAAAAGAAACACACAATCGCTGGTGTATCATCATTAGATTATTTACAACTATATAGACAATTCACATTTACACAACAATCAAGTTATCGTTTAGATTATATTGGTGAAGTAGAAGTTGGTATGAAAAAGGTTGATTACACAGGAACACTTAACGACTTATACGATAATGACTTACAGACTTTTATTGATTACAATATTCGAGATGTAAAAATCTTGGTTGAGTTAGACAAGAAATTAGATTTTATTGAAATTGCTCGTGGTATAGCTCATCTCGGACACATTCCTTACGAAGATATAAGTATGTCAAGTCGTTGGTTAGAGGGGGCGATATTAGTTTATTTAAAAAAACTCGGAGTTGTCGCACCTAATAAACCACCAAGACCAAAAATGTTTAATGATGACAAGTTCTCAGGTGCTTATGTTCAAGAACCACAAGCAGGAAAACACGAGTGGGTGTATGACTTGGATATTACTTCTATGTATCCGAGTGTTATTCGTAGTCTAAACATCTCACCAGAAACTAAAATCGGTAAAGTTGAGGGTTGGGACGCTGAACAATTCTTAAAAGACAATCATCAAAAAACTTATACATTAGTTGGTAAAAATGGAAAAGAAATGGGTAAGATGACAGAACGAGAACTACAACAATATCTTGATGAGGCGAAAGTATCCATTAGTTCAAACGGAATACTTTATCAGACTGAAAAACAAGGACTAATTCCAGCACTATTAGAAAAGTGGTTCAATGAAAGAGTTGAGATGAGAAAACTTGTTAAAAAGTTCCACGATGACGGAGACAAAGTAAAAGAACAATATTTTGATAGACGACAACATATTCAAAAGATTGTATTGAACTCGTTGTATGGTGTATTAGGACTACCAGTATTTAGATTTTATGATTTGGATAACGCTGAAGCCACAACCACAACAGGTCAGTCTTTGATTAAGTTCAGTAAAAAAATTACTAATCATTTCTACAATAAAGAACTTGGAACTGCCGATGACTATGTTATCTACATTGATACAGACTCTATTTTTGCGTCGGCAGTTCCATTAGTCAAGAAAAGATTTCCAAATCAAGAACTATCCGAAACAATGATGACACAAAGAATTTCAGAAATATGTGCAGAAGTTCAAGATTATTTAAATAAGTCTTATGATTATTTCGCCAAGAAGTTTTGTAATGTAGATGAGCATGTATTTGATATTAAACAAGAGGTAATCGCAAAGTCAGGATTATTCATCACTAAGAAACGATATGGATTGAGAATTATCAATGACGCTGGTCGTAAAGTAAATAAAATCCACGTTAAAGGATTGGATACAATCAGAAGTAATTTCGCAGTAGCTATGAAAGAGTTATTGTCTAAAGTTTTAGAAGACATATTGGCTGATGTTCCGAAAGAAAAGATAGATGAAAGAATATCAGTATTCAAAAGAAATATGACATCACTACACTTTGATGTTATGGCAAATCCAATCGGTGTAAAGGGTATTGGAAAGTATCAAGTAAAAGATATTGATAATCCATTTTCTACATACAAAAAAGGAACACCGGTCCACGTTAAATCAGCTATAAACTACAATTCCTTGATTGATTATTGGTATGAGGGAAAAAGATATTCAAAGATTTCCAACGGAAACAAAATCAGATGGGTTTATCTCAAGGAAAATGAGTTTGGATTTGATTCTATAGCTTACAAGGGTTATGAAGACCCACCACAGATTTTAGAATTAATTAAAAACTACATTGACCATAACAAAATGTATGAACAAGCTATGAGTAAAAAGGTTGGTATGTTTTACAAAGCACTTAAATGGGGTGGAGTGGAGGATGCAACACAATCAATGAGTAGGTTTTTTTAATGAGATTAATACACGGAGATTGTTTGGTTGAAATGGATAAGTTAATCCAAGAAGGTGTAGAAGTAGATTTAACACTAACCAGTCCACCATATAATATGAGAACCAGAATACGAGACGGAGAATATACAGAAAGAGAAAAGTCAGAACACACAAGTAAAAAATATAAACATTTTGATGACGCTTTAACAATTGATGAGTATTATAATTTCCACAAACAAGCATTAGAAAAAATGTTAAAGTTGTCAAAAGTTGTATTGTGGAACATACAAATCGTAACTGGTAGTAAAGAAGCAGTATTTAAATTGATTGGGGATTTCAACAAAAACATAAAAGATATCATAGTTTGGGATAAAGGATATGGAGAACCTTCATTACACGAGGGAGTATTGAACCGAAGAACAGAATTGATTATTGTTTTTCAACAAAACGCAACAGCAGGTAGGTATATAAAAAACTCATATTTCAAACACGGAAGTTTAAACGACTTATGGAAAATAAAAAGACCAAGACACCCAAAAGGACACTCGGCAACATTTCCAATAGAATTAGCAGAAACTGCAATTAGAAGTTTCAGTCCAGAAAATGGTGTTGTAATGGATTGTTTTATGGGAAGTGGAACAACAGGAGTTGTGTGTAATAAACTAAATAGAGATTTTATTGGAATAGAATTAGTCAAAGATTATTTTGACTACTCAAAGAAAAGAATTGAAAACATTGAAAATAATTCTTCAACATTGGAAAAATTTATTTGATTTTCAAAAAACAACATTATATTTATAATTGAAAAATAGGAGAAAATGGTTATGAACAAATCGCAGTTAACAAACTTCATCACAAAGTATACTTTGGGTGGAGAAATTAAATCAACAAAATGGACTTCAAACGGAAACTCATTATCAACAAGATTTATCTCAGGTGATAAGTCAGTTGTTGGTAGTGTTGTTTTAAGTCAATTCAATCATCTATCGCCTTGTGAATTAGGTGTGTATAATACAGGTCAACTATCTTCGTTGTTGTCAGTATTGGGAGATGATGTTGATATTACATTGTCAAATTCCGGAGATAAATTTATCTCAATGGAGTTAGAAGACACAAACAGAAAAACAAAGTCAAAATATATGTTGAGTGATTTATCGGTTATCCCAACACCACCAGAACTTAAAAACTTACCAAGTGAGTTTGAGTTAGGTATTAAGGTTGACCCATATTTTATCAATACATTTATTAGTGGTAAAGGAGCTTTATCCGAAGCAGAAACATTTACCATATTGACTGAAAACGGAGAAACTAAAATCGTTATCGGTTATGCAAGTATCGCATCTAATCGTGTAACGATACCAGTAGAAACCACAAAAGGTGGAGAAATTGAACCAATCAGTTTCAACGCCAATATGTTCGCTTCAATCCTAAGTGCAAATAAAGATTGTGAAAGTGCAACATTAGAAGTGAGTTCAGCTGGACTATCAAGAATTAAATTCTCAATCGATAATTATGATTCAGAATATTTCTTGGTATCAACACAAGCGGTTAATTAGTGGAATCACTAAAACATAGTTTGTGGGTAGAACGATATAGACCACAGAATTTAGATAATTACATTGGTAATGACCATTTAAAATCAAAGGTGTCGGTATATTTAGAATCAGGAGATATACCACACCTTCTCTTATTCGGTCGTGCCGGAACAGGTAAAACAACCTTAGCTAAATTGTTAGTTAACAATATCGATTGTGATTATCTATATATAAATGCTTCCGATGAAAATAGTGTAGATGTAGTTCGTGAGAAAGTCAAGAACTTCGCATCAACATTAGGTTTCAAAGATATGAAAGTCATTATCTTGGACGAGTGTGATTACATTACACCAAACGCTCAAGCCGCACTTCGTAATCTTATGGAAACATTTAGTAAGAATTGTAGGTTTATACTGACTTGTAATTATGTCGAGAGAATCATTGACCCGATACAAAGTCGTTGTCAGTCTTTTCAGATTATACCACCAGATAGAAAACAAGTTGCTCAACATCTTGTAAACATTTTGAATAATGAAAGTGTTGAATTTGATTTACAAGACATAGCTACTATCGTAAATAGTGGTTATCCGGATATCAGACGAGTAATTAATGGTTCTCAAAGACAAGTTGTAAGTGGTAAATTAGTCATTGATGAAAACACCATAGCACAAAACGATTATAAATTACAAGTATTAGAAATATTAAAAACACAAGACAAGAAAAATTCATTTCAAAACATCAGACAATTATTAGCAGATTCTAAAGTATCGGACTTTTCAGATTTATTCAGATTATTGTTTGACACGGTTGATGATTGGGGAAAAGGTCACATAGTTGAGTGTATATTAATCTTGTCAAAATATCAACAATCAGACGCAGTCGTAGTGGATAAAGAAATCAACACTATGGCTATGTTTGTAGAAATTATAGGGAGTATCAAATGAGTAGTCATCCAAAACCAGCACCACCAAAACAAGTGGAGTTAGATATATCAAAGGCAGATACTATACAATGTCAAGAGTGTGGAAACGCATCTTTTATACCGGCATTCTTTTTGAAAAAAATATCCGCGTTAATGAGTCCAACAGGTAAAGAAGCAATTGTACCAATCCAAGTTTATAGTTGTGGTAGTTGTGGTGTTGTTCCACAAAAGATGTTAGAAGGTAGTGGACTTGAATCGTAATGTACATAGACCACGATAGAAAGTTAGTTTTTATTCATATTGCCAGAACTGGTGGTTCAAGTATAAAGACAGCATTAAATCTACACGAAAAAAAATATACTGAACATTATCATTTAGATTCTTCTTATATACCAAAAAAATGTGAAGACTATTTTAAGTTTGCATTTGTAAGAAATCCTTTTGATAGGTTTGTTTCGTTATATCATTTTAGACCAAAAGGTTTAAGTTTTTCTGATTGGTTAGATAACATCACTTTAACATATGTTCAGCAAGTAGATTATGGAGTAGACAAACTGGACTTTGTTGGTAGATATGAAAACTTACAAAAAGACTTCAATAGACATTTTAAAGGACAATTGACTATTGAAAATCCAACAGAATCATTTTCTATTATTAAAAACAAACATTACACAGAATATTACGATGATAATACAATTAAAAAGGTAAGTAAGTTAGCAGAAAAAGATATTAGTAAATTTAACTATGAGTTTGGAAAATGAATCCACACGACAAAGAATGGAAAGAAAAAAAATTAAATCATTACGACAATAGAATACTATTTGATGATAGAGATGAACTTTATGTAATGGGAGATTGGGAAGACCCAGTAATGAAGGCTCATGCCGAAATAACTTGTCGTAATGGTGGACACATCTTAGAGGTAGGTTTTGGTATGGGTATAAGTGCAAACTATATTCAAGAACAAGATATCGAATCACACACAATTATTGAACTTAATGATGAAGTTTATGAGAAAGCAGTTGAGTGGGCAAAAGATAAACCTAATACAGAAATAGTTTCGGGAGATTGGAAAACCGTAGAACTTGATAAAAAGTTTGATGCTATTTTCTTTGACGCTTATGTTCAAGATAAACTATTTATGTTGTTTCCAATACACATATTAAGATTTTGTAAAGTAGGAACGATATTGACTTTCTTTAATCATTTATGGGAACGAACAACATTTTGGTCAAAGGACTTTTTTACCGACGAGATAAAGTTTTACGAAATAGACGGAAGAGTTCCAGAAGATAAAAAAAATGGTTATGTTGAAGAACACGATATTTATCATTTACCAGAGTGGATAATTAGAGAACAAGATACAGAAGAAAAGTATAGAAAATGTATTACAAGATAAACTTAAATAACTATGAACCAAAACAAACTCGTATTTATTTAGAGTTTGATGAGTATAAATTTAGTCCATATCAATTAGAAGCGATTAAAAATGAACTAAATAATTTCCAAGATTCATTTGGAAAACCTTGGAAAGAGTGGGATATATCTGAATTAAAACACAGATTAGAAAATAATTTTACATTTTATTTAATTGGTAGTGGTAAAACAGGAGAGTTAATTTTAGAGGGTTGGGCATTTATAGATTGGAATAGACAATATCCACATTTATGTAATCGTTATGTTTGTCCAGACTTCAGAAACAACGGATTAGGTAATGATTTGGTTTGGTTAAGGTGTAATGAAATCAAACAACAAGGATATGATACTGCTATGATACATATGGCAGATTGGAACACACCAGCCAAGTCAGTATTAAAAGAAAATATATTCACTAAAATGGACTAAATTGATATTTATAAGTAGGAAAAAATTATGTCAGTACAAACAAAAGTAGAAAATTATTTAAATTATGTTACCGGAAGTGCAGGTGGTTGGCCATCAAATACCAATGTAGGTATTATTGCGGGTATAGACTACATAAAAGAAGAAACCACAAATGATATTTATTTTCACGAAATGAACACCAATTGTGGTATGTATGGTTCATTGTCTGCTCAACAATCATTTATAAACAAAATTTCTGATTATGTAAATGAAGTGGGTTGTGATACTTGTTATTTTTATGGAGTTGATAATGAAAAGAAAATGAGTCCTTCAACGATACAACAACCTATAATCAGTCAAAGTTTTGCAAGACACGGAATATCAGTAAATTTTGAATACAACAACAACACATCACATACTTATTTTTCACAAAGAGGAAATACTGACCATTTAGATAAATTTCATTTGTTTATGCAAACTCCTTGGTATAGTGATGATACATTACTAAGTATAGTAAGTGGTTCCTTTAGTAAAAGTACATTTAGAGATATTTTAAGTAATTCACCAGAGAGTGCAAGTTTAGTTCCATTATTTAACACGGGGTCATTTGTATCATCAAATACATATCACCCAGATTATTTAGTAAGAATTCCAACATCTCACGCCACTACTCACGGGGAAAATGGACTACAATTTTTTAAGTATTCAGATAGTAGTCCTTCTTATCAAAATGCAGTTGATAGTGGTTCCTATCTAATTGAGAAATTTTTAGTTTCAAGTGGTAGTACACTAAATAATGTAGGTTATTTAATGACCAGAAAAATGAATTATTTAATGACACCAACAAAACAAGTTTTATTAGAGGATAAACAAGAATTTGCCATAACGGAAGCACCTAAGTTTGTTTTAGATGGTGAAATCTGGCATCCAGCAAACTTTTTAATGTATTCAAGTATTAGTGGAAGTACAATTCAAATGTATGACGGTTCTACTAAACAAGTCCAAGATGTTCAGGTTGGTGATGTGGTTAAATCTTACAAACCAGTTGGACTACCAGATGAATCTTTCTATTTGGATTGGGAGTCGTACACTTCTACAAATTTAAGTGGTTCGGTAGCATCAGGTTCAGTAGTAATTAGAACATTTAACAGCAATCACTTTGGACATTACTTAGTTAATAATAGTATAAAAATACCAATAATGACTCAATCATTAATGAAAGGTTCAAGATACTTCCTAAAACAAGGTAGCACTTGGTCATTTGCAAAACCATCAGAAATTTCAGTCGGAGATTATCTTTTTGATAAAGATGGAAATGAAGTAGAGATTACTTCAGTTAGTGAAGTAGGTGAAGATAACACATTCTATTCTCTTGATGTAGAGGATATTGATACATATTTCACATCAGATGTATTGGTTCACAATCTTCCACCAAGAAAATGTTTTACCGGAGATACAATGATTACATTATCAGACGGAACTTATCATAAAATTAAACACATTGAATTGGGTTCAAAAATAAAAACCTATGATATAGAAAGTGGTAAATTACAAGACTCAGTAGTTTTAGAGGTTGTAAAAGTATTGCACGATAATGTGGTTAAATATAAGTTTGACAATAATACAGAAATTATGTCCACAGACAATCATCCATTTTTTATCGCAAGTGATTCACACATAGATTCAGATTATAGACCATTAGAAGTGGGTGATGAGGTTTTAAATGATGAGTTAAATAAAATAAAAGTAGTTAGTGTTGACAAAATTGACGGAATTGTAGAAACATACAACATTAACAAAACAGATAGTGGTAAAAACTATTTTGTAAATAAGGTTTTAGTATCAGATGAGTCAGACGACACTTAAAGAAAATAACAACTGGCAGTGGTATATGTCTAAACCAAACTTTTTAACAAGTGATGAGTGTGATGAGTTGGTTAAAAGAATTAAAAACACCGAAAAGGGTGAACAAGGTTGTTTAGACGACCATATTGGAGATGACCACAACACAGATTTTAGAAATGTAACAGAGTGGTATTTACATAAAGATATGAGAGATTATGTTGTAGGAGATTATAGTTCTTTACAACAAAAATTATTTATAGCAGGTAAAGTTTGTAATCAATTGTCTTGGAATTTCAACATACAAGAGGTTGAAAACAATATAAAGATGATTGAGTATATGCCAGGTGACTTCTTCACTTGGCATTCAGACTTCAATAATGGTAAAAGTTCTACAAGAAAGTTAGCTATGATTATTCAGTTGTCAGACCCAAAAGATTATGAGGGTGGTTCAACACAATTAGCAATCCAAGACCCAAAAACATTAGAATTTTATGAAATGCCAAAAGAAAAAGGAACTCTATTAGTTTTTTGTCCTTTATTATTTCATAGAGTTACACCAGTAGAAAGTGGTGTTAGATATTGTATTCAAGAGTTTTTGTTAGGGGATACTTTTGTATAAGTATTTATACGCAAATGGTTGTAGTTGGGTAGACGGAGATGAACTACAAGATAGAACTCAACAAAGATTTAGTAAATTATTATCTAATGATTTAAATCTTGAAGAAATAAATCAAGCAATTCCTGCTTGTAGTAATGAAACCATAATCAAAAATACTATGGATTGGATTTACAAAAATGAAAAACTTATTGATGAAACGATATTTATCATAGGATTTACAGCAGAAAGTCGTTCTAAATTTAATTGGGAGTTTAATGATATCATTTTATTCCAAAGATTTTTAGATTCGATTGATGTAAATCATATATTATTTTTTTCATTTGGTAAATCACACAAAGATATTTTTTTGGATAACTTTACTGATAAACCATTTTATGAATTAGTATCAGAAAACATTAGCAAAATAGAAGATGCTTTTTGTGAAAACGGACACCCAAACGAAGAAAGTCATAAAAAGTTTGCAGAATATTTAAAAGGATACATTAATGTATAAAACAATAGATATGGATAGTCTAAAGTTAAATCAAAACTTTAGGTGGATAGTGGAGAAAAAAAACTTTTTCAGTCAAGAAGAATGTGATGAAATGAAAAAGTATATAGACGAAAACTCTAAACGAGCAAGAGGACACGTTTCAGATTTAGAAGGAGACTCTATTAATTTCAAGTGGGGTAAAAAAGATTGTGTTATGAATATTAGCACAAATGAAAGACAAGATATACTTGATAAATTTTGGACTACAATTAATGTTGCAAATCAACTTTATTATCACTATGATATAAAAGGAATTTACCACAATAGAATCCAAGCACATAGATATGATGTCAATGATACATACAATCCACACTCGGATTTTCACAATTACAATTTATATAGTTCATTAAAACTTACATCAATAGTTTTTTTAAACGACCACACAGAATATGAGGGTGGAGAGTTTATGTTGTTTGACGGGACAATAATAGAACCGGAGGTCGGTAAATTAGTTATTCACCCCGCCTTTGCAGGACACGGAGTTGCACCAATAACCAAAGGACACAGATATTCTTGTGTTTGTTGGGCGGTAGGAGATACTTTTGTATGAGACAAAACGATAATTTTAAATTTGTAGTTCACAGGGAAAACTTCTTGTCCATTAGTCAATGTCAAAAACTAATGAGATACTTGGAAACAGGAGAACCAACTGAGTCAGAACTTGCAGGTAATTATGATAAAAATATTCTGAATAAAGAAGTTCGTGATAATAAAGAAGTTAGTATTGATAACGAACAACTAAACAACAAATTAAAAATGGTGTTTGAGTTATCTAACCAATCTATTTGGAAATTCAATATACAAGAAATGGAAAAGGTAAAAATACTACGATATGAAAATGGTGGTAAATATAAATGGCACACAGATTGTGGTTCAAAAGAAACTTCATTAAGAAAACTGACTGCTATCGTTCAATTATCAGACGAAACAAAATATGAGGGTGGAAACTTAGAGTTTGGTATCACGGATAAATCAGGTAAAAACAATTACACTGCACCAAGAACACGAGGAAGTATCATTGTATTTCCATCTTTCTTATCACATAGAGTCACACCAGTAACAAAAGGTAGACGATACTCATTGATTACTTGGATGCTTGGAGATTGTTTTGTATGAAGACAAAAATAGCACTTGTAATTTGTCCACAATGGTCAATTGAAACACCTTCCTATGCCTTAGGAAACTTAAAATCACATATTAATAGTCCAGATGTCGAAGTAAAACAATTCGATTTAAATATGGGTAGTTATCACTACATTAAATCTACTGAACACTTTTTCACATTTATGGACTGGGGTAATGATATTCCTTGGAATGTTGAATACAATGTCAAAGAAAATGTAATACCTTATTTTGAAGAATATTGGGAACCAATCATAGAAGAGTTATCAACATTTGACATAGTGACTTTCACCACATACACATCTAATATTACAATTACAGATTATTTTGCAAGATACATTAAACAGAAAAATCCAAAGATACAGATTTGGTATGGTGGTCCATACTCTTGGTATGCAGAATGTGCAGGTTTAGTGTCTAAAGGATACTATAAAGAGTTTGTAGATGTGACAACTGATGCAAACGAAGGAGAACAGGTTATATCAAGTTTAGTTAGTAATTATTTGAAAGACGGACATTATGAAAATGTCAAGGGTATTTGGAGATGGGATAAACAAACACCAAGTTATCCAACTGCATTACCAAAAGGTCGTAGTGGTAGAGAACCAATATTTAATGGTAACATTCCACCATCAAATCTTAACAAAGTAAAAAGTCCAAGTTGGGATAAAGAGGTTATTGATGTGTACAAGGTTGTGGCGGAAAGTGAAAGAACATATCCAAAAGTTCCTATTCAGGGTTCAAGAGGTTGTACTTTCAAATGTACTTTTTGTCAAGAAACACGAAGATATAGATTTAAAGACTTTGACAATATCGTAGATGATATGAAACAAGTTGTAAAAGAAACAGGTGTAACTGGCTTTTGGTTTGCTGATTCATTAGTCAATGGTTCTATGTCTCAATTTTCTAAACTTATAGATAGATTAGAATATGAAAAAAATCACAATGACTTTAATATAACTTGGGGTGGTTATTTTAGAACACACAAAAAACTTGATGGAAAATTATTAAAAAGAGCAGTAGGTGTTGGTCTTGATTATATGAATGTCGGAACAGAAAACGGAACAAATAAAATATTGGCGTTAATGGAAAAGGGTCAGACTTCCGATGATGTTAGTCATTTTTTAAAGTCAGCCTACGAAGCAAAGGCAATGTTTAATGCTAACTGGATACCAGGATTTCCAAAAGAAAATTATATGGATTTTATGATACAACTTAAATTTTTATATGATAATAGAAAATACTTTAAAAATAATGGGTTACTAAATCTAATGAGGTCTACTGATATGTTGAACAACACACCATTAGAAGTTTATCGTGATAAGTTTGATATATCCAATAATAATAAGTTATTTAACACTTGGGTTAGTAATGACAAAAGAAACTTCTTGGCAATAAGATATTTTAGGTCTAATTGTATTGAAGCTCTTTTAAGTTGTATGGGGTTCACAAAAGACGCTGAAAGTAATGAAAGAGGATTTTACCACACAGTGAAAGACAAAAAATTTGGTGGTACACCCCCATATTATAGGGCAAGAGTTTTTACAAATAAATTAGATATAAAAAAGAAATTAGTAAAATTAAGAAGAAATGTTAGTGATAGTTTTTTAAATTCAAGTTATTTAGAGTATTCAAAAAGTAATGAATTGAGTAAAATATTGGAAGAAGAACTAATCCAAACATATAGAACATTTGTTTGGACAATATTTAATTTGTGTGAAACTGCAGATATAGAGTTTAGTACAAAAGATAAGTTCGCAGGTTACAATATTAAAAACTCATATCTTAAATATGATATAAAAATAAAAACAGATGAAGATAATATCTTATCGTCTTTTAAGTATGAGCTATTGGTTGATAAAAAAGATAAAAAACTAAATGATGAAACCGATAAGTTTAGTATTCATATTAAAGACGAAATTAATATAAACTTGGTTGGTAATAAAATACCAAAAGAAGAAAGTGAAAAAGTAAAAGAAGACTATTTGGATAGTAATAACTTTTACAAACACAAACTCAACTTACCAAGAACCCAAATGACAAATCTATATTAGGAGTAGTTATGAAAATGTTAGCAGGAAACTTTTATGATGTAGAAAAACTAATCAATGATAAAGACATTGTAGAGTCAATGTTCAGTTATGATGATGGAGCATACGGACATTGTATATCATTACCTGAATCTGGTATTGAACATCATAATAATTTACCATTTACAGGAGCACTTAATCATACACCATATTTTAAAGAAATATATGATAACTTTGAAACTGAAATAATGTCTTTTAGATTACTAAGAAGAGGGCCACAATCATCTTACGGACTTCATAACGATAAAGATATCGGAGAAGACACATTGAGATTTCAAATACCAATAATCAGTAATGACAAAAGTTGGTTATGTACTACGAACTATGATGAAATAGATGAGGGGTGGACAGAAGAAAATTCATATGATATGATTTCATTTGGAAAAAGATTTGAAGGAAATTATCGTTGTTATAAATTACCAGTTGGTAGAATATATCATTTTGATACAAGAAAAATTCATACTTTATTCAACGAGGGAGATTCTGATAGAGTTACATTATTGATAGATTTGAAAAAAAATCAATGGGTAGATAAATTTCTTTCTATTTTCAGAGAATTGTAGACTATTTATTTATATCTAAAAGGTTATTCACAATGAAAACAAAAACACTATTTGACCACATAAAACAAATTACAAATGTTCAGAACCAATTGTATTGGGACAACATTACAGATGCGGACAAGAAAACTTGGTCCAATTATATGGTGCATAGATTTTTATCAATGAAACCAGAGTGGATAGAAGTTGTAAATGAAATACAACAATATTGGGAATTAGAACCTAAATCAGTATATCAGTTCTACACAAATATACTACCAAGAGGAAATACATATTTGAAATACACCAAGTCAAAGAAAAAATCAAAGATTGAGGGTTGGGCTATGGACATTTTATGTGATTATTTTGAAGATAGTTCAGAAAATATTGAAAAAACACTTGACATTATGGGTAAAGATGTTGTATATTCTATTGTATCAAAGTATGGTGTAGATGAAAAACAATTAAAAAAAATATGGAGTAAATAATGGCGATTAAAGACGCACCAACAAAAGTTATTGATGATGTCGGTCAAGAATATGACCCAACAGATGTTGTTGGATATATGGAAAACACATATCCTGAAATGACATCAGAATTTAAAAAGATTCAACGAGACCAATATGAATTGTTTTGTAGAAAACAATATGATTATGGTCCACAAAATATTGCAGTCGGAACTATTCTAAAAACACCAGAGGATATTAAGTTATCTTTGTTGGGTATTTGGTTCAGAATGAACGACAAGATAGAAAGAATGAAAACATTATTATTGAGAAACGGAGAAAACTCAGTTGAGGGAGAACCCGTAACTGATAGTTTTTCAGATGTATCAAATTATGGAGTTATGGCACAAGTAGTAGCAAGAGGTAAATGGGCAAAATAAGTTATAGTCAGTTCGCAATGTGGGACAAATGTCCTTACACTTGGAAAGCAAATTATGTGGATAAAGCAGAAACTTTCAAAGGTAATATCTACACATTGTTTGGTAGTGCTATTCACGAAACTATTCAAGCATATTTAGTTTGTTATTATGAACGAACAATCAAAGAAGCAGATGAATTACCACTACACGATATTCTGATATATCGTATGAAAGAATTATTCAAAGAATCCAAAGAAAAATATGGTGACGGATTTGAAGTTACAAAAGAAGAAATGTCAGAGTTCACACAAGACGGATTCACAATCATTGATGAGTTCTTGAAAAGAAAGGGTAGTTATTTCAAAAAGAAAGATACAGAATTAGTCGGTATCGAGATGAACTTGAATTACAAACTACCAAAAGAATTAAGATTTGTTGGGTTTATGGATGTTGTTCTACACGACAAGAAAACTGGTCGTATGAAAGTAATTGATATCAAATCATCTACTATGGGGTGGAACAAGTATATGAAAGCCGACAAGAACAAAACCAATCAGTTGTTATTGTATAAACATTTTATGGCAAAACAATTAGAAATATCGGAAGATAAAATTGATGTTGAGTATTTGATATTGAAAAGAAGATTGTATGAAAATATGATGTATCCACAAAAAAGATTACAATCCTTTTCACCAGCCAGTGGAAAACCAAGTATCAATAAAGTAATGACAAGATTACAAGAGTTTATAGACGAGTGTTATGATGATAAAGGTAAAATCATACCAAACGAATATGAAAAATGTGAAAAACACTTAAAGTGTAGAATGTGTAAGGACTTATAATGAAAAGAACAGCAGAATTTGTATCACCAAAACACCCAGATAAAATTTGTGATAGAATATCAGACAAGATATTAGACTATTGTTTATCTATTGACCCTAATAGTAGAGTCGCTGTAGAAACAATGGGTGGACACGGATTTATTAGTATTAATGGAGAAGTTTCAATAGACACTAAAAAAGAATTACCTATTGATGATTTAGTAAAAGAAATCGTAGGAGATGATTATCGTATTCAAGTAAAAATAGTTCAACAATCACCAGAAATATCTCGTGGTGTTGATACTGGTGGAGCAGGGGACCAAGGTATTATGACCGGATATGCTTGTAGAGAAAATGATGAGTATGTTCCACAAGAATATTATTTAGCAAGAAGTTTGTGTAAGTATGTTTATGAGGTATTTCCTTATGACGGGAAAACACAAATAACCATTGATGAAAATCACAACATTGACGCTATAGTTTGTAGTTTCCAAAATGCTCCTTATGAAAAATTAAGAAACTTAGTTTATGAGTGGATAGAAAATCAAGGAACTAATCCAGCATCAGTTGGAATTTATTGTAATCCGGCTGGAGATTGGGAACAAGGTGGGTTTGATGCAGATGCCGGACTAACTGGTAGAAAGTTAGTTGTTGATAACTACGGACCAAGAGTTCCAATAGGTGGTGGAGCTTATAGTGGTAAAGACCCAAGTAAAGTTGATAGAAGTGGAGCCTATATGGCAAGATATATAGCTATGGACCAAATGGAAAATGGTGGAATTGGAGATGAAGTGTATTGTCAATTAAGTTATGGTATCGGTATGAAAAGTCCGATACAGGCCGTGGTTTATTCTAAACTTGGAGAGTGGGATGTTAGTAATGATTATGATTTATCCCCACAAGGAATAATTAAACTTTTAGATTTAAAGAAACCTATTTATTATAAGACTTCTCAATGGGGAGCTTACGGAAACAAATTCAACTGGGATAAATAAAATGACTGAACCAAGTTTAAGACTAAAAGTCACAGACTTTTTAGCAACAGATTTTGAACAAGAAGTATTTCAAGAGTTGATGAAAATCAAACAAATGGATTACCTAAGTGGTGTTCCATTTCCATTATATTTTTGGTATGATAGAGAAACTGAAATAGTAGATTTAAAAACTCTCGAACCATTCATTAAGTATTGGAAAAATGAAAGTCAATTTAACACTAAAATTATCATTATTCCGGAGTTAACAGATGACCAAAACCATTTTATCACTTATGATATCAGACCAAGGGGTGTAAAACCTGCAAACAAAGATTATATGGAAAATTATAGATTTTCATATGAATATGATAACCCAAGAGATATTATAAATGGGTTAAAGCATTTCATAAAAACATACGAGTTCATCAACAAAGATGAAATCAATCCAGAACCAATCAGAAAACAAAAACGAAACGACTAATGAAAATAGCAATTATCGGAAGTCGAACCTATACTAATAAAACCAAAATCAAGAACTTTATGTTCCGATTAAAAATGGAACACCCAGATGTAGAAATCGTAGGTGGTGGTGCCAAAGACGGAGCAGATAAATATGCCAAGAGGTTCGCATTAGAATTTAAAATACCTTATAGTGAGTTTCCACCACAACACCAAACACATAATATGTATTGTGTAATGGAAGCTTACAATTATGGAAAACCATATAATGTTGGATATTATCACAAAAGAAATAAAGACTTAGTTAAATATTCAGATAAAGTGGTGGCATTTGTAAAAGACGGGGTCATTACCAACGGAACAAGGTCGGCATTAGAATATTGTGAAAAAATAAATAAAAAATATGTTATTTTAGACTAAACTAACTATTTATATATACATATATACAAATTATGAGTAAAGAAGAAAAATTAACATCAGTAAAAGTCATTGACGAGTTATATAGAAAGTTTAGAGAAAAATCTATTCGTGATGACTTCTCACTTCAAAAGTTGGTCAATCGTAGCTTAGACCTTTTTGTTCACGATGAGGAGTTTCAAAAAACTATCTTAGAGTACGAGAACTTAGAGGAAAGTGGCTCAAAATACTAATTGAAAGAAAGGGTTATGAATAAAACAAAACTACCAAAACTAAAAGTAAGTCAACCAACAATTTCAGATAAAAGAAAAATTTTACTTTTGTCAGATGACCTTCGTATGTCAAGTGGTGTCGGAACAATGTCAAGAGAGATTGTAATTGGAACATTGGGTAAATATGATTGGGTTCAAGTTGCAGGTGCCATTAAACACCCAGACAAAGGAAAGATTATTGATATGAATCAAACCGTGAGGGAAGAAACTGGTATTGAAGATGCTTCTTTAAAATTATATCCGGTTGATGGTTATGGGGACCCAGATTTATTAAGGGAATTAATCAAAATAGAAAAACCAGACGCGATTATGATTTACACAGACCCAAGATTTTGGGGTTGGTTATATTCTATGGAACACGAAGTTAGACAACATATTCCAATATTTTACTACAATATTTGGGACGACTTACCTTATCCAAGATGGAATGAACCATTTTATGAGAGTTGTGATTTAATTATGAACATTTCAAAACAAACACACAACATTGTACAAAATGTATGTCGTATTAGACCAAGAACAGATTGGGACTCAACTTATATACCACACGGAATTAATGAAAAGCACTTTTATCCAGTCAAAGATGAAAAAGAAAGATTGGAAATGAACAAAATGAAAAATGAATTATTTCAAGGTAAAGACATAGAATTTTGTATGTTGTACAACAATCGTAACATCAGAAGAAAAATGACATCAGATACGATTATGTCATTTAGAGAGTTCGCTTATAGACTACCAAAAGAAAAAAGAGATAAGACAGCATTTGTTTTACATACTCAACCAGTTGACCAAAATGGAACAGACTTACCAGCAGTTTGTGAGGAGTTGTGTCCAGATTTAAATATTATATTCTCTACTAATAAATTAGAAAATAAACATCTGAACTATTTGTATAATATAGCAGATATCACAATCAACTTAGCATCTAATGAGGGATTTGGATTAGGAACTTGTGAAAGTTTAATGTGTGGAACACCAATCATTGTAAATGTTACGGGTGGTTTACAAGACCAATGTGGATTCAAAGTAAATGGAGAATATCTAACTTATAAAGATTACGGAAAGATTGGTTCTTTACACGATTGGAGATTATGGCAAGACAACAAAGCTCTAACTCACGGAGAGTGGGTAAAACCAGTATGGCCAAGAAGTCGTTCATTACAAGGTTCACCACCAACACCATATATTTTTGATGACAGATGTGATTGGTTTGAAGTGGCAGACAGAATAAATGAGTGGTATGAAATGTCAAAAGAAGATAGAGATGAGTGTGGATTTAAAGGACACGAGTGGGTTTGTGGAGATGATGCTATGATGAGTGCTAGAGCAATGTGTGGTTTGTTTATAGACCATATGGAAACTGCGTTCAAAAAGTGGACACCAAGAGAAAGATACGAGGTATATAAAGTATGAAACCAATGATATTAGTAACAGCACCAGTAAAGACAAGAAGTGGATATGGAAATCACTCAAGAGATATTTGTAGGTCATTAATTGAGTCTGACAAATACGATGTTAGAATCCAACCAGTTCGTTGGGGTAGTACACCACCAAATGCATTAGAAAAAGATAATCCTATTCATCAAGAAATAGAAAAAAGAATACTATCAAAACCAGAAGTAGAAAGACAACCAGACTTACATCTACACATTGTAATTCCAAATGAATTTCAACCACTTGGTAAAAAAAATATAGGTATTACGGCTGGTATTGAACACACACTACCACCAGGTCAATGGGTAGAGGGTTGTAATCGTATGGATATGACAATCTTTACATCTGAATTTAGTAGAAAAAGTTTTTTAGATGTGAATTATAATAAAGTAGACAAAAATACTCAACAACAAGTTGGAACTTTAACAATGGAAAAACCAAGTGAAGTATTGTTTGAAGGTGCTGACCCCGAAATTTACAAAGAAACAAAAGTATTTACAGAAAAATTAAACAAAAAACTTTCAAGTATAAAAGAAGACTTTTGTTTTCTATTCGTAGGTCATTGGTTACAAGGAAATCTTGGTGAAGATAGAAAAGATTTAGGAATGTTAATTAAAGTATTTTTAGAGTCATTTAAAAATCAAAAAGATGCTCCGGCTCTGATTTTAAAAACCAGTAGTGCAGGATTTTCAATTATAGATAGAAATGAAATACTTAAAAAGATTGATATGATAAGAGGTCAAATAAAATCAAATACATTACCGAACATATATTTATTACACGGAGATTTGACTGATGAAGAAATGAATCAGTTATACAATCATCCAAAAGTAAATGCCCACTTAACATTTACTCACGGAGAGGGATTCGGAAGACCATTGTTAGAAGCGTCATTTAGTGGGAAACCAATTTTAGCACCAATCTCAACAGGACAGGCGGATTTCTTAGATAAGGAATATACGATTGAACTTCCACACACTATGACCGCAGTACCAGAAACAGCGTTTCCAAAGGAGTTTCAAAATCAAGAAGCACTTTGGTCTACCGTTAATTATGGAATATCATCACAGATTATGAAAGATGTAGTTAAGAACTATAAAAAATATGAACTTCGTGGTAAAAAACAAATGATAGTAAATAGAGAACATTTTACACACGAAAAAATGTCAGATAAACTTGTTTCTATCATAGATAATATTTTAAAAGATGTTCCACAAGAAGTATCACTAAAATTACCTAAGTTGGTTAAGAAAAGTGATGTTAAGATACCAAAACTAAAAAAGGTGTAATATGGCAGAAAAGAAAATAACTTGTCCGAATTGTTTTAATAATACTCATTGTTTTGAAGAAGATATTAATCAGGTTGAAAACTTTAAATCCTATATGTGTTTTAATTGTGGATTTACAAGTAATAGTTCATTCACAAATGAATCAGAGTCTTTATCACAATTATTAGATAATTCTACTCAACTGGTTCGTGATGTTAAGTTTTTTGATTATGATAGAAAAATTACTTGGATTCCAACTACATTGAATATGGGTAAGTTAGGAATAATATATCCAGAGGGAACTAAAAACAATTGGAATTGGAAGTTTGCTGAAGTTCGTAAGTTAACACCAGAGGAACAAAAACAACCAATTTATGAAGGACACGAACATACTTTGGATATGGAAAATGCAAAAACTTATGGACAACACGAATTTTTAGACGCTTGTAAGGAAATGGGAATCATTAAAGACTTATGAAGAATACAAGTTGGCAACAAATTCAACCAGGACAAATAATAAAATTTACTTACAAATCAATGGGTAGTAATAGAGGTATTCATAGAAATGTATTAGTTATTGACCCACGATATAGATATAAGAAAAAGTCAACCGGTAGAATAGTTGAGTTTCTTGTAGGACTACAATTAGATACTTTTATAACACCACCAATTAACAAGATAAAGCTTGAAAAACTTATAAAACAAATGGGTGGATTGTCGTTAGACAAAGGTGTGATTGAGGTTGGTTCTTTACCAAACAGAGTTACTTATCAAAAACAAACACAAGAAATATATGAAACTCTAAAACTATTTTTACAAAAGGAAGATATTTTTAGAACTTTCTTTTTAAGAGAGTGTAGAAAAAGAAGAGTATTTTTGATTGATAGTTATAATGAATTCCCAAAAGATTCTACTCAAAGACTATTGAAAGAAACAAAGATACAGAACTTGATGAAAAAAGTTGAGGATTTACAATGAAAATTAGTTATGGAATAACCGTATATAATGAACACAAAGAATTAGATAATTTACTATTTCATCTATCTAAACACATTAGAGAAGAAGATGAAGTTATAGTTACACAAGACACATCAAAAGTCGGTGACAAAAGTATTATTCAAGATGAGTTTTATGCTCTTGAAAAGGTATTGGAAAAATATGAATATGGAACTTATTTTCAACCAAGACAACTAAAAGTAAATACATTTGAGTTCAGAAAAGACTTTTCAGCATTAAAAAATTACACAAAATCTCAATGTTCAGGAGATTTTATATTTCATATCGACGCAGATGAAATACCAAATGAAATACTTATAGAACAATTACCACAAATATTAGAAATCAATAATACAGATTTAATATGGGTTCCAAGAATCAATATCGTTAATGGTATCACAGATTTTCATTTAAATCTTTGGAAGTGGAGAGTAACAGAACAAGGGTGGATAAACTTTCCAGATTATCAAGCAAGAATTTTCAGAAACACAGATGATATTAAATGGATTAAACCAGTTCACGAGGTAATAGACGGAGCAAAAACTTATTCACATTTACCACCACACGAAGAATTAACTTTAAAACACGAAAAAGAAATCCAAAGACAAGAAATACAAAACAAACTATACGAACAAATATTATGAATATATTAGTAACAGGTGGAGCAGGATTTGTAGGAACAAATCTAATTAAACGATTATTAAAAGACGGACACAAAGTTGTATCGTTGGACAACTACTCAACAGGTAAAAAAGAAAACGAACAAAAAGGTTGTACTTATTTTGATGTAGACATTAGAGATGTTGTAGATTTTAGTTATTTTATGGAAAAACCAGATGTCATTTATCATCTTGGAGCTATAGCCAGAATACAACCATCATTTCAATATCCAGCCAATACATTAGAAGTTGGAATATTAGGAACGATGAATATTTTGGAGTGGGTGAGAGAATTAGAAAATAAACCAAGAATGATATTTGCAGGGTCATCATCAGTTCATAGTGGTAAATTTAAAAATCCATATACTTTTTCAAAGGTAGTTGCAGATGATTTATGTTTGTTGTATAAAAAACATTTTGGAGTAGATGTTTCAATTTGTAGATTTTATAATGTCTATGGTCCACATCAATTAACTGAGGGTGAGTATTGTACGGTAGTTGGTATATTTGAAAGACAATATGGAAATAAAGAACCATTAACCATTACAGGAGACGGATTCCAAAGACGAGATTTTACTCACATTGATGATATTGTGGACGGATTAATTTTAACATCTGAAAACGAAACTTGTTGGGACGAAATAGAATTAGGTAGAGGAAATAATTACTCAATAAATGAATTGGCCGATATGTTTAACACAGAAATTAAATACATTGATGCAAGACCAGGTGAAGCAAAAGAAACTCTTTGTAATACATTGATAGCAAAAAGATTAATTGGATATGAACCAAAAGTAAACTTGGAAGACTACATCAATGAAATCACAAAAGTATAGTATCTTTACAATTAGTGATTCCACTTACTTCAGATTCACAGAAGTATTTCTAAAATCATTACATTCTAAATTAGACACAAATAAAATAGAAAAAGTATTTGTTTGTGATTTAGGGCACACCGATGAAGAAAAAGAATTCATCACTTCTTTTGACAAAGTTCAACTAATACCACCAATCAAAAAAATAGATGTTAGTAAAAATTTGTGGGATAAAAATTGGTTGGGGATTGTAAATTCTAAAACCGAAAACTTATTAAAGTTAGTTAATAAAAGAGTGGAACCAATCATAATGATTGATATTGATTCAATGTTTATAAAAGATTTCTACGACCTATTAAACTTTGAATCTGATATTCAAGTTTGTCATAGACCATTTCACGCTACTGAATACATAGCATCCTTTTTCTTGGTAAATAATAAGTCTGGTAAAAAGTTTATTAAATCTTGGATAAAAAAAATAGAAAAAATGAATAAAACACCAAAAGAAACACGAGCTATGTGTGAGACTATTGAGGAGTTTGAACTATCTAATCCAGATTTTAAAATAGATAAATTATTAGTTGAGCAAATACACTACTACGATAATGAAAAATATGTAGAGATTAATGATACAAGAATAGCACACTTTAAAACTTGGAAACAAGGTTTTGTTTTAGGAACAAAAGAAGATTTTGAAAACAGAACAATTACGAGAGGTTATAAAAAAAGACTAAGTGAGTATATAAATGTGTAGTTTTACAATAACAAATAAAAATGTAAACTTATTAGATACTAATTTTTTATCTCAAAAGAGAGGACCAGATTTAACGAATACATTATCGGAAAATAATATATCTTTTCTACACAATCTATTACATTTAACGGGAGATAAATCAAAACAACCATTTTACCAAGATGATATTTATTGTGTCTTTAATGGAGAGATATACAATTACAAAACATTTGGGGATTACAAAACAGACGGAGAGTGTTTAATTCCATTGTACCAAGAGTTTGGATTAGAATTTACAAGAAAACTTGATGGTGAGTTTGCCATTTGTATTATTGATTTTAAAAACAATTTTTTAATTATGGTAAATGATACATTTTCAACCAAACCAATTTGGTTTTCCAAACAAGAGAATTTTTTCGGAGTATCTTCTTATGAAAGTTCTTTAATATTATCAGGATTTACTCAAATCAAAAAGTTATCCGGTAATACTGCATACAAAATAGATTTAGAAACATTAAAAGAAATTGAAGTTATAAGATTAAAAGAGTTTGATTTAAACCAACACAAAGATACTTATGATGATTGGATTACAGCCTTTGAAAATTCTATAACTAAAAGGGTTGATACAACAAAAGGTATATTCTTAGGACTTAGTGCAGGATACGATAGTGGTGCGATAACTTGTGAATTGGTGAAACAAAATATTGACTTCACGGCATATACAATATTATCATCTGAAAATAGAAACATCATTAATGACAGACACTCAACTCTTAAAAGTGGTGAGATAATTGAATTAAGTAGAACTGAGTATAACGAGGTCCAAAACTATTTAACCTATAATTGTGAGGATTTTGTTTATCAGGACTACAATATAAAAAATGATAAGGCGTCAAAAGGACTTGGGGCCATATGTAGTAGAGCAAATAAAAACAATCAAAGAGTTTATTTATCAGGTCAAGGTGCAGATGAAATTATATCTGATTATGGATTCAATGGTAATAAGATTTACAATCATAGTCAGTTCGGTGGAAAGTTTCCAAGTGATTTAAATGGTTTTTTTCCTTGGAATAGTTTTTATGATGGAACACAAATAAAGTATTTAAATAAAGAAGAATATGTTGCAGGAGCATACGGTATAGAGACCAGGTATCCTTTTTTAGATAATGACTTAGTTCAAGAATTTTTATGGTTAAGTTCTAATTTAAAAAACAAAAAATACAAGGCACCACTAACGGAGTATTTAGAAAGAAACAATTATCCATTTGAGAATGGAGTTAAAACAGGTTTCAGGGCAGATACAAATTTAATTTAAGTTTTCAAGTTGTGAGACACTATTTATTAATGAGGTTATATGTTTAAAAAAAATCCAGACGAAGTTTATATCATAGCAGAAATAGGACAGAACCATAATGGTGATATCAATATTTGTAAAAAGTTGATTGACCAGTTGATTGTTTATTCCTATGACGAAATCACAGGTGATAGACTAAATACTATCAACGCAATTAAATTAACCAAAAGAGATTTAACCGAAGAATTGACAGATGAACAAATGAATCGTCCTTATGATTCAAAACACTCTTTTGGTAAAACTTATGGAGAACATAGAAAGTTTGTTGAGTTATCTTATGAAGACCATTGTGAAATATCAGATTATGTTCGTAGTAAGGGAATAGACTTTATTGATACATTGTGTTCACCAAAATGTGTTGATTTAGTCAATATGACCACAATAGACAAGATTAAAATAGCATCAAGAGATTTAACCAACATACCATTACTAAAAAGAGTTTCTGAGACAGGATTAGATGTAATAGTTTCTACGGGTATGAGTGGGTTAGACGAATTAGTAGAAGCTCTCAATGTACTGGACACAGGAGATAATGAAATCTCTATACTACATTGTTTATCACAATATCCAGCACAATACGATAAATTAAATTTACTATCAATCCAAGATTTAAAAAATAGATTTGGTGGTTTTCATAAAATAGGTTATTCAGACCACTCACTTGGTAATCATATTCCTTTAGCCGCAGTCGCAATGGGAGCAGAGATAATTGAAAAACACGTTACTCTTGATAGAAATATGAAAGGAACTGACCAAGCAGGTTCATCAGAACCACAAGAAATGAAAGAGTTAGTTCACAACATCAGAACTTTTGAAATGTCAAGAGGTAGATTAGAAACCTTTAAAGATGAAACAACAGACTTAGCAGCAGAAAAGTTAGAAAGGTCATTATCTACGAACAAGGACTTACAAAAAGGTAGTGTTCTGAATATTGATGATGTTCAAATGATTAGTCCTGGTAATGGATTAAAGTGGAAAGATTTAGATAAGGTAATAGGTAAATCTCTAAACAAAGATATAAGAAAAAATACACTAATAGACTTAGAGGACTTGATATGAAAATTTATGTTGATATAGACAATACTATTTGTTCAACTAATTTAGAGGACTATGGTCAAGCAAAACCTTGGTTAGAAAACATATTAAAAATAAACAAATTGTACGACAAAGGACACGAAATAACATATTACACTGCTCGTGGTAGTGTTTCTGGTATTGATTGGTATGACATTACAAAAAAACAATTAGATGAGTGGGGTTGTAAATACAATGAGTTGAGTGTGGGGGAAAAACCACATTTTGATTTACTCATAGATGACAAGTCAATGAGAATAGAGGAGATAATGGTAGAAGATGAAATCTTTGAATGAAATAGCAGTTGTCGTTCAGGCAAGAGAAAACTCAGAAAGAGTTCCATTTAAAATGTCACAAGGTATAAGAGATTATCCTTATGCTTCCACAAGTTTATTAGATATTGTGTTAGAAAAACTTACAAGAAGCGATGTGATTCAAAATCAACATATTTACTTATCAGTTCACGAGGATAATTTAATTGAAATCGGAGAAAAATATCCAATCAATATTCACAAAAGAAGTTGGGAAAGTGCCAATGTGGATAGTGGTATTGATGTGTTGTTTGATTGGTGGGATAAACTTCCATATAAATATGTTGTAATGGTTAGTGGGTGTAATCCATTTCTGAAATTAGAAACTATTGAATCATTTTTTAATAAATATATGTTTTCAGAACACGACGGAATGTTTAGTGTTGTTGAAAAAAAGAATTACTTTTGGAATACAAAAGGGGAAATGTTAAATCAATGGCCTGAAGGACAAGACTTACTTAATACAAAGGCAGTTGAAACCACATACGAGGGTGGACATTGTTTGTATGGTAGTAAAATATCAGACATTGGAAAAGGTAAATGGGTAGGAAGTTGGAAAAAGAAAAATGACCCGGTGTTATTTCCAATTAGTGAGTTTGAAGCATTTGATATTGATGAACAATGGCAGTTTGATTTAGTAAAAAGTTATTATGAGAAATAGAACAAAAGAATTAAGTAAACAACTACAAGAATTAGAATATGTAGAAGACAGATTAAAACTACTTCACGACACATATTCAGATTGTAAGGCGGTCATCTTGGCACCAGGTCCAAGTTTAAATGACTACAAAAATTTAAAAGAAGACTTAGAGTCAAGAGATGACCTTGTTGTCTTGTCTATAAAACAGGCCTATGACAAAGTAGGAAGTATCACAGACTTTCATATTGTAAACACATATAACTTCGATAAATATAATGGATACGATTACGAAAGTCTGGACTCTATAATTTTTTACGGATTGTCAGAGTCATATGCACAAGACCAGTTAGAAAAGATACAAACTAAACCAAGTCCTTGTGACATTTATGTTTTGGTAAAGAATCCACCTTATATAACATATGAACAAAGTATTCATAAGTCAGGAAATTTTGAGTTGTTTAAGTTGTTAAGAAATCACAATAGAACACAATGGGGAACATCAATATTGTATGAACAGGCTATACCAATGGCACTATTGTTAGGTTGTAAAGACATTACCACAATTGGTTGGGATTTAACTACCGGTGTTCACTCTTACAAAGATGATGAAGTAGGATTTACCCCAAACAAAGATGAAGAGGACATAGTGAGAACTGAGGATTCTATTAAATCAACAAAAGAATTACAAGACTGGTTTGAAAAAGAGGGTGTTGATTTCAAGATTATATCAAACATAAATACAGCTCATCACAAAATAAAAAGGATTGAAAGTATAAATGAAATTAAATTATAAGTATATTATTGGGTGTCATTGTATGTTTTATGAAATAGATATGGTAGAAGAATATCTAAAATCACTTGAATATGCACTGGAAAACATTGAGAACAAAGAAAATGTTAGAATAGAAATGATGTGGAATATGTCTGAATACTTTGAACAATGTGAAGTAAAACAATCAATATACTCAAAGATTGAAAAACTTGAAAAAAAATATGACATAGTAAGTTTGTTCTATGATGACAATAATAATCCCTATACAATGGCAGATTATCGTAGAGAGTTAAATAATAAATGTAATGGATATGACTATGTGATTTGGGGTGAATCAGATTGTTTGATGCCAAGACAAATGTTTGGAGTGTTAGAACAATTAATGGACCACTCAAAATCAAATAACATCAACAGATTTATAACTACATTTGCTGTCAGAAAAATGTGGGACGAAAGTTGGAGAGTATTAGAACACCCTAAATTTACAGACAAACCATACTATGAAATGGACACCGAAGAAGAAACAAGACTGGCAACAACTTCACCGTGGTCTATCAGATATACAATGAGTCAAAAAGAAATGGACGAGGTAAATCAAGATACAGATGATTTAGATGTAAAGATGATTACTTATCCAAAGTTTGACGGAAGTGGATTAGTGATATCATCAGACTTATTGAGAAGTGGAGCCAACATTCCACCGGCAGTCTATATGAACGGAGATGATACAGGATTCTTAGAAAGTTGTCGTTTACATTTGGGACAAAATTATAGACAATATGTTGTTAAGAATATATTAAAAGTTCACAATAGAACTCACCCTAAAAAAAGACGATATGTTAAAAATGAGGACAACTCTCAGTCATCACATAGAAAGAGAGGAGATAGACCTTGGTATAAAGTTTTTAATGACATATCAAAAGGTAATTTAAGTAAATTGTTTTATAGTCAAGACAGATTTGAAACTTACAAAGATTTTGAGTCATCAACAGGAAAGTCAAAATGAAGAATGTAGTATTTATACCAAACATAGACTTGGGTAATGGTAGAAATAAACCATATGAGTATTCTATTAAGAGTTGGAAAAAGTTTTGTGATAAATATGATTGTGAATTATTAGTATTGGAAGACTTATTAGTTCCGGTTGAGTCAATGAAAGTTACTTGGCAGAGATTTTACTTATTTGATATTTTGGAACAAAATGAAATAGACTATGACCAAATATTATTGGTTGATGCAGACACGATAGTTCATCCAGATTGTCCTAATTTTTTTGAAGAAACCAATCACGAATATTCTGCCGTTGTTAATAACGGAAGTTTTGAGTGGGTAAAGAGGTCGGTAGAACAATATTCAGAATTGATGTTTGACAATGAAATACCATTTAACATTTGGGAATATATTAATTGTGGTTTCCAGATTGTAAATAAGAAACACAAACCATTTTTTGAATTTGTTACAAAGTATTATCACGATAATCAAAAGTTAATTCAAGAGAGTATTGAAAAGGTAAAGGCGGGAACCGACCAAACCATTATCAACTTTTTACTAAGACAACAAGATATAAAAATAAACTATTTACCAGTATGTTATAATTTACAAGATTTACACTCAAAACAATTGTTATATTTAGCTGATGAATATTGGTGGGACGATGATAAAATTATATATGATAAATGTGGTTATGTATTTCATTTTAATGCGATACCACCAAATCCAATGAATAGAGATGCCACATATTGGATAAAAAGAACCTATGAGGAGTTATATGGGTAGATATTCAAAATATAATAGTATTACAAGAGAAGTTCATAAAAACTACTATAAAGGAAAAAATCCTAATCAAGTAGTTGGATTAAATTGGGGTAAACCATTTTATGTAGATATAGGAAAATTAGACATTAAATCAGTATGTGATGTTGGTTGTGGAAATGGACAATTCTTAAATGACCTAAGTGAGTGGGAAGGTGTAGAATACGAAAATTTGTACGGGATTGATTTAATTACAGTTTCTCAAAATATGGTTATTAAAAATCCAAAGATAAAGTATTTTAGTGGTCCTGCTAATAAAATACCAATTGGAGATAAATCAGTAGACTTACTTACATCTTTTGATTGTTTAGAACATCTACATCCAGAAGAAGTAGAAAATACATTAAAAGAATTTAGTAGAGTAACAAAAAGATATTTTATGTTTACAATAACTCACAAAGAATCACTTGAATCTTACAGGGGAAAAAACTTACACTCTTGTGTAGAACAATTTGACTGGTGGGTTGAAAAAATTAGTCAGTATGCTACATTAAGAAAAGTTTTACATAAAAACATATACAAGGGAAAAAATCCAATGAGAAGTCAATCAATATGGAGAGTAGATGAATAACATAGTATTTTTTAGTGAATCAAATATCAGGGGTAAGGTTCCAAGAGATTTTGAAAACGCAAGAACAGAATTCGGTTGGTCAATTATGTTGGATGCAGATTGGTGTCCAATAAATCAAATGCCAGGTAAAGAGTATGATTTAGGGATAGTCATTATACCAAAAAATAATCCTAATGTAGATTTGGAAAGAATAAAACAATATTGTGATAAAGTTTCAGTAATGCAAGAGGGACCACATTGGTATTTTCAAGACTACTCAATAGAAAACCAAATGCACTATGTCAATACATTGAGAACGGCAGATTGGGTGTATTGTCATAATAAATCAGATATAAAATATTACAAAGGATTGGGTTGTAAAGATGTTAGAATAATGAGAAGTATGATGATACCAGAAGGACTGAATAGTCAGTATGGTTCTCAATACAAAGATGGAATATTATTAGGTGGTAATTTTGTTTCTTGGTATGGTGGTATGGATAGTTATTTAGTAGCATCAG
>JAAOEI010000135.1_pt1 | contig 29840 bp, 23 predicted proteins | sample 7059261 | NCBI WGS metagenome assembly JAAOEI01 (sample SAMN14008812, study PRJNA610033) | viral metagenome | isolation source: viral particles filtered from seawater | place: China: Hangzhou Bay, Yangshan Deep Water Harbour | collected 2017-10-31 | reverse complement strand
TTGCTATCAATACCTCCACTGAGCATTACTGAAAGAGGATGATCTGAAGACGTGTGTTCAACAACGGATTGTTCTAAAAGAAATTTTAGCTTGTCAATTATTTCATCTTTTTGAAGAGTGGTATCACCGTTGTTCTGTATCTTGTAATATTGCTTGTACGAAGGGTCGCAAGGTAGATTGAGCTCGCAATAGCTTGCTGCTGGTACTCCTTTAATGTCTTTAAAGAAGTTAGTTGTTGAATCAATTGAACCATCATAGACCAACCAACTGTAAAATCCTTTGTATTCCACCTGGAACTCCATCAACCCTTCCATAGCTCTTGGTTCACTAAAGATCCACAATGTGTCGTCTGTATAGTAGGAATACAACGGTTTTATTTTGAATCTATCAGTTGCTATTACAACCTTATTGTTTCTGGTGTCGTGAATCACGAAAGCAAACATTCCTTTCATTTTGGAAAGAGCTTTTTCGATTCCATACAGATGATACAAGGCAAGAATCACTTCAGTGTCTGATCTTGTTTTGAAGGTATACTGCGAACCAAGTTCTTTTCTTAACGCTTCGTGGTTGTATATTTCTCCGTTGAAGACTATTGTTTCTCCAAATGAATTGGACATTGGTTGAGATCCACCTTGGTCATCAACAATCGACAACCTTACATGACCGAGAACAACATTCCCCATTTTATACACATCTCTTCCATCTGGACCTCTATGCTGGATGTTGTCCAGCATTTTATTGCAAGCTTCAATAGAATGGTTCTTACCAAAAATAGCAACAATACCACACATACTAGCTTCCAATAAAATAAAGAGGAGAATTGAATTTGCGAAGACTCTTAGGCACATCAATTATTCTATTATTATGAGCAATCGTGATTTCTTCTCTATTGAACAAACTTCTGTCAATGACAGACTTTAAATTTTCAAGACCTTTTACATACACATCAAAATATCTTGTGTTTTTGAAAGCATTGAAATGTAGATTGTCTAGTTCACTCGCAAACGGTGAAGATTGTTTGTATGCCTGAAACACGCGTGTATTAAAGGATGGGTATATGATAGGAACAACCAAATCACCCCATGCTTCAATCCAATCTGGTTTCACACCAGGCTTAAAGAATTTACGGTAGCTATCAGGAACAATTAAAAAATCATACTGCCTATTTTGCTTTAACCATTTAACTATTAAATGACATTGCTTCTTCAATAAATCAATACAATCTTTGCTGAAATAAAATGGTTCAATAACATAATTGTCAGTAAGTAAGTTTTCAGTTTCTTTGTTGTGCCTTCTTTCAAGCATAGCAAAACAAAGATCACTCATGTAGAAATTATAGCCTCGTTGAGACTTGTAAATGTATGGTTTATCAATACCATACAGATGACATACTTTGCTTTGTTTGTCGGCTAATCGTTTGTAGTTTGAACTATCCTGAAAACTAATGTTTGTCTGACTTCTTGCAAACATAATGCTAGCTGTTGTGTGCTGATAGTAGTATTCGTCTTTTAAGTAATGTTGGGTATCATTACTGTAGTCATACAAAGTGATTTTTGTATGAGGGCTTATTTTTTTGTAATATTCAAGTTTTGGTTTGACTGTTAATTCAAACTCGCTAACCCAGTTGCTAGAAGCTTTGTTCGTGCCATCTGGTTTAATTTGCTGTTGATCGTATAGTTGTTTTGGAAACATATACAGAATCTCATCAAGAAAGATTCCGTTTTCTAAGAACGAATCAACCATGTTAGTAGAGTCAGCTCCTCCACTAAACCTAGCAATAATGTATGGATACTTGTCTCTGAGCTGTTGAGCTCTTTTCTTATACAAGGATTGAATTGATTCTGTAGGTTCTACAGTCCAATCAGTTTTACCAAATAATTCGTTGTTAAAGTTCCAAACAATATCTTCAAATCGTTTGTTATGTTTTGTTGCGTAGATTAGAGCATCTACTTTATTTGGTGTTATGTAATTGTCTACTTTATAGAAACCATTAATGAACATTGCTACCTCAATCGCAGAATGAACTCCTTTGCTTCGTCACCAACGAGAGGCTTTTCAAGAAGTTCTTTATTTGTTTGTCTTATCAAACCATGAGCTTGTTGAAAATATTTAGTCAGCCTTTCTTTCACTTCTAAATCCATACCTTGTAATACAGTAACAACCCCATTGAGGTTTACGAAATTCAACTTATCTAATTTGTAGGGTAAAAGAGACTCTTTGTATGTGTATAGAACAGTGTTAGTATAGGGTTTCATTTTTTCACACTCTGGTCTACTACCCCAGATGTATAAAAGGTTCTCGCCTCCTATCATGGCTGTTGTAGCCATGCTCAATCCTTTATAAGGAACGAGGACTACCTGAAACTTATCTAAAAGAGCATGTTGTTCTGCAAGATTGTAGATTGCTGATCCTGGTGTTCCTGTTCCAACGTTGAATCTTCCTGGATTGGGAAGAACAAGATCTCGTAGTTGATTGTAGTTGTATACATGATATTTTTTATTAACCATCAAACAAAAGTCGCTACTTTGGGCAACCAACAAAATATCAAAATCTTTCTCTACGTTGTATTTAACAGAGGATACAGACTTTGGTGCTTCAATTAAAGTAGCAGTTGTTCCCCATAATATAGTAGAATTTTTTGGAGAATCTAGCAACTTGTTTCCTGCAATACTTGATCCTGCACCTGGATAGGTTTCTATTGCAATGTTTATGTTGTTTTGTTTTTGAATTACTTCGGTATATTCTCTTGCTAAGTTCCATACAGGACCCCCAACAGGAAAACCTACAAACATTCTGTAGGTTTCTGAATAAGAAACTGATGATATTATTCCCAATAAAGCAAAACAAAATTTGAGCATTAGCAATTTATATTCCTATTGGTATTTAATTAATTGTTTAGTCCAAAATTTATCTATATCCATTTTTTGTTTTACCATAGGAAACATATCATAAAAGTTTACTGGTAAATTATGAAGGGATTGTTGGATATCTTTAACTATCCGTTCTGGTACAAGGCCATTATGGAATAACATTAGCCAATTTTCATTTTCAACATTTTTTAATTTTAAATCAGTAGACGATCTTAATACGTTTCCAGGAATTTTACTTCCTATCAGAAACAATGGATGAATTTTTGGATTGCCTAATATTGAGGACACACCAACAGATGGAGTTGTGTATATATCAATAATACCTACGGACATATCTCTCAATACATCAATTCCCGATTTGTATTGGACATCAAAACAACTAGAAAGATAGGAACAGATGTAAGTCATACCTTCGTAACCTGATGTTCCAACACCAGTGTGTCCAAAATATACCTGATTATTTTTTGCGTATTTGATTAAATCTTCAAACGAGGTATATTGTTTTTTAGCTAACACAACCAATGGGGTATAACCTAGAAAAAAAATTGGTTGAGCTATTGATCTAATATTTCTAGGATATCCAATTGGAGCTAAAATTTGATTAGTAAGAAGAGTATTGCCTGTCAACAAATAACAAGGTTGGGAACAATCCACAAAATATTTGTAAGCTAAATTATGCTGAGCCCCAGGTTTGCTTACGTTTATTATTTTATGATGAGTAGTAGTGCTGATATGGCTTGCAATAACCCTTGAAACCCCATCAATAGGCCCTCCAGCACTACCTAAAGATATCATTTCTATTGAAGCATTACAAACATTAGTTAATAAAGCAAGACATATCCCAAAAAACCTAATCATTAATTAACCCTATCAATAAAAACCACAATAATTATACTACTTTTGTTTCAAAGAGTCAACCTCTGCTTTAAGTTCTTTTACAGCTTCAATCAACAACGCTACAATTCGGTCATATTTAACAGCCAAGAAACCATCTTCTCTTTCAGCTACAAGTTCAGGCAAGACTGTACGAAGCTCTTGAGCTATAACTCCAACATCGTTTCTTCTGTTGAAGTATTCATCTTCCCCACCATGTTGTTGAATGTAATCGTCAGTCCATTCAAATCTAACACCTCTAATAGACGAAAGACCACTTAGAGCATTTGCAATTGGAGTGATGTTCTTTTTAAGACGAACGTCTGACGAATAGTAAGCTGTGATGTTATTGGTTGCTCTAATTTCACCAGTTGTTCCTGAAGGAGCGGTTCCAATACCAAGAGAACCAGAAATAGTGGCAGAGTTAGCAACAGAAATGTTGTTTGTGGTGTTATTGAATGTTAAAGCTGCACTTCCAGCCAACGAGCCACTGTTGTTGTATTGAATTTGTGTATTAGATCCAGCAACACCTGATGGAGCAGTTGTCCAATAAACATTAGAACCAGAACCAGCAGACATAAGCATGTAACCAGCTGTTCCGGTAGATCCATTGGCAGTGATTGTACCGCCAAGAGTCAGGTTACCTGGTTTTATTTCTGTTGTTACTAACCCAGCAACTGCTTTAAGAGAAGGACCTGATCCGTTTGCATACATAGTAACTTGTTGACCAGCTATAGATCCTACAGCAAAATAAACATCGTTGCTACCAATAGAAGCGGAACCTTCTATTTTAGCATCTACAGGATCAGCACTATTACCAACAAACAACACGCTACTAAAATAACCATCTCTTGTTCTAATACCACCAGGAATCACATTAGTAGAATACAAAGTATTTGCTACTGTTACCATAGTAGCATCTGATCGACTATTAATAGTACTGTTACCAATAGAAACAGTTGTAGTAGAAAGAGTTACGTTTGCACCAATTGCAAAAGCGTTTGAAATAGTTAATGTGTTTGATGTTTTGTTGAAAACAAAAGCAGCCGAACCACCAAGAGAACCACTATCGTTAAATTGTACTTGTGTGTTTGAGCCAGCAACAACTGATGGGGTTGCCCAATAAGCGTTTGTAGATGCATCCCCAGACGTAAGAACTTGACCTGCAATACCTGATCCACCGTTAGCAATTAACCTTCCTCCCAATGTTAATTGGATCGAAGTAATTGAAGTGTTTCCTATATAAAAGCCTGTCGCATTCTGTGAAGCAGAACCAACAGTAATACTTGTTGAGGTTGTATTTGTTAGAGTAATACTACCGTTGTCTACTACAAGGCCATTTTTGACCCTAAAATCTACGTCAGCCATTAGGTTCCCTTTCCCCTATTAAGCTATAATAACTCTGTTGAGCTTTACAAAAGTATTTGAAATGTTGCTATTTGCATACAATCTAAAGTTACCAGAATCTACGTTTGAAGTATATGTCATAAAAGTAGCAACAGTGTTTACTTGACCATATTCAACTTGTCTGGTTACAGATCCATCGTGAACAACCATTACATCAACCATAGCTGTTTGAGCTGTGTTTGAACCGTTGAAAGCTCTGATTGTATAACGTGCACCAGCAAACTCTGTAGCACTGAATTGATCCACAAGTACCTGTGTTGTTGAAGTAGTAAACCCACCGTTTGTGGTATAACTGTTTGAAGCTAATACGACAAGGTTAGCGCCACTAACAGATAGTTTAACAAAAACAGAACTTGTGTTGATTGAGGTATAACTTAGTGTTCCACCAACAGTCACGTTGGCTTGAAGGTTTGCCCAACCAGACACTGTAAGGTTGTTACTTGTAACAGTTTCACTGAAATCACCAGTGTTTGCACTTAATATCCAACGGTTTGTTGTATTACCTAATGCTATAGTGTTACCAACAGGTATTACATTTCCATACATTCTAACGGTGTTTGCAAAGCTTCCTGAGTTGGCCAACAAACTCCATCTGTTAACAGTGTTACCTAAAAATCTACCATCTTGATCCGGTACAAAATCCCCAACAGTGGATCCAGTAAATATAACATTACCACCGATAGTTACGTTCCCACCAACTACCATTTGTCCAACCACGTTCATAGTAGCAACGTTAGCTAGTCCTGTTGTGGTTAATGTATTAGCAATAGTAACAGCACCGTTAACAGCAACAGCTCCTGTAAACGTTGCGTTTGAAGATTCTCCTACTTCGAATCCATTTTCTACTCTAAAAACTGAATTAGCCATTTGCTACCTATTTAATTAAATGTGCAACAACTTTTACAGCTGAATTTGCATTGGTCTGTTTAAATCTTATGCTAATATGTGTAGCATTGGTTGTAGCTGAATACACACCCAAGTTTGCAGATGTTGGAACTTGTACTGTACCATAAACTGTCAATTGTGCAACATTGGTTGTCGTGTCGTGTGCTACGATGCATTCATTAATCTGGGTGTTAGTGCCTTTTTTAGATTGAGCAGTAATTTTACCAGACGAATATCCTGCTTTTGTAAACGCAAACACCTCTATAGGGTTTGTTGTATCTGTTCCCAAATCACTGTTTGAGGTAATAAACAAACCTAAATCTGTTCTAATTTGAAGATTGCTATTAATGTTTACAGAATCAACAGTAATTGTGTTTCCAGTGAATGCTACGGTATTGGATGAAACTGTAGTAGTGTTACCTGTTAAAGTAATGTTTGTGGCGTTTGTATAGCTGTTAGCAGTCTGTACAGAAAATGTTGTTGTAGAATTTACAACAAAAGTATTTGACGTTGTATTCACCGTCACGTTACCAGAAATAATTACTGCTGATGTAATGTTTAGATTACCAGAAGATTGAACATTACCACCACGTAAAGCAGAAGGAACAGTAACAGTGTTTGCACCAAAAATACCATTAACAAACGCGTTGCCGGTTGTCAATGAACCATTTGCCGAAGTATTAGCTGTAACAATCTCGTTTGATAAAGCATCCAACAATACATTGGTTTGGGTTACCCAACCGTTGAATGTATCTGTTGCTATGTTTACGTTGGCTGCTGCTTTTGTCATTTTAACCCTTATTTACTAGCGTTTGAAGCAAATTTTTCATCTCATCAAATTGATTCTGTAATGAATCAACTTGCTCTGTAAGATTTTTAACTTTTAACTTTTCATCCCTCAACTTCATATAAGTTTTGTAAGCATCATTATTTGTATTTATCAGTGCATGGTTACGAGGATCTCTTGCATATCCTGGTACTTTTGTAGGTACTAATTTCCTTGGTAAATTATTATTTATCATGCAGATACAGCGACAGCTTTCACGTCTTTAACAATTGGTCCTGTATACGAATCATCTGATAACATTACAACCTTAACAGAGAATGATTTGTATGTGTCTTTTGGTGCGTAGTTCTTGGTATAGTATCTTACTACGTTCTTGTTCTGTGGATTCAAGAAAGCAGAATTCAAATTGTTATTTGATACCTTTGCGATTTTCAAACCACTAGCCAAGAATGAGTTGTTTGTTATAGTGTCGGCAATGGTGATCGTTGTTGAGTTTGATTGTGCAACATACGAAACAAAGAAGTTATTTGGGGAGGTTTCTTGGTATACACGAATAACAGCATTTGCAACACCGTTGGCACCAAAACTACTTGATAGGTTGTCTGAGGTGGTAATAATAGTGTTACCGGTGCCACCAGACCAAGTCATCTGACCATAACCAGTCAACACGGTTTCATCATTGTGATAATAAGGAATCTTGTATTGCTTTTCAATTACATCATTACGGTTTTCTTGGGCACTGGCATATGTAAAAGCATCTACTTCCTCGAGAGGAGTCCAATTCTTAGAATCAAGTAGCTCGCTGTCTTCAGCATTCAAAAACTTACCATACAACTTTAGACTTGTATTTGCTGGTAAATGAGCTGTAACATAAACACGAATATCTTCAGCATCTTGGTCTTTACCTAAAACAACTTTCTTAGAAATATACTTTGAATAAGCATTACCAGAAGTAAACTGTTCGTTTGTTGTGTCGCTATTAATTGTATATCTGTACAGAATAATATCAGCATCTTCTTCATCTAATACAGGAGAGCAATATTGATTTGTAGTTGTGAATGTTAGCGCACCGTTAACTGAAACATTACCAGCAAACAGCGATGGAGCACCAACAGCAGACAATGATCTTGACGCAATGGTTGCAGGATACAAATCAATAAATTGTCTTTTACCAATTGGTAGATTTATTTGTGTACCAGAAGTAACACTATAAGCTGAGTTAGCTACATCAATTGTTGATGTAACAGAAGTTAAGCTAGGAACAATTGCTTGCATTTGTGATGATATTCTCGACACAGGGAAATCCTGCATGGCAAAAATTCTTACCTGTGCTTGGGAATCTACAAACTTTACATAATCTCCGTTTGAGAAATACAGCGAAGAGTTTGCGTTTGAATCTGTAAGAATTACAAACTCATTTTTGTTGTCAGCAAGATATGCTCTCGCTACAGCTGTTTTGTAAATTCTAGCTGTAGTATTAGTAAAGTTTACATTTGTGGTTAATGTCATACTTGTTGCGTTTGTAACAGAATTTACAACGGCTACCACAGTATTACCAGCAGTTGTATCAGAAATAATAATGTAATCACCAACAGCAAAGTTACTATTAAAGGTTGTCGATGTCCCTGTAACAAGAGCCGATGTAGTATTTACACTAACTGAACCAGCAAGGTTTGCTGTATTCTTATATGCGTATTCTCCTGTTATAATTGTTCCGGAATAAGAATTGGCATAGTATTGAAACAATTCGTATGCTTTTTCTTTGTATTTGTAGGTTTGAGATAGAGTGGTAAATTTAGCAATATTTAACTTAAATTTCAAATCAGCTTTACCGTTCTTTGTTAGCACGTCGCCGTTTGTAATTTTAAAGAAATTACCATCAGTATATCCAGAGTTGATAGTAGCTTGTTTTGTTGTGTTAGTATACGTCTCACCACTAACACCCCACCAAAGATTGTATCCTGTATCATTACCATCAAATTTAATCAACATTGAATACGAGGCATCTGTTGTCAAAGTAACTGGCTTGTCAAAAGAAAACTTTGTTGATACTGTTCCATCAGTACTTGTGGTAATACTATCGTATTCCAATCGCGCTCTTGAATTTTTAATTGTTGTATTAAGAGCTGGTTGCTCATTACTCATTGAACACAAATACAATGAAACTCCTGGTTTTTGAATACCAGAAATAGCTTTACCTTCTACAGGCTTTGATTGGAAGTATAGTTCTATACTTGTTACAAGGACAACAGAAGAACTATCTACAGCTTTACTGTCGATGAAAAACGATTGCGCTAAATTGAAACTTTCGGCCATGTTTTATCCTGATTTACGAAGTGTACTGATAAGCTACGTTATATTTTGTTGAAATTGGCAACTCAGCTACTTTTGAGGTTTTGAAGTAAATAGTTTTTCTTGCAAACGAAGTATATATTCCCTCAAAACCTTCCTGCAGTGTTGATACAGAGCTAGGACTATTAACTAGAACAAGAGTTTTATCTCCAGCCAATCTTTGCAAAATTTCGTTGTATTTTGAAACTGATTCAGCAGTAACAACACCCGATTTATAATAATACGTAAAAGAAGCTTTTCCACTAGAGTCTGTATAAATTAAATCCCCAACCTTACCACCAATTGGTTTAATATCAGTGTTAGCGACTCTGTTGTTTTCAAAAAACAAATAATGAATTGTATTAGGAATTAAACCGTTGATGGAAATATCAAAACCCTCTTGTTTGTTTATAAAAGTAACGCTAATATTGTTAAGAGTACCAGATAGAACGGTAGAACCGTTATATGAACCTGGTATTTGAGGCTGAATGTTATCAGGCATAAACTTTCCTTAAGCGTGAGCTGGGTCTTGGCCAGCATCTAAAACGATATCAACGGTTTGTTGTAACACCGCTTCAATTGGAAATGCTGATGGGTTCAATATCATCTCACCAATAAACTGTCCTCTATTACCGTCACCTGTTACATATGAAGTTGCAAAAGGCTGTGAAACTAGAGTGTATTCGCTAAAAGGCAGCATTAACACAGAGTTTGAAACAAGAGCGTTATTTGTTGTCGAATCTGTTCTATCAAAAACCATCTGCATATTTAGTTGGGTTTCAAGAGGATGAAGCTCTCTTCTTTCAAGATCAATTGAAGCAGCGTATTCTTTACTTGCTGTATCTGCTTTCAAGTAATCTGTGAAACCATCAACAAAGAAACCATTTTTAAATCTATCAACAGTTGCATCCAATGAACTTGGAATGTTTAATCTGTTAATTTGAGTTTCAAGTGCATTAAATAGAGATTGGTTTTCAAGAGCTTTGATACGATTCTCAAGCGAAACTAAATCCTTCATTGTATACTGTCTTGGTTGGTTTGCTGTTGGAGTGTTCGTTGCAGCATCATTCCATTTTGTTTTAACAGTGTAAGCTGTTGCCATTTTGCTCTTACGACCAGAAGCACTACCAATGTTTTTATTTGCAAAAGTAATCATACTATTGCTAGACACCACACCAATTGAAGGATATGGTGGAATGTAAATTTTGCTTAGTAGCATTGATTCTGCTGGAGGTAGTGGTTCTTCAAGCGATATTGTTCCCGGAGTTCCCTCGGTAACTTTGAAGGAACCATTCTTATCTACTGTAACAATAGCTTTTCTTCCCATATATTGTTGGGAATCAAACTGGAAGCTTGAATCTGGAACTGGGAAGTTTAATGCACCACTGAAACCAACAGTATTAGCTGGGTTTGTTGTTGCTGATGAATATGTATTTGTGACAACAGCTGTATTTGAAATAACAGGTCTGAAGTCAATACAATCTCTCAACGGATACCATGTATCAGCCGCATCAAAATACTCTGGTAATTCAACAGTATGAATACTGCTAGATGAATTAGAAAGAGTATTTGAATCGTTGATTGTAAATGAGCTAACGGTACTGAAACCACCAGCTGCTGAATGTTGGAATACGTCGAAACGAACCAACAATACATCAGAAGTAGTTAAGTTTAGCGATGTTCTTCTTGCCTTATCAAATACCTGACGAAGCAACGAATGGCCATAATAACCATCGTTTTGTCCAGAATCAATATAGAAATGCTTTGTTACATCTGTTGCACTTGGTGTTGATCCAAGATAAACATTTTTCAATCTAAACGCGTCTGGAACACCCAAACACCATGGTCCAGTATTACTTGTTGCGTTATTGCTAAGATCTAATTTAACATAAGCATCTCTGTATACAGAACGAGTAACTTGTCCAGTTGTGCTGGTTTTTCTTACATTGAATGTAGCAGCAACCGTATTTGCCCCAGTCAAGGCAACATTTAAATTAGCTGTTAGAGTTGTTGAACCAGAACTAATTGTTATTGGTCTGTCGGTTCTTGAAGTAAAGTTTAACGGCATATATTGTGGAAAGAACAACATTGCATTGGCTGATATTGCATTCATTGTTGTAGCATTTGCAGTTACAACCAAATATGTGTTATTAGCAATGCTCGATACTTGGAATATTTCATTTGCTACAGTGTTAGCAACTTTAATATAATCACCGGCACGTAATGTTGATGCAAAGGTTGTAGAGGTTCCTACAATGTAGTTGTTTGTAGCTGTCACACCACCAGCAATGTTTGCAGCTGCTTGCAAGTTTGCTGTAGGGATAATTTGAATCTCGCCAGCTTGGCTTGCTGATAGGGTTGATAAAGCAGTGTAAGGGAATGTGTTGTCAGCGCCTGACAAAGTGATTGCAACACAACCAGCTGCATTGATTGTCAACGATTCATTTGTTGTTTTGAACACATAGCTAGTATTGTTTACAGTTTTCAGCGCACCAATACCAGTGTTGAAAACGATAGATTTGTCTGTACCTTGTTTTAGCACAGCAACGTTTGTAGCTGTTGTTGCATCAAGTTCAAGAACAAGATCAGCAACACCGTCAACTGTACCATCATAATAGATTGATTTGATATCTCTGAAGTTTTTACCAGCATTCATTGTAATATCAAACAAATAAACTTCAAACACAGCTGTCGATGTTCCTACAACACCAGAATTGTATACAATAGAACGAATTCTAGCAGTACCAATTTCATTACCAGCCCCTGCAACGGTTGTAATTGTTGTATTTGAAACAGAACTTCTTGCAGTATCACGTAGCGAAACAGAATCCCCTGATACTACATTAAACGAGCCCATTAATTCCTTGACAAGAACATACTGGCCGTAATTAGCTGTTACAATTTGTGACGACAGATTTTTTGTATCTGTACCTTTACGCAAGTCAAGCTGTGTATTGTTGAAAGTTTCTATTCTTGCACCGGAAATGTACGCAGTTCCTGGATCAACAGTCGCAGTTAAGTATGTAGAATTTGGAAGACCAGCTGCTGTTTCTTTTTCTTTTGTTCCAACATCAAAACGGTCAAGAACAAAATCGCCAGCAGATTCTCTTGTTCTACGTTCAAATTCTCTTGCAAGAGTGTTGTATACAGTAACCCTATTTTCTTTGTAAGGAGTTCCTTCAGAAAACTCAACCAACGGTAAGAATGAAAGATTAGCTTGAGCATTAGCTGTTGACATAACAACTAAGTTAGCTGTTAGCTTCATTCTGTTTGCACCAGGAGCAGTGTAGTTCAATGTTCCTGTCGCGTTGTCTAGTAAACTTGTGTCGGCTGTACTTTCAACAATTGTCTCGTCTGTAGTAAAACCAACAGACAAAGCATTTGGGGAACTTGAGTATTTGTCAACAACAATAACCTGAGGATCAACTTTAACAAAAGTTCCTTTTTGATATACAATACCATCTGTAACAGCAAAAGCGTATCCATTACCTACAGGTGCAGTAAAAGAACTATTTGCTACAGTAATTTGTGCAAGATAATTCAATGAACCTAACGACAATGTATCAACAGGTCCTGTTGTATTGGCTGTTTTAATTGTTGTGTGAGGTACAACTACATATCCATTACCACCAGTGGTTACTTCAATACTTTGAACAATACCTTGACTATCTGTTAATGGAATACCAACTGCTCCACTACCCACAATAGAAGCAACATTAGCAGTAGCTGAAGATGTATTACCAAGAACACTGTATCCTGTACTAAATGACCAAGCTGTACTATTAACACTGTTATTAGTTAAATGAACAGTCAATGGCTTAATTTTTAGTGTAGTTGTTGCAGCAATTGCTGTTGTGTTGACTTCAAGAATCTGAGCTTTTGCGCCTGTTGTAGACTGTGTAATTACTTCGTTCGTAGTAAACGATCCACTAACATTAGCAAGAGTGATTGCACTTAGGAATACAACGGTATCAGTGTTTGCAAATCCTGTTGCTCCATTGAAAACAGTAACACTAAACACAGGATTGTTAACATCGTAAACAGTCAAAGTTTCGTTGTTTGCATAACCTTGAGCTGAGTTTGAAGAACCTGAATTCAAGTATCGTACATACAAAGTATTCAGATCAGGATCACGGGATTCCAGACCTGTTTTATAGTTAACAACTTTAGATACAAGATTTGATGAGTTCTTTAGATAATATTGGCTGTATGATACTAAATCAACTGGTTGACCATCAGAATTAGTGTCGTTAATTTTAATGTATGGGTAAACCGGAATATATTCAAAGTTTACACCACTGATTATAGTACCGTTCTTAAAAACGTGATTACCAAATCTTTCGATCTGGTTTTGCATGATAGACTGAAGTTGGTTTAGCTCTCTAGTTTGTACAGCAACACTAGGTCTAAAGAGAATTCTATAGAATTCTTTGTCTTCATTAAAATCGTCAAAATATGGCGATACATTTAGTTGTGTTTCTAATGGCATATTATCCTCTTAAAACTTCAGTACTATCTTAATTGTTTCTGTCTGAGTGTTTGATCTTGAAACTGGATCTATATTCTCTATGTATATGATATCTCCAGCATTTTTCACAAGATCAGGTGGTGTGTAACCAGTTACGTTTGCCTGTGCGGCTGATGTATTTCCAACAATTGGCTGGCCAGTATTAAAAACACCCTTCACGTTAGTTAGACTCAAATAAGTTGCATTGTTGCTATGAAATACACCATTTGCAAGCGCTGCGTTGTTTTGATACACAGGTTCATCGGTTTGGAAAGTACCAGAAAGATAACTTACAACGTATCGAGATCTTTGATCAAACGTGTTGAAATCTTTAGACATATTATTTATATCGAATGAAATTACATTAGCTGTAGCAGAGGATGTTCCCCCTGTTACTATACTGCCTGTTTGAAATGTACCAAAAGCATTTGTGACAGCAAGTGTAGCCCCAACAATGCTTGTTACTACACCATAAGCATTACTTGTAGCTTGGGTAATTGTTTCTCCTGGTGTAAAGGTACCCGAAATTGAAGAGGCATTTAATGAAAATGTGACGTTTGCATATAAAGGATCTTTAATGATTCCTATCGTTCTGAAATCGTTTCCTGTTGGAATGTTGCCACTTTCAGTGTTTGCAAAAGAAACACCAATACCAACAGCAGTAGCCCCTAATTCTTTATAAGCATTATATCCATGACCCCCTGGAGGGGCTATGGATGGAATTAAAACCGCAGCATTTGAAACACCACTTGTATTACCAGTAATTGTTAGAGTGGCATATGAATATCCGCTTCCCCTATTAACAACTTCAACTTTGTACATAGAATTACCAGAAGTGGAATTCACTAATCCACGAGCAACCGCATTTGATCCGTCTCCGCTTACTGCAATCAAAGGTCCAATTTCATATTGGCTTGTTGACGAAAGTGTTGTTGTAAAGGCAGAGTTTACAGTAATTCTTCTGTATGTGCCGTTGTAAGCTTCAATTCTACGAATCTGACCTTGCCCATCTCCTCCAGTAATATAGATTGCACTTTGATTATAAAAGTTGTCTGAAGTATTTGCAGAAGATGAAAGAGTATACAGTAGCGGGTCACCATTTACGGCAATATCACTTGCAGAAAATTGACCTGCAAGAAATGTGTTATAGTTACTACCCTCTGTTTCTACAGTAATAATATCAAGTGAGCCAGGAACGGCATTACCAGATACTTGAGTATTTGCTACCACAGGCATCCAATGTTCTGTTGTAAATTTGTTCCATACTGATGATGAGACTGAATACATATACTTCCAGACATAATTATCAGCAGTACTGTAGTATTCATCTGATGGTGAAGTATCTGCCAATGTTGGTTGATATGTAGATGGTATACCACCAGCATTATCCAAACATTTAAAAATATTGTACTGCGAAGTTGCATTTACAGCAACGTAAAAATTGTTTCCAAACACAACTGTATTAGAAGTGTAGTGATCGTATATGGTGTTGGAAACCCATTCTACTTTTGGTATTAACAAAGCAACATCGCTGTCGTTGACTTTTTTACCAAACACCATATCGTCAAAAGAATCTAGTAAAGTATCTTGCAAACTATCAGCCGGTTGAGGAATAGTTCCGTTTGCGTAACTTGTATGCTTTCCAGCAAACACATAATAAATGCTATTTGCTTGTTCAGTAATGGATTCTTTTAGCTGTTGAGCTAAATGGGTTCTAAAACCTGTAGGTAAAAGATATTTACTCATGTTGATATTTCTGCGCTTTGAGTTGTAATAATTGAATTGGCAACTTCGGTTTGTAGGACATAATTACCAAACATTTTTGTTCCTGCTACGTGAATTAGCTGTTTCAACACATTACTGTATTGGTCAAATGGAATTTTAGATTGTATAACATATGAATAATCTTGATAATATTCTCCATCATACAAGTATTTATCAGCACTCAAAAACCCTTTGTTTGATTCATAGTGGCCTTCACCATAACCTTGTGTTTGAGTGCTTATAGTAGCTGTCATGGCTTGCTGAGTATTTGAAGATCTAACTGCGGTAACTGTTTCACTATCAAGGTAACCAAAGCCAGAAGAATTTATATCCACCGATATAATAGTGTTGTTTGCAACTACAACATTTGCTGTAATGTTGCTATTATTTCCTATGTTATAGGAATTAGCATAATCATAATCAACACGAGTAATTGTTGCCTCTGCCCCAGTATCACTACCAATAACCGTATTTCCTACACCAAATACATCAGCAAAAGTTAGACGTTTTAAAAATAAGACACTAGTATTTGAATTGCTTCGTACAATGCCTCTACCTGTTGTTGTTACAGAGTATGAATTGTTTGCTGTGACTACTTTTGCGTTAGCTTGGGAAATAGTTGCTCTAATTTGGTTATTTCCGGTAGCTGTTGCGTTTGCTACGAAAGTTCCTGATGTTGTAATAATTGTTATAGTACCGTTGCCGTTACCTGTATTAGATACAGACGCACTATACACAGTTCCAACAGCAATATTAGACGTACCGTCGTTTTGATAAACAACTTCCCCTACAGAAACACTGCTGTTTCCTGTAAAATTATTTACTGTGAGAAGTGTAGCTGCTGAGTTTGATGTTTGTCTAACTATTTCACCGTTTCCAAAGTTACGAGTGGCTCCAGTAATAGTTAAAATTGGATCACGTCTGTTAAATGTGGCTGTTCTTGTTTCGTACACCCTTACAAAAGGAGCCTTTGTATAGTTTTGACCACCATCCTGGCTAACAAGAGAAGCAACTGTTCCAATAGTATAATTTTGTATATCAAAACAGCTTAAAAGTATTGCTGTGTTGCTTCCTCCTGGATTTTTTGAAAATCCATATGGGCCAGAGTTTGAATATACGTTTGCATTGGATCCATCCAAACGAACAGACATAAGAGAAACGTTTCCCGTATTCTTATCTTTAAGGAAAGTATTGTCTAATCTTACTGCCTCTGTGTTTGTTAAAGTACCAACTTTGAAAGTAGCCCCAGTACCAGAACCAATTGATGTTACTGTTGTGTTAACACCAGAATCAGTACCAACAATGTAGTTATTGTTTGAAGTAACAAAAGTACCAATCACATTTATAACACCAATCGAAGTGGTGTTTTGTCCCATCACATTACCAGAAGCTGTAGTATCTGTAAATGTATCAATTACAGCGCTGATAGTATTACCTTGTTTATAGATTATTCCTGTTCCGTTAGCAGTATTTCCAGATCTGGTTGATACAGTAATAAAACCAGCTGTACCAGAAGTATAGATAGCTGTCATAATAACAGCATTGCCTGCTAATACATTGTTAGAATACCTACCTTCAACAACATCACCTGATACAAAAGTTCCGTTTGCTGATGAGAACGCAATGTTAGCCATTGGTTGAGAAACTGTTTCAAATAATTGTATATTTGACGAATTAGCATTCAGATCAAGAACTTTTGTTGATACTAACACTTGAGATACATTGGCAATAAATCCATAGCCACCATCTACCAACGCAAATCTTACAACTCCTGTTTCGGTTGCTACTTCTGTTACACGCAAAGTAGCTGATTTGCCGCTGCCTGTAGTTACATTTAAAATATCTCCAACTGCAAAATTCTCACCGCCAGTAATAACTGTTGCGGAAGATAAAGAGCCAATAATTTTTGGCATGTTTGCGGTTGATGGGCTTGAGGTAATTGTTACAATCTCTCCAGCCCTAAATGTTCCTTCAACAGAGCTCAAGTAAGCTACGTTGACAATTCTATTATTAATCTTTCTTCTTACAATGTTTTCAACAAAACCAGTTGCACTAGTTGTACTACCAGTAATTTGTTTACCTAACAAATTTAATAACTCTGTTGTGCTAGACAATTCAAGATACACAGACTTTACCCATTGACCATCAGAAAGTTTGAAGACATCCTCTTTTGGATAGTAGAATGTAGGTACCGTATTATAAACAGATTTGAAAAATATTTCATAGCTGCGCTCAGATCCTTTGGATCTATAAAAATCCATAATATGCTTAATGAGAAATCTTGAGTTCTCAACAGCGAGCTCGTACGGAAAATACTTTAGGTATTTTTCTTTGAAGTGAACAACAAAACTATCAATAGTCTTGTCTATATCTCTGTATTCCAACAAGTTTCTTGAGTAGTACAAGGCATTGTTTGAAGCTTCAAGATACTTGTAATACTCTTTAGCAAACTCAATGAAATTAGGACCTTCTTCCTCGTAGAATGAAGGAAACTGACTTTTAATTAGCGTTGAAATATCGTCTTCAATATTTCTCATTATTCTCTGACTCTTTCTACGTCAATGTTAATGTCTTCTTCTAGTACTCTAAGAATAACATTCTTTGTGCTAAAAATGTCTTTGCTTGTTGGTATACCGTAAAACTTTATAATACCACCAGGCACATCATCAGGAGCAAAATCAATAAGATAAACATTACCTATATCATAATCAATCGTCCCAACTGATTTCAATACTGTTACATAATCTCCAAGATCCGTAACAATGTTTAATGTATAGTTATCATCCTCAATTCTACAAGTTTTACCCTGATATGTAAATTCAGAACTAATTAATGTGTGTGTTAAGATTTTTGGGTAAATTGCTCCAACATCCCCGTATTCTTTTGAAAGCGGTATACTAAAAGAAATTGTATAGTTAGTTGGAGTACCTATTTGTAGTGTAGGAGTTGTGAGAAGTTTAATTGCTCTTACTTGAGTTTCGTTTCCAACAATCGAAGTATCTGCTGCATCTATTGCTTCAATAAGACGGCTGTATCTCAAAGTAGATTCAAAATCGTTTAAGTAATTTGTACTGTATTGGTTAATAGCAGATTGCACTAATGTTTTAATTTCTTCAAGTTGTTTTTGTGAAATGTTAACATTATATCTTACATAAGTGTTAACATCAATGTACATAAACTCAGGATCTACAATTTCTGTTGAAATTGTCAGAGGAGTTTTACTCTTAATATAATCTTGATAGGTTTTTTTGTTTGTCTGAGGTACACCATCAGCATTTTGTACATCTACAGAAATGAAAACTTTACCATATTGAGGTGGTGAGACATCCTCCCCCCCGTATACTGTGATTGCCTGGATTTCAGGAAATTGCATTTGAAGCAAAGTTTTATAGTCGTTTGTTGTTACTGCACGTTCTTGAGTTGCAACAGCTCTTGGAGCATTATATCTAATAGATTCTATTGATTCGTTTATAGAACCGTTTGTTGCAGAACTTGCTGTAGTAATCGATACATTAGTATGACCATCAATAGCACTATCATTGACAAAGGTAGTAGCTCCGTTAGGTCTTTCTCCGCTACAACTTCTGTATTCAACAACAATAGCCGAACCGTTTAATGGACGACGTCCAAATACATCGTCACCAAATACAAGCTCGTATTGACCATTTTCCGCTGGTTGAACAAAGAAAACTTTTGAGGTTGAAGAAACTCCAAATAACGATGTTGCACGCAAGTATGTTTGAAGAGTAGCACCACTATCTTCAATAACCGTTACAGTAATACTTGAAAGATCAATTGTTGGATTAGAAAGAACAAAACGTTGTTGGCTGTTAGCTGTGTTATAGACATATGTGTCAGTAACATATGATCCTTCGTAAATATCAATTGTTTTTTCGTATGCACCTGATGTTGTGTTTGATGTGTTGATTACAATGTTTTGATCAGTAACAAAAGTATAGTTGTTTGACCCTAACTTTGTGGTAAATTGTGTTGCTTTTGGAATCAATACAGATGATACACTAGAAGCTGGTGTAATTTTTAAAGCAATAGATGCTTTTGAAGATGAATATGAACGAGGAACATAATTCAATTCTTTTGCATGAGAAACAATACTGTCTCTTATTTGAGCAGTATCCAAAAACATTTCACTAGCCACCATGTTAGTATAGAAGCTGTTCAAATATGTGTTGTAAGCTAGTAGATCTACAAGCACAGACATATTAGAGCCTTCAAAGTCATAGTCTCTGAAAGCAGTATTTGTTTTTAAATGATTCTTTAGGTTGAGTTTGATTGTATCGAAATCCAACCCAACTAATGAAATACTTGTATTAACGGCCATTATCTTACCCTAGTTAAAATTAGCTCTAATTTTTCTGGCACAACATTATTTATCGTATTGAAAATAATGGTAATTGCGTAGGCATTTTGATCTTCAATACCAGACACTACAACATCCAAAAGCTGAGCTCTTGGTTCATAGTTTTCTATTGCTGTTGTTATTAATTTTTGTATAGCTGCTTCTGTTGTTGGCTCAATATTTTCAAATAACATTTTTCTGATGTCACATCCAAACTGTGCATTGAAAAAACGTTGAGTTCTATCCGTCAAAACAATATTTCTTATTGAAGTTTTAACTGAATCTTCGTTTGTAACTCTGATCACATCTTTTGAGTCTGGATCTTTAGTGACGTTTGTTACGAAGTCAGAGAAAAGGATTGGAGTGGTTCTAAGATCCTTTGTTCTGTCTTTTCTTTGAATAAGAGCCATTTATTTTCCTTAGCTACAATCGGTTCCGCTACTACGAATATCTGCCGGACAAGTAAAATCTGTTTGTCCTGCCTTCTTTCTCAGGTAATGGTCGCCACCAATGTATTCTCTCAAAGTAGAGTTGTGTCTAATATTTGTTTCACCACCTACAGTAACATTCATTGAACCTCCAACATTAAGGTTCATGTTACCTTCTACGGTGTAGTTGACATTGCCTTTTACCACTATATTTACATTACCTTGAACGTATACTGTATTGTTTTTTGCAATAATTTCGTAGCCGTCCCCTACAATTTTTTGAACATGATCACCAGCAGCATTGACCTCTGTATATGTGCCAGATCTATGATATTGGTGAATTCTTTCAAAGTTTGGTGTATCATCTACTTCAAACACGTGTCCAGATTCAGAGCTAAACACTTTATTATACGGGTATTTTGCTCTGTAAGCAGATTGTGGTTCAGGACCAAGCAACGCTTTATTCAACGTGTTGATCTCTCTTGCAAGATCCTTTACATCGTGAAGTTTATTTGAAATACCTGGAAGGGTTCCTAAGATTATTGGAAGTTGGCTTTCTTCCCCATCCATATAAAAACCAAACACTGTAGTTCCAATTGTAGGACCTACAGGAGCAAGTCCAACTTCTTTGTATGAGGCTCCCAACAAAGGCATGATTGGTACTGCCCAAGGTAAGTCAGATGTTCTAATTTTCTTTGTATTTTCAACGTCGTGAACCATTTCAACCCTGACACGACATCTACCAAGTTTCAAAGGATCGTCTCTATCTTCAACCTTACCAAAAAACCATTTGAAACCTTCTGAACCTATTCTTTGTGTTGTCATTATGAATCGCCCATTTTAATAATTTGCATTGCAGTATGATGAAGAGGCTCAGCACCAGGGGAAATCATATGTCTAAGACCTACAATCAAATACATTCCGGCCAAAGATTTCTCTTCTGTTGTTCGTCCTGTCATACCTGAGACATTTTTTGTGTTTAGTTTAATAGTTTCACCAACTGTTAGTGTTGAATCCCCAAACACCAATGCGTTGAGTGTTATACCATCTCCAAACATTGCACTGTACGCCATTTTATTACCCATACTGATAGGTAAGAATTCATTTGTTTTTGTTGAATCTTTTGGCATGAATATTTGCTTACCTTTTGCATCAAATTGATTTTTCAAGTCAGCAAAAAACTTTTGTGTGTTGCGCAATGTTGGTAGTTCGTCTGATGCAATAAACTCTTCAGCCTTTTTGGTGAAGTCAAATTCTGTTCTTTCAAATTCTTTGGTAATGATATCAAAAGCATTAACAGCGTTTCTATAACCTTCTGTTACGTTCTTTACAATGCTAGCTACGTTAAATTTTTCTAGCACAATAATGTTTCTGTACATTGCTGGCTTTGATCTGTCCCCATACATTGTAGGTGTGTTGTCGTATGTGAACACCTTGCCGCCAAAGTCGTTGCGCTTGGTATACAACAAAGATTCAATTGTTCTGAAATGAAAACCGTGTTGGTTTTCATAAAATACAAACGAAGAATTTTTTACATCAGCACTTACAGCTCTACCTTTGAGATAATCAATGGCAGCAAAAAGATACAAACTAGGAATGTTAATTCTATCGATACCTTTGGTTTTTTCTATAGAAACCTTTTTCTTTGTACCTATAAATCTAACCATAATATCTTCGACAATCTTATGTATTGGTTCATAATAAGCGTTGCTCACTTGACCTTTTTTTATTGCTCGAAGAGATTCAGTAGATATGCATTGAAGAGTGTATGCTGATACTTTACTGTTTGGTGTATCTTTTACATTTGTGTTTTTGTAGGTATCAAAACTAAACGTGGCAATGTCATCCAAACCAGGTGTTTTAAAAGATACTTTAAAAGTTTCTTCCCCGATGATTGGAAAATTCTTTCTTAGGTTAATGGAATCCTCAAGAACAACTTCACACGACATGGTGGGAGTGTATATGCTCTCAAAAATACTAATCATTCGTATTTGAGGTAGAATATCTAACTGTGCATTGGTATTGATACCAGACAGTTTAGTTTCATATATTTTTACACTACCAGGATTTGTTTGTTTCATGCTAATAGCGATTTCATTTCTAGTTCAATCTGGTCAAGGTAACTTTTATCAATCAGATAGATTTGCTTCTTTTGCTCGTTCAATTGATCTTCGTATTCATACGCTGTTACCGGTGACCAATATACGGCTTCATCATCAGATATAGATTGTTTTAATGTGTTAACAGCAGATACTGTTGTAGTAACATCCCCATCATAATTAACTAGTGAATAAGATGTTGAAAATGCTCCTGTTACTTTCTCAACAACAACCGATGTTGCTGACGTGTACTTAACAAACCCTGATGCAACAACAGATCCACCACTAGTTTGTTTGACTTGTTCTTCAAGAGCAAACCCTGTACCATCTGCAACAGTCAATTCAATTGTTTTGTTTGTTTCAACAGTCAAATCTGTTTGCTTACGCTCGTATGAAATAATAGAGCCTCTGAATCCTATAACAGGAGACCAATATTTTTTCACAGCAGCTGGTAAAGAATCAAAAGCTCCAGGAGTTAGCATAGATTCATCTACAGACCAATTCACTTGGTAATAGATTATTTTTTCTTGAGCCAGTTCAATAGTAGTATATTTGTTTCTAATATATTGTTCAAAATCTCTTTGACTCAATGGCCACTCGTAATAAGGATCAATCATCTCATTAGCAAAATATACTAGCCATGCAAAATAAGGATCACCGTAATAATGTTCTGCAATGGTATCAGGACGCTCGCCTTCTTTAAGAACGTATGGATGGAATACTAGTTTTTTATCGCGAACAAGACTGTTAAGTTTTATTCTTGCTAAAATATTTGTTGCAAGAGCGTTACCGTAAGCTATCGATGGAAATCTTGAAAAATAACCTGACATTTGTATTCCTTATTGAGCCGCACTACCGGTCATATCGTTGACAAAAATTTCAGTTTCCATAAACTGTAAAGTAATATCCACTTGTACAGGATTGCTACCAGTACCTTTAAAGAAAGCAACACCGTTTGGAGCATAGTTGACAGACATACCAGTTACAACGCAAGTTTTGATGTCGTATGGTGGTGAAGGATAGATGTTGATATCAACTTTATCAGGATATCCTAAAAACTGTGTGTCTAATTTTTTTGGAATTATTCTATTTCTAATCTCTTTAATTATCTTCTTTATTGTAGCACTTTCGTTCTGAGTTTTAGGAAATAACCTAAAAGTGAACGAATGTGATCTCAGCTGCATTTGATTGAACAACACTGCCAAGTTAGGATTAAGAGCAACTCCTATATTCTTTTGAACAGCTACACCAATACCACCAGTCAATGCCAAAGCTGTTTTAGCTACCGTAGCTGCCGCCATACCAGGGACTTGACTAACGGCTGTATTAGCAGCGGCTGTAATTCCTGCAACAGCGGTACCTACTATTCCTGTTGCTTTAGCAGCTTCTGATAATGTTGCTTTAAGAATCTCATCACTTGCTCCACCAAACACTTCCATTGAGGGAGTGTTGTAGTTTACACTGTATGTTTCTTGTAGGTTTGGAGTCATTGGCAGCTGAATAGTAAGAGCTTGAACATTCTTCACTCTATCTACTGGAGAATTTTGGCTGAACGATTTGAATGTTAGTTGAACAAAATGCTTTCCGAGATCATTTGGAAACTTAAGAGTTGCTGGACCTTCGTTTGATCTTGTTTCTTCAGGTTTTTCTTGGAAGATATCTAATCTTGGAGCAGGAAGACCTCTAAACATTGTTGTTTGATCTAACGTCTTTACAAATTGTGAAACAGCAGTACTAAGACCTTGAGGGGACATATTTGGACCCAACTGTGTACCTAGCTGAGTAGTTAGCGCTTCCATTGCGGAACCAAGCGGTGTTACTGTTGCAGCAACAGAACCAGCAATTCCATTAATGGCGCCAGTTGCTTCCCTTGCACCTGCAGCCAATTTCTCGCTGACGGTTGAAGCAACTTGGTTAAAATTGAAATCCTCTGGCATAAATAGTTCCTATGAGTTATAAAGGCTTCTTCAAACCTAAAAATCCTGCAAAATACAAAGGTGATCCTACTAAGATTATTTATAGATCATCGTGGGAATGTAGACTGATGGCGTATTTAGACGACCATCCAAACGTTGTTCAATGGAGTAGCGAAGAGTTTTCCATTCCTTACAGATCTCCAATTGACAACAAGATTCATAGATATTTTCCCGACTTTTGGGTGAAGCAAACAATAGATGGAAAAACGGAAATCCTTGTTTTAGAAGTAAAACCTCGAGCTCAAACGATTGCCCCTAAACCTCAAAAGAACGCAACAAGACGCTACATTACAGAAGTTAAAACCTGGGGTATCAATAGTGCTAAATGGAAAGCTGCAGAAGAATATTGTTTAGACAGGAATTGGAAATTTATGATTATGGACGAATATAGCTTAGGATTGCAACGATAATGGCTCTACTATTTAAAGACATTTTGGAACAAGGTAAGAGCATTGGTATGCTTCCTGGCCGTGTCACAGAAGCAAGAGATTGGTTTAGAGAAAAAGCTCAACAAACTACTATACGATCTCCTGCTCGTTTAATTACAGAGGGTGAAAACCTTACTACAAAGGCTAGACCCGGTTTCATGTATATGTTCCAGTATGATCCTAAGACAAAGGATCAACTTCCTTATTACGACCGTTTTCCGTTAGTATTTCCGTTTAGAATCACTAATGAAGGCTTCTATGGTTTGAATCTTCATTACCTTCCTCTAGATTACAGAGCAAAAATGATGGACAGTTTATATTTAATGTCTAACAACAAACAGTATAACGAAACTACAAAGCTAAGACTTTCATATCAAATATTAGAAAGTTCTTCTAAGTTTAGTTTGTTCAAACCTTGTGTGAAACAGTATCTAAATAGTCATGTTAAATCCAGATTGCTTTTTGTACCGGCAGAACAGTGGGATATAGCTCTTTTCTTGCCTACTGCACGTTTTGTGAAATCAAACCAACGAAAAGTTCATGCGGATTCGAGAAGACAAATTAAAAAATACGCATCAGAAGGGAATAGATAGTGGCCAGAAAGTACGACACAGCAATGAATGTTCTTGGAACAGCAGCGGCTGTTGGTTCGTTTATTGGACTTCTTAACAAAAAATCCAACTTTGATAATAAGATTGGCGAGTTCTATTCTAACCTTGGTAAAAAGGGTTATACAAAAACCAATAGGTTTGAGGTAAGATTTAATCTTCCTCCCATCCTTCAAGGTACTTCATATTCTGAAACAACAAAGCTGTTAAACTTAAGATGCGAAAGTGCAAGTGTGCCTGGAGTAGGTCTTAGCACGACAGATATTATGAGACATGGATACGGTGTAAGTGAAAAGGTTGTGAATGGAGCTCAGTTTGGAGGGTTCAACTGTTCTTTCATTGGTGATCAAACCGGCGATATCTACAAATTCTTTTATAGCTGGATGAATGGTATTGTTAGATGGAACGACAAACCCTCTTCGTTGACAACGGATGCTTTCGGTGCATATCCATATGAGCACGCCTACAAATCTGAATACGCTGCTAACATAAACTTGCTGACATACAACGAAAGTTCCGATCAATTGTTATCGTTTGATATCTTCGAAGCATTTCCTACAGCGATCGGTGATATACAATACAATTGGGGTGACACTGACAATCTTGTAAGAATTCCAGTACAGTTTGCTTACACATATTTCAAGATACACAACATAGATTCTAAAATCAATCTATCTGAAGGAAAAGCTAACAACCTTGGATTGATTGGTAGTTTAATTAAAGCAGGAACAGCAATACAAACTTTTGCTGCGTTGAAGAAACCGCAAAGTGTTGGTGATGTTATTAATGTTGTTAATAATGCAAAGACAGTAATTGGTGGTTTGAATTTCTAAGGAGACACAATGGCTTTACCTAAATTATCGTACCCTACATTTGATTTGACTTTACCTTCTACAAGACAAGAAATAAAAATGAGACCTTTTCTTGTCAAAGAAGAAAAGATCCTTTTGATAGCTCAGCAGACAGAAGAGCCAAAAGAAGTAATCAATGCTATCAAACAAGTTATTAATAACTGTGTAATCACAGAAGGGTTTGACATTGATTCGTTGACAACGTTTGATTTGGAATATGTGTTCATCAAACTGCGCGCAAGATCTGTAAACAATGTTATTAAACTAACATACAAAGACAACGAAGACAACAAAAACTATACTGTTGATTGTAACCTTGACGAAGTGCAAGTAATATTTAATCCTGACCATAATAACAGGATCAAGGTAACAGATAGTATTAGCATTATTATGAAGTATCCACAAGCTCGTTTAATGCAATCAATTGATTCTGATCTTTCTGAGCAAGAAGTTTTCTTTGAGCTTGTTTCTCATTGTATGGATACTATCGTTGATGGTGCTGAAAGTTATTTGGTAGCAGAGGCCCCAAAAGAAGAAGTTCAAGAGTTTCTTGATTCGTTAGATGTCACTGCGTTTGAAAAAATCAAAGAGTTTTTTCAAACTATGCCAAAGATTAACCACGAGTTAAAATACACGAACAGTCTTGGGAATGAAAAAGTAATTGTTCTTGATAATTTGAATGATTTTTTTACGTTGGGTTAGCCCATAATTCCCTGAGTAATTACTATACAGTGAATTTTGGTCTAGCCCAATACCACAAATGGTCCTTGACAGAAATAGAAGAAATGATTCCGTTTGAAAGAGACCTCTATGTTGATATGCTACGTGATTATCTTGAAAAAGAGCAGGAAAGATTAAAAGCAAAGAACAGAGGTTAAGTTGGCTGATAAAGAACTAGAGCAGCAAAAGAAACAATCAATAGCTGCCATTAAACAAGCATCATCCGAAGCTGTCAAGGATTTTAAATCCACAGCAAAGGAATCTTTGTCTTCTGTCAAAGATCAAACAAAAGCTGACCTTAAGAAAATCAAACAGGCTTCTAAAGATGCCCAAGCTGATATTGACGATGCTGTAAAAAGTTTTCAAGCTGACATAGATCTTGAAAAGAAGCTTCTTGTTGATGACATCAACGATGCACGTGTTGATATTTCAAACGAAGCAGAGCAATCTTCAAAAAGCATCAAAGATGTTATAGACAATGTTAAACAAGAACTTGAAAAAGGCTCTAAAGAGCTCAGTACCACTGTTGAAGAATCTGTAAAAGACATTGAAGAGCTTGCTAAAAATGTTGACGAAAACATCAATGATAAAATTAAAGAGTTTGATAAGAAGTTAGCTGCTCAAGAAAAGAAGAACGAAAAAGAATCTACTACTAAAAGAAAGACTGAAACTCTTTCAGCAGACGTTCTTCAATCAATTCTCAATGAAGTAGTAATTATACGCAAACTTGTACAAGGCAAGTCTAAGCAAAAGACTTCTGGAGGACAACAACAAAATAGCTTCTTCGATCGAATGAAGTCTATGTTTGCAAAAAAGAAAAAACCACAAGCCAGGGATGCCCAAGGTAGATTCACCAAGGTAGCAGAAGAAGTCAAAGCTGCAGAAAGTCCAGATTGGTTAGCACGTGCTGGTGATATAGTAACGAGAATTGGCAAAATTCTTGATATAGTGAAAGCAGCTGCTGTGCCTATGATGTCTGCTTTGCTTCCTGCTCTTGCAATAGCTGGAGCTATTGGGGCAGCAATTCAAATTGCTAAAGACTTTAGAGACAAACAAGACAAACGCAACACTCTAAGGCAACTTGAAGCTATTCCCCAAGATCAAAGAACACCAGAACAACAAAGACAAATACAACAGCTGAACGAACAGAGTGTATATCGTACTCCTGGTGAAGCAATGCGAGCAGCTCGTCGTGCTCAATTTGCAAGAATGGACCAAAATCCAGCATACAACGAACAACCATCTGCTCCAACTCCAGTTGCAGCTCCACAACCTGTTGCTCCTACTCCTGTTCCTACTTCAGTATCAGCAGAAGAGAAAAAAGCTGTTGATTTTATGAAGAGACAAGCTGGTGTTGGTGTCACACCAGACGGCAAGTTTATCGACGTATGGCAAAGAAATGCTCCACTTACTGAAGAACAAGCCAAGATAAGAATAACAGACGCTGGTGGAGATTTCAATGCCTTAATGAAGGCTGTGAAAAAAACTCCGCAAGCTACAGAAAGACCTGCACCTGCACCAGCTGCGGCTGCTCCGGTTCAACAAACAACACCAACTGCACAACCAGCTCAGATGGCTAGTACACCAGCGGCCAGTGCACCATCAGAATCTGCTAGTACATCAGCTAATGAATCTTACTCACCCGCTGCTCCTGCTATTGTTCCTCCTGTTCCTTCAACTGGAGAAAACATTGCTGTTGCGTCAAGAGCAGTTGAACAAGCTCAAGAACAACAACCCCAAATAAGTGTTGATGCTGTTAGTACAGAATCTTCAGCAGAAGTTAAAAGACCTTTGCTTCCTGAAGCTGTTCCACAAATATATGGGGATCGTGATGGTTTTGCAAAATTTGAAGTATTCAACTATTCCCAAGCCCTAACACTTAATCAGCAATAATGGCTACACAGAACAAAAATAATAAAAAGAAACCTCTTCCAAAGGTCAAATCTTCGACTGGTGTCGGTGAGCTTCTTATTGCTTCAAATAACGAGTTGAGGCAAATAGCTATTGCTAAAAAGGCAGTATCTGAAACCTACAAGAAAGTTAAATGGGCTGCTGCTAATCCTCGCAAAGCATACAAACAGGCAAAAGAAAACACTGCAAAAGTTGTTAAGGGCACTGCTATAGCATCTATAGTTAGTGAAGTTCCTGTATTGGGTTTATTGTTTGGTAGAGATAAAAAGAAAAAGCAACAAGAACAAAAAAAGAAGGCAACAAACAAAAGTATTTTAGATACTATACTCAAAGAAGTTAAGTTGATTAAAGCAGCAATGAAAAGCACCCCTGCTGCAAAAGGAAAAGGAACATCTACAACCACATCAGCAAAAGAAGAAACAGAAACTGAAGATAATGTAGATACTCAACAACAAGAGCCTCAGAAATTAGGAACCGCTGCTAAGGTTGGATTACTTGCTGTCGGGGGGCTGGCTGTATTACACTTGTTTAGAAGTGGCAAAGATTACAAACCAAACCAACCAATTCCTCCACAACCAGAAGGTCCGCCAAGACCAGAACCTCAAATTGGAGGAATGAATCAACAAACACAAGGAATCCAAGGACCCAATCCAGAGCAACAACTTGATGAGTTGTTAAAAGAGTTTGATGGATTCCCTGATACTGTTGAAGGAATCACTAAAAAGATTGAAGCAGCCAGAAAAGACTTCGAGAAGCAAACAGGAGTAAAGATAGGTGAGCAAGTTCAGCAACCTTCTGAACAACCTGTTCCTCAAACTGCTGTGGTTAATCCTTATCAACAAGAATTGAACAAACAAGCAGAGGATTTGGCAGCTGCGTATCAACCAGCCCCAAGACCAACTCCAGCAGCAACACAACCAGAGATAAAACCTGAAGAAACTCCTGGAGCTATTAGAACCGAATACGGTGGTGTTCTCGTTACTTCAGAAGGAAAGGCTGTTACTGCTCCTGCAACTGTACCTGAGGTTAAACCAACCC
>JAAOEI010000134.1_pt1 | contig 29854 bp, 37 predicted proteins | sample 7059261 | NCBI WGS metagenome assembly JAAOEI01 (sample SAMN14008812, study PRJNA610033) | viral metagenome | isolation source: viral particles filtered from seawater | place: China: Hangzhou Bay, Yangshan Deep Water Harbour | collected 2017-10-31 | reverse complement strand
CGAAACATTGTCGAGCTAGGAGCGGTACATGGACAAGCCAGTCGTCGAGCAGTGGCTGGTGCTGTCGGACACGCCAGAGTTCACGTTTCAATTTTCCACCTAGTTTCAACCTTGGGAGAGAAGGCCCCGTGGCCGAATGGATCAGCGTCGCAGACCGGAAGCCGGAGCCAGGCAAGTGCGTGCTCGCTGTCTGGCCGATGGTGTGGATTGATGAAGACGACACGCGCGTGCGCTCTGAGGTTCACCACTACGTCGTGCGGGAAACTGAATTCTTGCACAATGGTCATTTCGACGACCCGGTGGGGGCCGATGCCATCGGTGGCTGGTTCGGTGACGACTACCAGTATGCGGACCAGCCGACGCATTGGATGCCGATGCCTGATTTGCCGGTTGGTTTGACGGTCACGACCGAAGAACAATTCGCACTCGTGCGATGATGAAAGGGAACGCCGCTCGACTACGGGCGCTTTGAGGAAGCACCAGCACATGGAGCCAGACAGCGGCGCGGCGGCGTCGTCTCCATGGTCGGTAGAGCAAAACCGCCACCCGATACTGAGCACGGCTGAAAAAAAATCGTGCCTGCCCTCTCTCAGCAGTCGACAGCAAACGGCCCCGGAGCGATCCGGGGCCGTCGTCGTTCGTGCGTACTCTTCACGCTTTCTCGAGCTGCTTGCATCGTCCGGTCGGGCGGCGGATCAGCTCGACGCCGTCGGCCTCCGCCTCGCGCAGCCAGTCGGACAACGTCGACCGGGCGACGCCGAACCGTTCGGCGACCTCGCGCTGCGAGCCGTAGGTCCGTCCGGCCTCGAGATCCCGGATCAGCTGCGCGATCACCTCGCTGCGCCGGCCGGACGGACGATCGGGTCGCGTCGGACCGTCCGGCATGACGCCGCCGCCGCCCTGGTCGTCGGACGGACGGACGATGGAGGCCATCGCCTTGGCTTCAAGGGCACTCAGCGCGGGATAATCCGATTGTCCGGTGGTGTCGGACGATGCCGGACGATCGCGGCCGGACGGTTGCGACCAGCCGTAGAGCGCGCAGGCGAGCGCGGCGAGCTCGAGCAGCAGGCCGAGCAGCGCCGGCAGCACGAGACCGACAGCGGCGCGCAGGTCCGCCTCGGAGCGGGCAACGAACAGTCCGACGAACGCGGCGATCCGCTTTTCGCCGGCATCCGGTGCGACCGGCTTCAGCGCGGCGAGCCGTGCCTCATGCCGGTCGACATCGAGCTTGGTGAGCCCGATCAGGTATTGCGTCGCCGAGGCGCACGTCTTGCCCGTGCCGCACTGGCGCTGGGCGGCGGCGAGCATTGCTTTGGCGTCGGCTATGTCGCGGCCGATCGCCTGGCGCTGCTCGTCGATCCGGGCGGCGGCAGCAACCGACACGTCGCGGCTTTCGGCCTGCCGGCCGATGGTGCCCGACAGCGTGTAGGCCGAGCCGATCAGCGCGGCGAGCGACAGCAAGAGGGCGGCAAGGCGCTGGCGGTCGATCAGCGCCCAGTGGGCGAGCACGGGGAGGGCGACGACGCCAGCCCAGACGAGCGGCGTTGCCGCGACGACGACCCAGTTGGGCGCCGCCGTGCGCAATTCGACGTCGATCAGGTAGGCGGTCCCGACCGCCCAGAACAGCGCCGCGAGCACCTTGGCAGTGCGGCGGCGATAGGGTAGAGAGTGTGTGTCCATTTCAGGCCTCGTAAGCTGGGGTGGATGATGTGGCCCCGGCGCTCTGATCAGCGTGCGGGGCCTTCCTTTTGTGCCATAACGACAAACGTATGTCACAAGAAATGTATGACATTCATTGGTTTATGAATTACGTTTGACATTATGGCCACACGCGACTATGCAACCCGGCATGGCGAGACCTCGCAAAGGCCAGGAAATCGGCGCAACGTGCAGGCTGGCGTTCCGCGTCACGCCGGCCGTGCGCGCCGGGCTCGAGCAGATGGCGGCGCGCAACGGCAGGTCTCTGACCGATGAGGTTCGCGCGGCGGTCGAGGCGCATGTCGGCATCGCACCGGGCGGCACGCTCCGGCAGCGCAAGCGCGACCTTCCCCCCGATCCGCAGCCGATCGGCCGATCTGCAACCAAAACAACCCCTTGACCACATATACGTAAACCAGTATGGAAAGCGCAGGGTGCAGATCTGCGCCCGTCATCCCGCCCGGCCCCGCCGCGGCGGGCTTTGCATTTGGACCATCCCATGCCCAAGCGCATCCATCGCAGCCTGCCCAACGGGCGCGAGGTGCTGTGGGGCCTCAGCCGCATCGGCAAGCGCATCACGGCGATCATCGGCGAGGGCGAGCAGGACATCGTCAGGGTCGAGCTCAACGAATGGCTCGACAGCGGCGAGACCATCGCCTCGAGCGCATTGTCCGAGCTGAGTGGCGCGACCATCACGAGGTCGAACAACGCGACGAGCGTCGACCTGACGGTATCGGGCGTCACGAGCACGGGCGAGGCAATCCTGACGGTGACCACCAGCACCAGCCGCAAGAAGGCGTTCGCGCTGGGCTTCCGCACGCCGGACGCCGCGCACGCATGGGACGCCTATCGGGAGGTGGCGTGGTGAGCAGGGGCAACGGTCTGTCGCCGAAGCAGGAGAGCTTTTGTCTCGCCTACATCGAGACGGCCAATGCTAGCGAAGCGTACCGGCGCAGCTACGACGCCGGGAAGATGAAGCCGAGCACGATCAACGAGAACGCGTCCCGCCTGCTCGCGCGCGACGCGATCCGGGCGCGGCTCGAGGAGCTGCGCGCCGGCCATCGCAAGCGCCACGAGGTGACGGTCGACCGGATCGTCGCGGAGTTGGCCAAGATCGCGTTCGCCAATGCCAATGACTACTTTTCGTGGGGGCCGGACGGGGTCACGGTCAAGAGCAGCGACGAGCTGACGGAAGACCAGCGGTCGGTGGTGTGTGAGGTAAGCCAGACCATCACGGCCGAGGGCGGCACGATCAGGGTCAAGCTGTCCGACAAGCAGTCGGCGCTCGAGAAGCTCGGCAAGCACCTTGGCATGTTCGCAGACAAGGGACCGGCGCCGACGGCCAATTTCTTCATTTCAGACCGGCCAATGAGCGCGGATGAATGGACACGTGAATTCACCGGTGAGCCTGGTGTGGGCGCCGCAAGAGGGGCCGCAAACGGCGCTGGTGCACTGCCCGCTCGCTGAGATCTTCTTCGGCGGCGCGCGTGGTGGCGGCAAGACGGATGGCGTGCTCGGCAAGTGGGCATCGAAGGAACGGCGCTACGGCAAGGCCTTTAACGCGATTGCGTTCCGGCGCACGACGGTGTCGAGCGAGGACGCGATTGAGCGGGCGCGCCAGATCTACGAGCCGCTCGGCGCGAAGTGGAACGCATCGAAGCTGATCTTTCGGATGCCGCACGGCGGCCGGGTCAGCTTCAAGTATCTCGAGAGCGTCAAGGACGCGGAGGAATATCAGGGACGCAACCTGAGCGATGCCTGGGTCGAGGAGGTCGGACAGTACCCGACGCCGGAGCCGATCGACATGCTGTTCGGCGCGCTGCGCTCGACTGCGGGCGTGCCCGAGCAGCTTATCCTGACCGGCAACCCAGGCGGTGCCGGGCAGCACTGGATCAAGGAGCGCTATAAGCTCCACCCGTTTCCGCTGCGGCCCCAGGTCGTGACGCGGAACCTGCCCGATGGCAGCGTTCACACGATGGCGGTGATCCCGTCCCGGCTGAGCGACAACAAGATCCTGACCGAGCGTTCGGCGGGCTACAAGAGCCGGCTCTACCTCGTCGGGTCGGCCGAGCTGGTCAAGGCCTGGCTGGAAGGAGACTGGTCGGCCGTTCCGGGTGCGTTCTTCGACTGCTACAGCGAGGCGCGCAACGTGGTGCGGCCGTTTGCTGTGCCGCCGGAGTGGACGCGGTTCGCGTCGATGGACTGGGGCTCGGCCTCGCCGTTCTCGGTCGGCTGGTATGCGATCGCGAGCGATCCGCTCACGGTCGACGGGATGGAGCAGGGCCGGCGGATCGTGATCCCGCGCGGTGGCCTCGTCAAATATCGTGAGTGGTACGGCGCCAACGAGAAGCGTGAGGGCCTCAAGCTGTCCAACGCGGCAATCGCGGAAGGGATCAAGCAGCGCGAGAAGGGCGACAACATCGCCTACCGCGTGCTCGATCCGGCCTGCTTTGCCGAGAACGGCGGCCCCTCGATCGCGGAGGACTTCGCGCGCGCCGGAGTGCACTTCAAGAAGGCGGACAACACCCGCGTGTCGCGGGGCGGTGCCGCGGCTGGTCCGATCTCGGGTTGGGCGCAACTGCGCTCACGGCTGATCGGCAATGCCGTGACGCCGGAGGAGATCGCGAAAGCACCGGCGATGCTGGTGTTCAGCGCGGCCTGCAAGGACACCATTCGCACGCTGCCGGTGCTGCAGCACGATCGCGCGAACCCTGAGGATGTCGACACCGACACCGAGGATCACGCGGCCGACGAGACACGCTACGCCTGCAACTCCCGGCCGTGGGTGCCGCCCGCGCCGAAGAAAAAGCAGCCGCGCGACGGCTGGGACGACGACCATGATGAAGATCGGGCACCAGGATGGAAGGTAGCTTAGCCGCCTACCAGGCCCCGGCCTGGAATGGCCAAAGGCAAGCGGGCGGAACAGCGGGGCAGTCCGCGGCGCACATCGAGGAAGGTGGCGCGCCGCTCGAGCAGCTCGTCGACTGGGTGGAGCAGGCGGCCGAGGCGAGCCAGGAGGCGCGCGAGCAGGCCGAGCGCTGCCGGGACTATTCGGACAACAAGCAGCTGACGCCGGAGGAGCGGCGCATTCTGGCGCAGCGCGGCCAGCCCGAGGTGATCCGCAACAAGATCAAGCGCAAGGTGCTGTTCCTGCGCGGCTGGGAGGCGCGCAATCGGTCGGACCCGCGCTGCTATGCCAACAAGTCGTCGTCGGAGGACGACGCGGCGAAATTCACCGACATGCTGCGGTTCCAGGAGCGCAAGAGCCGGCTCGATCGAAAGTTCTCGGACGTGTGGGACAACTTCCTGCACGAGGGGTACGGTGGCGTCGAGGTGCTGGGGCCGTCGCAGGCCGACCCGCGCGTGATCGAGGTCAAGCGCTGGCGGTGGGACCGCCTGCTGCACGATCCCCACTCCTCGGAGCCGGATTTCTCGGATGCGCGCTACCTCGGCGGGTTCATCTGGCAGGACGAGGACGCCGCCCTCGAGAAATGGCCGCAGGGCGAGGAGGCATTCGCCGCCACGATCCGCGGCGAGGAGGGTACGACCTGGGGCCGGACCTACGACGACAAGCCGATCAAGTATTCGTGGTCGGCGGGCGTCAACGGCAAGCGCAAGCGCGTCCGCGTGGTGCAGCTCGATTACTGGTGGCGGGGCTGGTGGTGGCGCGCGATATTCGTGCGCGGCGGCAAGCTCGAGGACTATCCGCTGCCCTACACCGACCGGCAGGGCAATTCGGTGCCGGCGCTGATCCTGGGCTCGGCCTACGTCGATCGCGAGAACCAGCGCTATGGCGAGGTCGCCGAGTGGCTGTCGCTGCAGGACGACATCAACAAGCGCCACTCCAAGGCGCTGCACGAGCTCAACTCGACGCAGACCGTGCGCGAGCAGGGCTCGGTGCAGGACCCGGACGAGTTCAAGCGCCAGAAGGCGCGGCCCGACGGCGACATGGAGGTGGCGCCCGGCGCGCTCGAGAACAAGCGCTTCATGTTCATCGAGCGCAAGGAGCAGTCGGCGGCGAACATGCAGATGCTGCAGTTCGCATTGTCGGATTTCCAGACGCAGGGCCCGAATGCGTCGCTGCAGGGGACACAGTCTGGCTCGCCCTCTGGGCGGGCCATACGCGCCAACCAGGAAGGCGGATTGATCGAGATCGAGCCGTTGCGCGACCAGCACAACGACCTCAAGCAGCGCGTCTATCAGGCCGTCGGCCTGCGCTGCCAGCAGTTCATCTCGGGGGAAACGTGGATCGAGGTGACAGACGACCGCGAGAGCGTGCGCTCGGTCGGCTTCAACCGGCCCGTCATGATGGCCGAGCGGATTGCCGAGCAGGCGCGCGAGAACGGGGTCAGCGAGGAGGAGATCGCGGCGCACCTCGATCAGGCCGATCAGGACCCTGAGCTGTCGACGCAGCTGCGGCAGGTGGTCGGCCATGAGGGAGTGCTTGCCGAGATCGACGTCGATGTGATCGTCGAGGCCGCGTCGGAAAGCATCAACATGGCCCACGAGGCGTTCGAGTTCGTGAGCCAGGACCCGACCATGCCGTTCGAGGTCAAGCTCGAGCTGTGGCCGGGAACCTCGAAGCAGAAGAAGAAGATCCGTGACCTGCTCGACACGCTGCGCGCGCAACAGGCGCAGGGCCAGGAGCAGGCGAGCGCGCTGCAGGCCGACAACATGATGGCCGATACCGAGAGCAAGCGGGCGCGCGCCATGAAGGACATGAGCCAGGCCGAGCAGGCGTCGATGGCGACGCAGCTCGCGCCGGCAGAGGCCGCCGTCGCGGCCCGCGCGGCCGAGGCCAAGGCACAGCCCAGAGCCGCCATCGGCGGCGAAGGCCCATACGCGCGCGCCTGACGGGCGGCGCTGCAGGACGACCGGAACACAGGAACGGCCGCGCACCGGCATTGCCGATGCAAAATAAGGCCAGGAGACGAGCGTTTGTAGGCAGTCCGCGTGAGTAAGGCCCGCCGCCGGGGCAAAACGGGCGCTAAGTCTACGTAACATTGCGTATCTGTCGTGTCCCAGCGTGCCGAAGCCGGGCGACGGGCGATGCATGACGCCGATGCACAATCGGGCGACCCAGAGAGAGCCATGACCGACATCGATACCGAGCGGGAGGAAGCTCCCGACGCGAGCGACGACGCATACCAGGGACGTGACTTGTCGAGCCTCATCGGCCGCGCTCCGGTCCCGGAGACGGACGACGAGACGAAGGGCGAAAAACCCGCTGCGAGCGAGACCAAGCCGGAGGCCGAGACGGCCGACGCGGCGAAGGCCGAGCCCGAGGCGGCCAAGGACGCGCCGCCTGCGTCCACCGACGAGCCGACGAACTGGCAGGCCGCGCGGCAGGCTCTCAAGAGCGTGACGGACAAGAACAAGGCGCTGGAACGGCAGGTCGAGGAGCTGACCCGCAAGGTCACCGCTCCGAGGCCCGAGCCGGAGAAGCGGCCCGAGGTGCCAGATCCCATCGTCGATCCGACGGGGTTTCAGCAGCACCTCGCGGACGAGCGGTTCAGGGAGCGCACCGAGCTTACCCGCGAGATCATGATCGACAGTGTCGGCGAGGAGAAGTTCGCAGCTGCAGAGGCTGCGTTCATCCAGGCCGCCAGAGCCGATCCCGAGCTCGCAGCTCAGCTGCGCCAAGCTCCGAACCCCGCCAGGTTCGCCTATCAGCAGGGCACCAAGCTCCTCGAGAGCCGGGCCGATCCCGTTCGGGACCGCGCCAAGCTCGAGGAGGAGATCACCGCCAAGGTGATGGCCAAGCTCGGCCTTTCTCCCGACGGCACGCCGCTCGGGCCGAAGCCGGCCGCCGCTGGCGCCGCTGCCAAGACCGTCTCGCCCACATCGCTGGCTGACAGCCGCTCCGTCGCCGGACCCGCAGCAGGGCCGGCGTGGGATGGGCCGAAGCCGTTGTCATCCCTCATCGGACCACGAAGGAACTAAACAATGGACAGTAGACCCGCCAAGGGCGCACGCCAAGAGGTCTGGGACGACGAGTTCTTCACCGAGTACGTCCAGGACAACAAGTTCGCGTCCTACATGGGCACGGACGAGAATTCGATCATCCAGGTCAAGGAGGACCTCAAGGCCAAGAAGGGCACGAAGGTCAACTTCAACCTGGTCAATCGCCTCACCGGCGGCATGATCACCGGCTCCCAGACCCTCGAGGGTAACGAGGAGCGGATGGACACCCGCAACGACAAGGTCGAGGTCGACAAGCGGCGCTGCGGCGTGCGCATGTCCGAGATGGACGAGCAGGCTGCTGCCATCGATCTTCGCGCCGCCGGCCGCTCGGTGCTGATGACCCGCACGATGGAGGACACGCGCGATCTCGTGATCGACGCGCTGGGCTCGATCTGGGCCAACGGCGCCGTGAAGCGGTATTCCGCTGCGTCCGAGGCCGAGAAGGACGCATGGCTGACCGCCAACGCGGACCGCGTGCTGTTCGGCGCCTCGAAGTCGAACGGATCGAGCAATGATCACTCGGCCGCGCTCGCCAACGTCGACAGCACCAACGACAAGTTCCTGTCGCCTGCGCTGAAGCTGATGAAGCGGATGGCCCTTCAGGCCAACCCGAAAATCAAGCCGATCCGCATCGCCAAGGACAAGCGCTTCTACCTGGTGGCCGCCGGCACGCGCACGTTCCGCGACCTGTCGGAGGACGCCACGATCAAGGCGGCCCAACGCGAGACCATCTCGGTCAAGCACAACAACTACCTGTGGGAGGGTGGCGACCTCTACTACGACGGCCTGATCATCAAGGAGGTCGACGATATTCCGGTCTACACCGGCGTCGGCGCGTCCTCGATCGACGTGTCGCCGGTCTATCTGCTCGGCGCCCAGGCCGTCGGCATCGCCTGGGCCAAGCGCTGGCGCTCGCGCACCAAGGAGTTCGACTACGGCGACAAGTACGGCATCGCCATGGACGGCATCTATGGTGTCAAGAAGCTGTTCTTCGGCACCGGCGTGGACGAGGACGAGGAGGACCCGACGAGCGCCAAGCAACATGGCGTGCTGACGGGCTACTTCGCCGCGGTCGACGACGCATAAGCGGCCCAGACCAGCATGGCGGGTCGCTGAGCGCGGCCCGCCTCCTCTCACTCGATCCTGAAGGACACTCACATCATGATGAAGCACCTGTTCCCGCAGCCCGTGTTCGCGCCGGAGACCCTGACCGGGGCCCGCGCGACCAAGTCTGCGCTGAAGACCGCCTTCGGCATTCAGTCCGCCGGTGCGGTGATGCCGCTGTTCGGCTGGTATCCGATTGCGGCCAACGTGGAGGACGGAGACATCTTCGAGATGCTCTGGATCCCGCGCAACACGATCATCCTCGGCGGGCACGTCGCCGCGGCGGATCTCGACACCGGCACCGAGGCCCTCGACATGGATCTGGGGTGGGCGGCCAACGGTGGCGAAAGCACGGACAGCTACGCATTCGCGCACGGCGTTGGCAGCGATGCCGACGTGGCGGCGACCAATGCGACGCTGTTCAACGCTGGCTATCAAGCAGACCCGGATGGGTTCGGCAACTTCGGCATCTGGTCGGGTGACGCCGTCACCGACCTGTTCGCGGCCGGCCAGATCTACCGGCCGATCGTGCTGCCCAAGCCGCTCTACTTCTCGCGCGACACCAAGGTGCAGCTCGAGGCCAACGCGGCAGCGGCCACGTTCGCGGCCGGCGACGTTTCCGTGTGCCTGTGGGCGCTGCGGGTCTGATCCAGGCAACAACACTGCGTGCAGCCGGGGCGCGGTGCTCCGGCTGACCTCCCATCGAAGGAACCGACATGAGCAAGGTCAATGTGACGTTCAATGGCGACCCGCAGTTGCAACCCGGTAAGAAGCGCGGCGGGCCGAGCGACCCCGACAGCATCGAGATGTTCGGGCTCCAATTCGAGCTTGGCGTGCCGACGACGATCGACCTGTCGACGCCGAACGCGGCCAAGATCCTCGCCAAGCTGCGCGCCAACTCGCACTTCACGGTCGAGGACGCCGACGAGGAGAAGGTACCGGCCAAGGCCGAGACCGCAGCCGAGCGCAAGGCGCGCGAGAAGGCCGAGCGGGAAGCCAAGGAGAAGGCCGAGAAGGCCGAGTGATCCTGCCGTACTGGCCAGACACACGTGCAATCGGACCAAGGGGCGCCGTCTTGACGAGGGAGACCTGACATGCCGGCACCAGCCGACAAGACCAGAGAAGACCTCGCTCGCGCGGCGCTCACCGAGATCCGCGTGCTGCGCGGCGGCGAGGCGCCCGGCGACGTGCGCCGCGCTCAGTCCGACCAGAAGTACGACGCGCTCTACGGCGAGCTCGGCCATCACGGCATTGCGTTCTGGGACATCGACAGCATTCCCGTCGCGGTGTTCGACGCGCTCACCATGCTCGTCGCCGCACGCCTCGCGCCGTCGTTCGGCAAGGACTACTCGCCCGGCGATGCCATGACGCGGCTGCGCGCGGTCGCGGCCAAGCCGTGGTCGGGCACGACCGTGACGGCGGAATACTTCTGATGGCGATCCGACCTCTGGCCTTGCCCACCGAAAGCAGCCCCGGCCGCTTCGGACAGGACGGATTTCCGCGCCTCGTCAACGTCTACGCGGAGCTGCGCGGCACGCAGGGGAAGGCAGCCAAGGAGGCGACGGCGCACTATGCGAGTGCCGGCCTCAAGTCGTGGGCGACGATCACCGGCGGCGGCACGTGTCGCGGCCTGTTCGTGGTCGACCGCTCGCAGATGGTCGCGGTGTCCGGCCAGCGCGTGGTCACGGTCGATGCGTTCGGCACGGTCACGGACCGCGGCGGCATGCTGGGATCGAAAGGCGTGTTCTTCGCGCGCAACCTCAAGGCGCCGTCGCCGCAGATCGTGATCGTCGGCGATGCTCAGGCCAAGGTGCTGGAGGGTGGCGCGCTCACCGATATCGCCGACCCCGATCTGCAGCCGGCGAACAGCGTCGATTATCTGAACCGCTACATCCTGTTCGGCCACTCATCGGGGCGCTTCTCGTACTCCGCCATCAACGAGGCGACCTCGATTGCCGCGCTGGCTTACTACACGGCCGAGGGTAAGCCCGACGGCATGGTCCGGCTGAAGGTCGTCGGCAACCAGGTCTGGCTGTTCGGCGAGGAAACCGTCGAGATCTGGCGGCTCACCAACAATGCCGACGACCCCTTCGAGCGGGTCGAGGGCACCTACATCGACATCGGCTGCATTGCGCCACACTCGGTCGTCCAGGTCGACCAGCGGCTCGCCTGGGTGGCCTCGGACTACACGGTCAGGATTGCCGCGGGCTACGAGACGCAGGTGGTCTCGACGCATCCGGTAGCCGCGGCGATCAGGGCGCTCGCCGACCCGACCGCGATCGAGGCCTCCGTGGTCACGATCCGCGGCCACCGCATGCTGAGGCTCAATTCGTCGGCCTGGACGTGGGTGCTCGACCTGACGCCGGGATACGGCACGTGGCACGAGGAGGCTTCCGTCGGCTCGACCCGCAGGCGTGCGGCCCACGGCGTGCAGTTCGCGGGCAAGTACATCGTCGGGGACGCTACGGCCAACAAGCTGTGGGAGCTCGACGAGAACCACGGCGTCGACGGCGATGCGCCGCTGATGTGCAGGATCGTGACGGCGCCGCAGCACGTCTACCCCGGCGAGGTGGAGTTCAACGCGCTCTACGTCGACGGCATCGCCGGCTCCGGCCTCAACACGCCGGCCGACCCGGTGACGCTCGATCCGGTGATCGTGACGCGCGACACCGACGACGGCGGCTCGTCGTGGTCGAACGAGATCGCGATGCCGCTCGGCCGGCAGGGCCAGACCAAGACGCGCGCGTTCGCGACCCAGCTCGGCACCAGCGGCGAGGACGGCCGCGTGTTCGAGCTGACGTGGGACGCGGCGGCGAACAAGTGCATCACGGCAGCGGCGGTCGATGCCGAGGCGGTGGCGCCATGAGCCGGCGCTATCAGCTTCCGCAGGGCACGCGCGCGGTCTCCGACACCGGGCATCTGACGCCGCCCTGGCACAACTACCTGACCGGCCTCGACGAGGTGTCGCGGCGGGTGATGGCCGAGATCGCACCGCTCGATGCGGGCGCGAGCCTCGCTGATGTGATTGCCAAGATCAACGAGATCCTCGCCGCGGCCAAAGCCGCGAGCCTGATGAAGGACAGCTGACATGGACCCGTTCTCTCTGGTTGGCCTTACCGGCATCGGCTCGTCGCTTCTGGGCGGCCTTCTCGGCTCGCGCGGCGCCAAGCGTGCCGGCCAAGCCATGGAGGCAGGCCTGCGCGAGGGCCAGCGCCGCTTCGACGAGCAGGCCGAACGCGCCGAGGGCTTCGTCAACACGGGAGCGGATCGCGCTGTCGGCTACATGCAGCCCTACACGAGCGGCGGCCAGAACGCGCTGAAGCTCTACATGGATGCGATCGGCGTCAACGGGCGCGAGGCGCAGGCGGCTTATCACGCCGGCTTCCAGGACGACCCTGGTTTTCAGGCTGCGCTCGATACCGGCCGCCAGCAGATCGACCATTCGGCGATCTTCCGCGGGCGCGGCGACAGCGGCTCGACGATGAAGGAGCTGTTCCAGTTCGGCGAGCGCGAGCGGCTCGGCGCCTTCCGCGACCGGATGGACCGCCTCTCCTCGCTTTCCACGATCGGCCTGCAGGCCGGCAAGGTTGCCGGCGACTACGAGGCCGGCCGCGGCTCGACGCTCGCCGACATCGCGCTGAAGCGCGGCGGCGTGGGGCGCGACACGGAGCTTGGCATCGGCACCGCGCGGTCGAACGCGATCACCGGCTCGACCAATGCATGGATGGGCGCGCTGAAGGGCTTCGGCTCGTCCTCGATCGTCGGCGGCGGCGGGCCGCGCCGTGGCACCAACACACTGTTCCCCTGAGGAAAGCGCGATGGCAGGAGCAGCAGACTACCTGAAGCTGATGCGGCCGGTGCAGCCGTTCGACGCGGGCGAGATGTTCTCGGACGCGCAGAAGGGCATGGCGCTCGCCAAGGACATCGACGAGCGGCAGACGCTCGCCGACATCGGCATCGCCTACAAGAAGGGCGGGCTCAACGCGGCCAAGGACGCCGCGTTCGGCGCCGGCCGCATCGATCACGGCATCAAGATGGGCCAGCACGGCATTCACTTGAGCCAGGAGGAGCGGGCCAAGGTTGCCGACGCGCTGAAGCAGACGACCGAAATGGGCATCGCCGCAAGCAACCTTCGAGGACCGCAGTACGAGAGCTATCTCGACAGTTTCGCGGCGAAGGGATCCCAGGTTGATCAGTATCGCGGCGAGCAGGGTCGCCAGATGCTGATCAACGCCAGCAAGCTGACAACCGATAAGTTGCGCGCGGAGATCGCGCAGAGCCAGGCGAGCGCGGCGAGTTCCAACGCGACGGCCGCCCACACACGCGAGCAGACGCGGATGCTGCCGGAGACGGTCGGCCTCGAGCGCGACCGCACGCGAGCGCAGATTGATCAGGCCCAGGCCAGCACCGGCCTGACGCGGGTGCAGACGCAAGCCGCGGAGCGGGAGCTGAATTCGCCGAAGGTCGGAACCGCCGATCTCGGACCCGGCCATTCGCGTGTGTTCTACGACCCGCGGAACGGTACCGAGCTCGGCCGCCTCGACGGGCCCAAGCAGAACAAGCCCGACGACAAGTTCACCGAGGCGGCGGCGACCAAGCAGGCCGACCGCTTCGACGAGACGATCCGGCAGGGCAATTCGCAGAACGCGGCAATGTCCGACATCAACACGCTGCGGCAGCTGTCCGGCCGCCTCGGCGAGCCCGGCGTCTCGAATACCGTCACGCGCCAGTTCGGCCCGACGCTGCGCGCCATGGGCCTCGCGCCCGAACGGCTGTCCGACATGGAGGCGTTCAACGCGCTCGTGTCTCGGCTCGTGCCGATGCAGCGCCCGCCCGGCTCCGGCACGATGTCCGACAGGGATGTCGAGCTGTTCCGCACCTCGCTGCCGCAGCTCGCAGCAACGGCGCAGGGCCGCAACTTCATCCTCGATCAGATGCAGGCGATTGCCGAATATGACATCGCGCGATCGAGGATCTCGTCGGCTGCGATCAACGGTGAAATCACGCGGTCGCAGGCCGAGCAGGCGCTGCGCCAGATCCCCGACCCGATGTCGCTGTTCCGCGCCCAGCGCGGCCAGGGCACGACAGCGCGGCCGCGCGCGGTCAATCCGCAGACCGGACAGACCGTCGAGTTCGACGGCACGAACTGGGTGCCCGCACGATGACCACACCAGCGCCGCCGCCCGGCTTCGTGCTCGTCGATGGAGCGGCCGGGCGACAGAGCACGCCTGCCGTTCCGCCACCGCCGCCCGGCTTCGAGCTAGTGGCGGCGGTGGGCGCGATCGATTTCGACGGGCCCGACGACCAGGTGCGCGCGGCGATCGGCAAGCTTTCCGGCGAGGAGCGCCGCCGTGCGCTCGACCAGTGGGCCGACCGCTTCGTTGCGCGCGAGCGCAGCCAGGGCGGCTTCGGCCAGCGCGTCGACGACACGGTGCGCACGCTGGCGCGCGGCACCTTCGTCGGACCGTTTCTCGACGAGATCACGGCCGGCACGCAGAAGGCGATGCAGGTCGTATCCGGCGGTCGCGCCGGCTCTGACTACGACGAGGCGCTGGCCTATCAGCGCGCCCAGGACCGCGCCGTCGACAACTCGGCTCCTGTGCTGTCGACGGTCGGCAAGGTCGTCGGCGGTGTCGCAGGCGCAGGAGCTGCAATGAAGGCTGGCGGCGCGGCCGGCGTGGCGCTGGGCGGACCGCTTGCGCAGGTGACGCCTGCCGCCACGCTGCCCGGACAAATCGCGCAAGGCGCCGGCATCGGCGCGGCCTACGGCGCTGCCGCCGGCTTCGGCAATGCCGAGGGCGGCGAGGGCTCGCTCGTCGATCAGGCCGCCAGCAGAGCAGGAGATGCCGCGCGCGGCGCGGTGTTCGGTGGTGTCGTGGGTGGCACGCTTCCTCCGGTCGTCGCCGGTGTGTCGAGCGCTGCCGCCGCGGTGTCCGATGCCGTGACGCCATCGCTCGCGCGCTGGTCGCAACAATTGACCAACGTGCTGGAGAGCGCCGGCATCAGGACAGGCCGCCAGCCGACGTCGGCCGGCGCAATGGCATCCGGTCCGGCGCCGCAGGCATCGCCGGTCGAGGCGGCGGCCGATCAGGTCATCGCCAATCAGCTGAGCCGCGCCGGGCGCAGCGTCACCGATCTGCGCCAGGCGCTCGCCCAGGCCAACGAGGCGCGCACGTTCCGCCCCGGCAGCCAGGCGCAGGACGTGCTGGCACCCGTCGATCTCGATCCCTCGCTGCAGCGGCTCGCCAGCTCGGCCGCCCGTCAACAGCCTGAGGCCGGCAACATCGCGGCGAGCTTCATCACGGCCCGCCAGAAGGGCGAGACGCCGCCGGTGCCGCTGCACGCCGCCGCGGGAATTCCAACCAAGCCGAAGATGGCCCCGGTCGATCCAGACGCGCCACCGATCGGCCAGTACGAGCGCGTCAAGGACGCGATGCGCCGCGCGTTCGGGATCAATTCGGCCTCGACGCACGGGTTCGGCAACACCGCGGCCCGCGTCGAGGAGCGGCTCATCGAAAGGGCCAGGAAAGAGGCAAAAAACCTCTACGCCGCGGCCTACAAGGCCGGCTCCGGCGTCGACCTCGGGCCGACTGTTGCCCCGGTCGTGTCGAAGTGGCGCGCCGCTGCTGTCGACGAGACCGAGGACGTGGCCAAGGTGTTCGAGAAGTTCTCGAGCTGGGTCGAGCGCGCGGTCGCGCCTGCCGGCGTCAAGCATCACATCGAGCGCTTCGACAAGGCGAAGCAGCTGATGGACGATGAGATCGACAAGGCGTTCCGGGCCGGCGATCGCTACCTCGGCGGGCAGATGACGCAGTTCAAGAACGAGCTGCTCGGCGCGGTCGACGGCGTGGCGGCCAACAAGATGGGCGAGGCCTACGCCAAGGCGCGCGATGCGTTCTCGAGCCGCATGGAGATGCGCGACGCGCTCGAGCTCGGCCGCAAGCTGTTCACCGAGAACGCCGACGTCGCTGTCGATCAGTTCCGCGGCCTGTCGGCCGGCCAGGCCAAGATGGCCCGCATCGGCATCGTCGACAGCTTCGAGCGGCGCATGGCCGGCCAGAAGCGGGCGGCCGACATCACGCAGGTGTTCGAGACGCCGCGCGTGCAGGAGATCCTCGAGGCGATGATCCCGCGCTCGCGGGCGACCAAGGCCAATCCGAACCCGGAGTTCGCGAACCGGCCCGAGCGCTTCGGGGCCTACCTCGCCAACGAGCAGCGCATGATCGGCACCCGCGACGAGGTGCTCGGTAACTCCAAGACGGCCCAGCGCCTCGCCGACGACAAGTCGATGAACAGCATGGTCGACATGCTCGACGACATCAAGCGCGCCGGCACGTCGCCGACGGCCGCGACGATGCAGTTCGTGGCCAACCAGCTCGATCGCATCTTCGGGTTCCGCGCCGACACCGCGGCCGAGGTGGCGCGCAAGCTGTTCACGGCCAATCCGGGCGAGCGTGACCGGGTGCTGAGCGCGGTCGAGAAGCGGCTAGGACCCGATCGCGCGGCGCAGTTCCGCAATCTGATGTCCGACTATCACGGTCGCATCATGCAGGTTGGCGCCAACGCGACGTCGGCCTCGGTGCAGACCCCGCCAGGCCAAAGCCCGGTGCCGCAGCCCTACACGCCTCCCGATCCCAAGCCGATGCCGCCGCCCATGCGCCTCGGCGGCCCGGCGCCGGCCGACAGCGGCGAGGCGCCGGCAGACCTCGCGGGCATCGGCATCGACGCGGGCCGGCGCTCCGACCGTGGCCGCATGCGCGATACCGTCTCGCAGGTCGAGCCGGACAATTCAGGCACGCCGGTCGAGCACTACTCGCGCCGGATGAACCGCACGCCGGGCGGCCAGTTCGCGCCCGGCAAGCCGCGCGCCGCGGAGCAACGGCCGAGCGATGCCGGCGCGCGGCGCACCACCGTCAGGGATTACCAACCGCATGAGCCGGCGCCCGGCGAGGAGGCTGGGGTTCTCGAGGCGATGGGCGTCGTCGGAATTCCTGGGCTCGCGATGGCGACGCGAGCCATGCGCGCGGCTCCTCGAAGCGCCGCAGCCAGCTTGGCCGCGGTCGGTATCACGGCAAGCCCATCGGCTGCCAATGATCCTGCTGCGGAGGCGGCTGCGGAGAGACGGGCGGATGCAGGTGAGCCGTTGTCGGCAGCAGAAATAGCGCTCTACGGGGTGGGTGGAGCCGCCGCCGCTGCGGCGGCCTATAAGGGCGGCCGGGCGATTGCCGGCCGACTGACAGCGCGGGGCGAGGCGGCAGCTGCGCGAGAAGCCGAGGCGCTGACCCGCGTTAAAACAGAGATTGGCCGGCTCGAGGATGGGATGCGCCGGGTCGGGATGGATCTGCCGCCGCGTCCGATGCCAGTCGGCGCGCAGAGCCCCGCGACGGAATTGGCGGACAGTGTCGACTACCTGCGTCAACTACAGGCTGTGCAGCCGTCCGTCGAACTATCGCGCACGCGCGCGCTGGAAGCGTACCAAGCGGCGATCAAGCCTCCAGGGCGGGCAATCGGCGAAGATCGTGGGGCGGTTGATGCGGCTGTGCGCAGTGGGCAGATGATCCCTCGGAGAGGGGGTGCCGTTGTGCCGCAGGCCGATCCTGCGCGTGCCGCTGCAGCGAGCCGCGAGGCTACCGCCATTGAGCAAGGCCGCTTCCGCATGGAGCGACAGGCAGCAGCCGCAGCGGAGCAGGCCTCGCCAACCGTTTCCCGACAGCTCAACGACGCTCGCATCGAGGAGGTCGCCCAGCGCGCGCTAGGCGTGGTCGCGAACCGCATAGGCTCGACGGCGCCGGATCAGTTGGCAGCTCTGCCGCGCGGCGTCTATGAGCGGTTTCTGGCTAACGAGCCGGCGTTGGCGATGGTGATGCGCGAATACGGGCTTGGGATTGACGACGTTGTCGCCGCGATGCAGCGGCGCGGGTTTGCACTGCAACCGTTCAACGGCAATGTGATGCAGCAGTATCAGCCCGGTCGCAGCGGAGCGCTGCCGATGACGGCCGAGGAGAAGGCGCTCCGCGATGCGATACATCGGCGCCAAAAATCTCTAGATCGACAGAATTATGATCGTTGAGCCTGCTGGTCAAACCAAGCGCGGAAAGCGGACGGACCGGCGTTCATAGCGTCGACCGCGGCTAACATCTTCGCCTTTGGCCAGCGTTGCCGCCCAAGCGAGAACGCGCAGAACGGGTGCTCCGATTTTGTGATCGCGACGCGCACGTCTTTGGGTAGGCGATCAAATGCGCGGCCTTCAAGCTCGTGGTCAAGAACATCGAGATAATAGGCCTCGCGGCCAGCCTCGATGCACCAACCGAAGCGTGACGCGAACGGGCGCGTGGTCTGGTCGCGGGTCGGGATGGGTTTGTCGGGCAGCGTTCTGATCCGCTCCCAGTACGCCTCGCGGCTGAGCCAACCGCGCTCAGACATCGTGTCTTTAGCGTCCATGCCCGTCTCCTGAGCTTCAGGAGACTGTGTAGCGCGTCGTACCGCCCCAGTCCATCAGGAACAGACCATGGCCTACAAGCTCCACCGTCCCAAGGGCGAGCAACGCCTCGACGCGAACGGCGTGCCGTTCAACGGCGGCGTCTTCTCGTACAAACGGCGCGGCACCGAGACGGCGCTGACCGTCTACAAGGACGATGCCGGCGCGACCGCCTGGGGCACGTCGGTGACGCTCGACAGCGCCGGCCGGCTGACCGACCCGATATTCGTCGGCGAGGACGACTTCAAGGAGACGTTCACGCCGCCGGCAGGCTCCGGCGAGGCGCCGATCACGTATGACGGGTATCAGGGGGCTGATCCTGTTCCTGTGACGCCGGAGTTCGTGTCGCCGCTGCTGACGGTCATCACCGAAAGCGGATCGCGCGCGATAGGCAGCAGCGACTGGGGCAAGCTCATCCGGGCCAATTCGAGCGGCGGCACCATTGTGCTCACGCTGCCGCCCGTCAGCGGCGTCACGAACGGCAAACCGCTCAGCGTCGTGCACGACGGCTCAGCGAACAGCGTCGTGATTGCCTGCAGCGGCTCTGACCTCGTCGGCGGCAAGGCCACGCTCGTGCTGCGGCGCAAGGGCGAAGCGGTGATGATTGTCGCCGGCCTGTCAGGCTACGACATCGCCGAGCGGATGTACGCTACGCCCCAGATCGATCGCATGCCGGCATTCACGGTCGCCGACCGCCTGACGTCGCCGCCAGCCTCGCCGGATGCCGGCGCTTGCTATATCGCGAACGGTGCACCGACCGGCGTGTGGTCGGCCATAGGCGCACAGCAGCACGATGTGCTCGAAGCGTCCGGCATCGGCACATGGATCATACATCGGCCATTCGCCGACTGCGGCTGGCTCGCCTATGTTGTAGACGAGGACCTGGTTACGCAGTACCGCTCCAGTGGGTGGTCTGACTGGACCAACGTGACCACCCCGGCATCATCGGAACTCGGAACCGCGATATTCGAGGAGCGCGCGGCTGCTGGAAGCGGCGTGGCGGCACTGACAGCCAGCGCCTGGACGAAGCGGCCCCTTACTCACACAACCCTGAACGATATCAGCGGCGCGTCGCTGTCATCGTCTGTCATAACCTTGGCGGCGGGCAAATATCTCATCAAGGCGTGGCAGTCGTTCTACTTTTCGGGCTCGGCGTCGACGTCAGGCTCATTCAAGACGCGGCTGGCTGACACAACCAACAGCACATACTATTACGGGGCCAGCTCGTTCCATCAGAATTCAAACGCTGCGAACGACCCAGAGCAGCAGCAGAGTTTCGTTTTTGCTGTCGTTGACATCGCTACGACAACCACGTTCGAGCTGCAGTATTTCCAGAACTATGGGACCACCTCTGCGGCCGGAATTCCAGTCACGTCAGGCAGCACGCCTGAGGTCTACGCGCAGGTCGCCATTGTCAGCCTCAGTGCCCTGCAAGGCCCTCAGGGGTTGCAGGGTCTGCAGGGCTCTGCCGGCGCCGGCTACGCTGCGACGTCCTCGACGTCCCGCACGATCGCCAGCACGGGAACGTTGTCGTTCACGACCCAATCGGGGCTGGCCTACTCCAGCGGCGCGCGCGTCCGCGTCACGGATCAGGCGTCGGCCTCCAACTACATGGAGGGCGTCTGCTCGTCGTACAGCGGCACGACGCTGACCATCGTGGTCGATCTCGCGGGCGGGGCTGGCACGATCGCGGCATGGAACATCAACGTGTCGGGCGAGCGCGGCGCCACCTATACGGCAGGCTCGCTGTCGGGGAACACCGGGGTGTCCGACAACCGGATGCTGCGGTCCGACGGCACCAGCGGAACTGGTATCCAGAACTCACAGATCGGTGTGTCCGACACGGGCGGTCTCTCGGCTGTCACGGAGATCATGTGGCAGTCTGGCGGCACCGATCGCGTCAAACAGTCGACGCCCGACCAGAACGTCACGCAGTTTTTGGGCCAGGGTAACAGCAAGACCACATCGATTCATATCAACCCTGGTGCCGGCACGGTTGCAACCGACACAGTTGCGGAGCTTGTCGTCCAGCGCACGGCAGATCAGGCTTTCGGCGGCAACTACGGGAGAATATCTCTTTCTGCCATCGGCAGCGCGTATGGCAATGTTGATTACCTGCATGCGGAGTACGGCGGCACCGTCACGCCCATCCGCCTTGACGTCGGTATCGGCATCGAAAACCCGGCCAGCACGTTCCTGTCGATCAATTTCCTGTCGATGTTCTACACGTCGGGCGGGTCTGAAAGCTCCCAGCAAGGCGCGGTCGGGTTCGGCAACGACAGTCTGACAACGCAGCGAAACATCGTTTCCCTGTTGCGCGCGCCGCTCGGCACGACGGGCCAGCGGGACAGTCACGCCATCTTGTGGGAGGCCAAGGCCAACGACGGAACCGAGCGCGCGATCTGGTGGCGACAATATACCGACGTGACCAGCAACGCTGGCGCGTCAAGCTTCGTGTGGCAGTCGAACCTCAACGGCGCGGGCTGGACCACGCGCATGACGTTGACAGACGGCGGCGTCCTAACGCCGGGCGGCATATCGGCAACAACGATCGTCAACACGACCATTGGAGCAAGCAATACGATCACTGCTGCCGATTCAAACTTCACGCTGCAGGACAATGTTGATGCGACAAAGCAAGCGCAGTTTCAGCTTTCTGGCATCAGCACGGGAACGACAAGGACGTTCACGCTGCCGAACGCCTCTGGCACAATCGCGCTACTGTCAGACATCACCGGCGGCCAGATTTCATTCCCGGCGACACAAAACGCCTCGAGCGACGCAAACACCCTCGACGACTATGAGGAGGGTAGCTGGACGCCGACGTTCGGGGGGTTCTCGTCGGCGCCGTCCGGTGGGTCTGCGACGTATGTCAAGGTCGGAAAGATCGTGATGTGCAGCGTCAACGGTTGGGCGTCTGGCACAAGCAACGCGACGACCAAAACCATCACGCTGCCGTTTGCGTCTGAGTACGCGACCGTCATGTCCGGCGTTGGCCATGGCATGGACAATACGGCATTCCTGAACGACCCGTGCCGCATTGACACGCGGGCTGGCTCGACGACGGCCGATGTCTACAAGAACCTCAACGCCGACGCCTGGACCAACTCAGGCGCGTGCACGTTTGATTTCACGATTACCTATCGGGCTGCGGCCTGAGCAATCTCAACGGAGAGACCCATGTCGACAAATCTGCGCTTCAACGCGGCGTTACAGACCGCGATCCAGCAGCGCAATCAAAGCCTCGATGCCGTGATCAATTTGCACGCCGAGCTCGCCGAGAAAGAGGCGCGCATCCAGGAGATGACGGCGCGGATCGCCGAGCTGGAAAAGCAGCAGGCGCAGGTGCCGGTGCCTGCCGAATGACGATCGGCGCCGCAGCGATTGGACCGACACGATGGCCCTGAACATCACCCGCGAGGCGCTGGCGCGCTTCTGCCCGCCCCCCAAAGGCGGCCACGAGCTGCGCAACTGGAACCTCTACGCCGACACGCTCGTCGAGCACGGTCCGTCGCTGTTAGCCGATCACGGCATCGACGAGCTTCTGGAGCTGCAGCACTTCATGGCCCAGATCGGCCACGAGAGCGGCGGCTTCACGGTGCTGTGGGAGGATATGCGCTATTCGGCCCCGCGCATCATGGAGATTTTCGGCGTCGGCCGGCACTCGGCCGGCGTCCGACCGGAGGAGGTCGAGCGGCTTGCCGGCAACGCAGAGGCGCTCGCCGAGCGCGTCTACGGCCTGGGCAACCCGCGCAAGGCGCGCGAGCTCGGCAACCGCGAACCGGGCGACGGGTATCGCTACCGCGGCTTCGGCCCGATGCAGATCACCGGCCGGCGCGATCACGAGCGGCTGCTGTCGGGGCAGACGACGATCTATGCCGCGCTCTACGCCGCGCTCGTCGAATGGAACGAGAAGAACTGCTCGGAGGTCGCGCGCCGCGACGACATCAAGACGATCACGAAGCGCATCAACGGCGGGTACAACGGGCTCGAGGACCGCCGGCAGCGTCTCACGAAGGCCAAGCGCGTTTGGCCGACGCTGCCGGCGGACGGCCGGGCGCCGGTGACCAGCATGGCCGAGAGCACGACGGCCCGCGCGGCCGAGGCGGTCGGCATGGGCGGCGGCGTGACGACGGCGACCGAGGTGTCGGGCGCGATGGCCAAGGTGGCGCAGTCGGGCAACGGCTTCTCGGTGACTGAGTTCGTGCTCGCGCTGGCGCAGTCGCCGACGTTCTGGATCGGCGTCTTTACCGTTGCCGGTGCGGTGTACATCTGGCTCGAGCGGCGTCGCAAACTCCTCCTCCACGGCATCTGAGGCCCCATGATCGTCTGGACACTCGCGCTGGGCGCGCTGCGCGCGCTCAATCGCAATCTCATGCTCGCGCTGCTGGTGGCGCTGGGCGTGCTCGTCGCCGTCTCGGTGTTCGCCCGGCACTACTACAACAAGGGCTGGGCGGCGCACGAGCGGCTGATCGCGCGCGAGATCGCCCGTGTCAACGCTGAGCGCGCCCAGCTCGAGGCCGACTTGGCGCGGGAGAGATCCGACGCGCTCGGGCAGCGGATCAGATCGAGCGAGGCCGCGGCCCGAGAAGCGCAGGAGTATTGCAGGTCCAACCCATCGGCCTGCGGCATCGAAGCGCCAGCGTCGAGTGCGGGGTGGCGGACCACGGTCGTCAAGGCGGGCACCTGCGGTGCGGTGTGCTCGACGCCCGCCGGTGTGCGCGAGAAGCTCAACCAGATCCGATAGGAGCCGCCATGTTGTGCACGTACTGCGGTCGCGGCCACGTTGCTGCGGCCTGCCCGACCCGGCCGCGTGCCATGGTCGCGGCGCTTGCGGCGCTGGCGCTGGGCGCCTGCTCGCAGACGCCGGACGTCCCGCCGGCCCGTCTCGCGCCGCCGCCGGCCTGGCTGATGCAGGAGCCGGCCCCGCTCGAGCCGGTGCCGGCGTGCGACGGCGCGGTCGACTGCCGCACGGCCTACTACGCGCGGACGCGCAGCCAGTACGCCGACCTCGCCGGCCGCCATCGCGGGCTGCAGCGCTGGGTGAAGGCGGGGAGCACGAGAAAGTGATGCGACCGTCAGACGCCAACCTGCTGTCTTCGATCGAGCGGCACGACGCTGAGATCGCGGGCCTGCGGGCCGACATCCACGCGATGCGCAACGGCCTCGACCAGATCAACACCACGATGGGCGACATCAAGGCGTGGATGCTGACGGCCCAGGCCAACAAGCCGATGCCCCCTCTCGAGGCGCTCCAGCGGTACGTCAGCATTGCCCAGAGCCTCGGCGTGCTGATCGGCATGATCGTGGTCGGGATCGTCTATGTGTCGAGCAATGCCAACTCGGGCGAGGTCGCGCTGCTGAAATGGAAAATGGAGCAGGTGCTTGCCCAGCGCGGCACGGTGCGGTGACCGTGGGCGCGGCTGCAACACGTAAAGTGTGTACGTTCGCCCCGACATTCCCCCGCAGTGTGTGAGATTTTATTCAATAATATCATGGTGCCGCGGAGAGGACTCGAACCTCCGACCCACGCATTACGAATGCCGGCCTGCGGCGTGCATAGATTGTGAAATCTAGCGATTTTGCGAGGCGCGCCGTGCAGAAGTGTTCAAAACGTCCGTTTTTGTTCAGGTTTGGCGGGGTGCATTGTACCTGCATGGCCCCGCAGTGCTGCGGCAACTCACGCTAGTCCCCGAACAAGCTCAGCTGCAGCATCCAGCGAGCGGGCTCGGGCATCGTCTCGCAGCGCTGACTGTTCCACCGGAAGTACCCGAGCTGCCCCGTCACCGGGATTGGGTCGCAGGCGACCGGGTCGCTCAGCAGCAGGCCGCGCGGGCCGAAGAACCATGGGCTGCGGTGGCTCTTCACGATCCCCTCGACGTAGACGCTGCCGATGATCGCCCCACGCACCAGTGCGTGCGGCGGCGGGCAGGCTATGCCAAGGCTCGCCATAAACGAGGCGCCGTCCTCGTACTCCTCCCGCGTCAGCCCTTTCGCGGCGTGGATCGCGATGCGCAGGTTGTCGAGCATCAGTCCCATGCGCACGGCGCCGGACGATCGGTTCTCGATGTCCTTGCCGGCATGGATGATGGCCCACGCCCAGGGCTGCCTCACCGACAGCGCGATATCAGGAACGTCCTTCACGGTTTGTCTCCCAGATCCTCGGCCGTAAGTTGCAGCGGCTCGTCGAGGCGCAGGGCGCCGGCAGCGCGGCGCAGGTGGTCGGGCGAGTAGCGCGCGTAAACGCGCTCGGTCACCTGGGTCGAGGTGTGTCCCATGAACTGGGCTATCTCGCTCATCGGCACGCCGGCCTGGGCCATCCAAACCCCCGCGGTGTGGCGCAGCACATAGGGCCCGACGCCCTTGATGCGGGCGCGCTTGGCCGCCGCGGCAATCGACTTCTTGACCGAGAGCACCGGCTGCTCGTTGTACTCGATGACGTGGTCGGTGGCGGCCAGCTCGCGGGCGATCTTCAAGGGGCCATAGATGTCGTCGTTGATCGGCACCTGGGCGCGGCCCTTGCGGGTGCGGTCGCGCTCGGGATCATCGAGATTGATGATCCGGCGCGTCAGGTCGACCCGGTCCCAGGTCAATTGCAGGATGTGGCTCGGCCGTCCGGCGCTGGCGATGGCGAGTAGAATGAACAGCTTCACGTGCGGCGCACCGGCCGAGCGGATCAGCTTGGCGACCTCGGGCCTGGTCAGCCAGCGCTCGCGCGGCCTTGGCTGCGGCGGGCGTTCGATGGCGGGCGCGCCGCCGGTGTAGAGCTTGGTGCGCGCGCCGAACCTGAGCGCCGTCGAGAGGTAGTCCAGCTCGGTCCTGATCCCGCCGTCAGAGACGCCCAGGCGGCGGCGCCGCTTGATGAAGCCCTGACACACCTCCTTGTCGATGGAGGCCGGCTCCAGATGCCCAAAATGCGAGGAGAGGGGCTTCCACGCCTCGCGCATCCGCTTGACGCTCGGCACGCCATCGCGCTCGCGGTCTTCCACGTACAACGCAAAGATCGTCTCGACCGTCGTCGACTTGCCCAGCGCGGCGTGGCTCGCCCGCTGGTTCAGCTCGCGGATCTGGCGGAGGGCCTCGCTTTTGCTATCCGCAGCAAGCGCACGTCGCCGCTTGGCGGCACCGCGGCCGGTGATGGCGACCCAGCGCCGTCGATGACGGCCGAGCCTGTATAGGTCCTGCATTTGAGGCTCCGTTTCTCGTAGTCGATGAGGTCCTCGTCGCGGACCCGGACCATGCCGTCGAGCGTGACGCTCGCGAGCCTGGGCGGCTCGCCGTCGATCGAGCGCAGCAGGCCGTAGACCTTGCCTTTCGAGCAGCTCCAGCGCTCGGCGAGGCGGCGCACGCTCCAATAGCGGCGCGATGTCTCGGGCTCGGTCATGTCATCGGTCTCCGTGGTACGGCGGGCCTGTGTCGACGGGCGGCAGCCGGGCGGGCTCCGACCACGCGAGGAACACGACGGCGCCCAGCACCATGACGGCGGTCGCGATCGTCATGCCGATCAGCCGCGGCCGATCGGGCTCGAGATCCTCGATGCGCTCAATCCGATCGACGTCCCGCCGCACGCGCTCCATGATCTCGTCCATCACGGTGTGGCTCATGTGTGGTCCTCGCGTTTGCAATTGGGCCCGCAGCGGCGCCCCCCCCGGTGGCGCCATGAGAACACGCTCAGCGCGAGCAGAGCGCGCAGCCAGATCATGCCGCGCTCTCCGTCTTGCGCACGTCGACAACCTCCGCGCCGGGGAACGCCTCACGAACCAGCGCCACGTCGGGGTGCTCCATCGCCTCTTTCCGCGCCCAGTGCTCGGCCTCGCGGCGGTCGGCATAGGTGTCGTGGATCCAAGCCGAGTTGGCCTCCAGCCATTCGAGCGTCTTCTGCACGCGGCGCATCACGGCGAGCTTGCGGTTTGCGGTCTCGCCCTTGTACCGGCCCGCCTTGACCCATTCCGGGTAGAGCCGCTCGCGGTGGCGCAGCTCCTTGGCCACCTCCTCGATCTGGTCGCGGATCGTGATCGGCGTGTCGGGCTCTGTCGGTGCGTCGGTCATCGTCGTCTCTGGTGGTGCGTCCTGCACGCCCGAGCCCCGCGCCCGGACGTGCAGGACTTGCCGCGCGTGGTGCAGGCCACGCACGGATGGGGTTAGGCTGGGTGGCTTTCCTCTCGGTAGGCACGCACGGCCGAAGCCGTGGCGTACTCGCCGAGCGGCGTGTCGCTCAGCATGCCCAGCGGGTGCAGGTACGTGTCGAGGATGGCCTGCTCCTCGTCGCGGTCATTCTGGCTCTTGCGGCGCAGCGCGACGACTTTTCGCATCGCCTTGACGTCGAAGCCCAGCGCCTTGGCCTCCGCGAACTTGTCGCGCACGTCGGCGGCAATCCCCTTCTTCTCCTCCTCCAGCCGCTCGATCTGCTCGATGAACTGGCGCAGCTGCTCCTGCGTGCTCTTCTGCATGCCCGTCATGATATCACCCCATCCTTTCGGCTTCGCGCTCGAGCCACGCCTTCGCGTCCTCGAGCGTGCGGAACACCCTCGTCTCGCCCGGCGCCCAGCCGATCCGCTGCAGCCACGCGCCGAACCTGTTGGTCGTGTAGGGCCTGACCTGCAGCAGCCACTCGCCCGCGAGCGCGAAATGCACCCGCGGCGGCTGCTTCGTAGTGGCCCACGCGGCCCTCATTCCTCATGCTCCGTCAGATCGAACGAGCGATCGGTGTCGACGTGCTCGCGCTGCCGGTCGGCTCTGTGCCCGCTCTCGTAGTCGGCCTCGAGCCGCTTCAGCCGCGCGATGTTGTTGGCGGCGCGGCCTGGATCGTAGGGCTCGATGCGGTCGATCGGCCGCGTCCACAGGCCGTGCCGGCGCGAGCGCTGGACGTCGATCGGGCCCATGATGCGGCCCTTGCGGACGAGGTCGGAATTGCGCAGCGCGGCGCTGGGCGTGGGTGACGTCACAACGCGCGCTCCTGCTCACGTTGGCACTCGCCGGCTGCCGCAATCCGCTCCCACAGATCATGCGGCGTCGCCGGTGCGCCCATCGCCGCGAGCGCGCGCATCACAGCCGGCATTGGTGCTTCGTACGCAAGATTGTTCAGGAGGTGGCGCATATTATGGCGCACGATCTCTTCGCGTTGTGCCGGGTCTGAAAGCTTCTTCAGGTCGTCATCTGTCGATCTCCGTATTAAAATCGCCGCTTCATGCACGGCGTTAGCGACGATCAGATCAACGGGCTTCATGCGTGCGCTCCTTTGCGCTTGAGCTTGTGCCAGTGGCGGATGCGGTGACGCAGCACGTCGTCGGCTTTCTTCAGCGTGGCGAGGTGCGGCGCGAAGCGGGCCTGCACGTCCTTGGCCTCGGCGACGAGCGGCAGGTAGAGCGCATCGCGCGCGTCCTCGGTGCGCTCTTTCAGGTCGAGGAGCCGTAGGCGTGCGGCCGTCACGGCCGCAACGTCGGCCTCGCTCTCGATCTGCCTGTCGGCGACGAGGTTGCTTGCCGCCTTGACCTCGGCGGCAATCTCGGTGGTAAGCTGCTCCAGCGTCGGCATGGCTACTCCGCGGCGACGGGGATCTGGTCGGCGCGTGCACGCACCGCGTCGAGCTGCTGCTTGATGACGAGCGCGCCGTCCTTGTCGAGTGCCCAATATTCGCGCAGCGAATGCCGATTGCGGTCGGCCCAGGCGAGAACGGCACCGGGCTCCTCCTCGCCTGCCGTCATGTGCCGCTCGATGAACTGGATCACCTCGTCGCCGAACCGTCCGGCCGCAATGCGCTCCAGCGGACCGTTCGGCTCCCACTGGACCATGACCGCGTTAGGCCCGCCGATGCTGGCGATCCGGTCGGCTTTCTCGGCCTGATCCGCCATCTCCGTCGGCGACAGGTCGAGCGCCTGCGGCCGGTCGAGCTCGCCCTCCGCATAGGTCCCCGCAAAATCGTCGGGCCAGCCGCGGCGCAGAGCTTTCGCCTCGGCGCACTTTTCGATCATCACCCGCGGCATGCGGTGCCAGCCCTCCTTTTTAGGATCGAGCTGGAATTTGCCGCTCGGCTGGTTGTTCTCCCAGCGCTCCTTGATTGGCGCGAACTCGTCCCAGTAGGCCGTCTCGACGATCTCGTGCCATTCGCCGTGGCTGTGCTTCCACACGCTCGCCTCGGCATGGCTGATGCCGCGCGGATTGGTGCTCGCATCGATCATCTTGTCGTCGATGATCACCGTGGTGCGCCCAGGACGGTACGTGCCGGTTCGCTCCGCGATCGAGCGGTAGCCGCCGATCGCGACGACCGGGATCATCTGCCGCTTCTTCGGGTTGTCCGCGTGGAACACGAACGCATAGATCTGACGCCGCAGCGGGTCGAGCTTCATCGCCTTGCAGATGGAGATGAACCAGTCGAATTCCGACGGATTGCAATCCTTGGCGACCGTGCGCCGGATCAGCGTCAGGTCGCGATCGGTGAAGTGCGTGAGTGCGCCCATGGCTATTTGAACCTCAGCTGCAGTGTCTCGCCGCCGTTGGACAGCTCCGCGCCAGGGACAGGCTCGCCGCGCTTCAGTGCGGCGAGCACGGCCGCGCGATCGATGGTCGGATCGGACCGCTTCCAGAACTGGGCAGGGAGATCGGCCTCGCTGGTGATGACCGATTTGGGCGGCACGGGCCGCCGCGAGACAGTCGCCTGCGGCAGCTCGAGCTTCGTCAGATCGGCTTGAGCGAGTGCCGAGACCAGCGCGGCCTTGATGCTTTCGCTCTGCGCGCTGAGCCGTTGCGCGCGGGCCGTGAGGTTGTCGCGCTGCGTCTTGATCGCCTCGCACAGGGCCTCGATATCAGCGAGACGAGCCACGGCGCCTGCAGCGGCCTCCTTGAACGAGGTCTCGCCTTCGATGGCATCCTCGGTCGCCTCGTCGTCACCGACGAGAACGTCGCGCAGATTGAGCAGCAGAATGCGCGTCGCTTCGGCCTCGCGCGTCAGCTCGCGAACGATGTCAACCATCTCAAATCCTCCCATCCATTGTTCCGCCCGTCACACGCCTGATCCAGGGCAGGTCGGGCTCGACCTCGTCCGGCGGCGCCTCGCGGATCAGGTCGGCCAGCTTGTCGACGTCGTCGAGCAGCCCGATCAGCCGCTCGGCATCGCGCACGAAGTCGTCGCCGATCACGACCTCGCCTGCAGCCAGCGCATGCATCAGCGACAGCGCCTGCTCCGATGTGCCGAGCAGGCTCGCCTCAAGTTGGCTGCACAGGCGTTCCACGCGGCGGGTACGTGTCGTTGGCGACAAAGGTGATGAAACGAGACGCTTCGGCGCGTTGGAAGTAGGCCCTGAAGCCGTCGAGCCAGCGAGCGCGGCGCTCGTCGTTGCGCTCGGGGCAGTCTCCGGCCCACAGGCCGGCTCGAGCTGCGCTGTAGCCTGCGTGAACAAGATCGGCCTCCTGCTGTGAAGAAAGTGCTTCTGAGTGCATGACGCTCACGCCACCGCTGCGAGATCGAGAAACTGAGCGCCGGGCGCGCCGAGATCGACCAGGATGTCGACGACCTCCGAAGCCACGAACGTTAGGAATTCGTCCCGCGCCGCCGCCTCCGCCTCCGCCGCCGCCTCCGCCGCCGCCGCCGCCCGCCAGCCCGCCGCCGCCGCC
>JAAOEI010000133.1_pt1 | contig 29857 bp, 40 predicted proteins | sample 7059261 | NCBI WGS metagenome assembly JAAOEI01 (sample SAMN14008812, study PRJNA610033) | viral metagenome | isolation source: viral particles filtered from seawater | place: China: Hangzhou Bay, Yangshan Deep Water Harbour | collected 2017-10-31 | reverse complement strand
AAAGACATCGAGGTTCGTGATGTGCATATAGACTGGGCCGACCTGCTCGTTAGCGAGTCTGTAAACATGACTGTCAACTCACGTATTTCAGCCGGGATCGGAGGTGATACGGACGCATTGTCGGAAATAAAGGCAAAGATACTGCATTTGATACCGACAAACTCAAGCGCCGGACAAAAGCAGTCGAAAGTTATAAACAACCTCTACAGATACAAGAAATGGCGGAATCTTGTCTGCTCTATAGTGCTTGGGGATGACGACAGAAGGGGAGGCGTGACGGTTATAAAGCGCGACCAGTTTGGTGGAACTATAAAGAACATAATACGGGACATGGTCGAATCTGGAGAGATCCGCGTAACCGGCGAAAACGTCCTGACAAGGAATGTGGAAACATCAGAAAAAAGATAAAAGGTGTTGACACAATTAAGTTGCGGTGCAAAACTAAATATGAACACGGCAGGAGATGAAAAGATGAAAACGGTAGTCATTAATAGCGATAATTTTGAAGGGTTAACAGAAAATGGATACTATACTGTGCTCAGCGGGGATAAAATAAACGTCCTTGTAGATGGGGGAGTAAATTGCACCGTAACCCACGAACTCGGATCGAGTGGCAACCAGATACACTATGGAAATGGCGATCAGCTTCACTATGGGTTAGGCGATCAAATTCACTACGGAAAGGGTAATCAGGGTCATGAAGGTGAAGGTTTCCAAAGTCATAATGGGAGTGGGAATCAGTCTCACTACGGAAAGGGTAATCAGGGTCATGAAGGTGAAGGTTTCCAAAGTCATAATGGGAGTGGGAATCAGTCTCACTACGGAATAGGAAGTCAGGTTCACTATAACGAAGGCGACCAGAATCATGAAGGTAACGGCAGCCAGATTCACTACGGAGGGGGGAGTCAGAGTCACGAAGGAGAGGGAAACCAAACGCACTACGGTAAAGGCAGCCAGACTCATACAGGAGAAGGCGAACAATTTCAAGGAGATGAAATCGCAAGTGGAAATCAGTAGTTTAACTATCAACCAAAACCTATAAGGATACTTGAGATGAGCAGAAAAATCGGCGTTTCACTTAAAATCGACGTGACTAAAATTGATAAAACAAAACTCTTTAAAGGCCAAAAAGGTACGTATCTCGACATCACAGCATTTATTGATCTGGACGAGGAAGGTCAATATGGCGATAATGGAATGGTCGTCCAGTCTGTTTCAAAAGAGGAACGCGACGCTGGACAGAAAGGCGCGATACTCGGTAATGTCAAAGTCTTCTATAAAGACGGCCTAGATGACGCGCCGAATGTAAAAGTCGAAGATAGCGACTCATTCGACGGCGATAAGGACGAATTTGAAGAGGATCTACCTTTTTGATAAGATACAAGCCCCGAGAGGGGCTTTTTAAAGGGGAGAGAAATATGAACACAGAGAAGCTTGCTGAATATCTTGACCTTGGAGATATAATTCCACGCTGGTATCAAACGGAGGCGCACGAACTCACAGCCGCACATATACGTAAATCTGCTGAACCCGCATACATAAACGCTACAGTAGGGTCAGGCAAGACAATAAGCATTGCCATGATCTGTAAACAGGCGCAAATCAAGGGAATGAGCGTACTCGTAATGGCGAGACAAGGCGAGCTGGTGGAACAAAATGCTGCAGAATTGTGGAATTGCGGCGTTAAAAACTCTGTTTACAGTGCAAGTCTCGGACTTAAGTCAACAAAATTTCCAATCATTGTCGGGACTGAGGGTTCAGTGTGTAGATCGCTACAGGGAGACCTAAAAGATTACCGGGCAGACATCTTGCTGGTGGATGAATGCCACATGGTCGATTTCAGCGAGCCGAATTCGCAGTATATGAAAATCATAGAGTGCATGCGTTCCAGGAACAAAAAGCTGAGAATCATTGGGTTTACAGGAAGCCCATTTCGAGGCATCGATCCGATCAAGGGCGATTTCTGGAAAAAGGAACTTTATTCTATCGACACTGATACTCTGGTTAGTGAGGGATACCTTGTTCCCACTATCTTCGGCGCGACTGACGAGCACTACAATCTCGACAACTTTAAGTCCCAAGGAGCACACGGGTCGGTCGATTTTACGGCGAAAGAAATGGCCGCAATGGAAACAGCTATACTTGAGGATATGACAACGACTCAGAAAATAATGGCAGAAGTGGTAGATTTGACGAAACACAGGAATGGCGTCCTAATCACTTGTGCAGGTGAGCGTCACTGTCGTGAGGCTAGCGCATTCTTGCCCGAGGGAAGCTTTGGTATCGTGACAGACAAGACGCCGCGCAAGAAGCGCCGCGAAATCTTGAAAGGCGCGTACAATGGCAGTATCAAATATGTCTTTCAGGTAGGGTGTTTGACGACCGGTGTAAATATCCCGCTGTGGGATACGAGCGTAATTCTCCGCAAAATCGGCTCTCTGACGCTGCTGGTACAGCTGCTAGGCCGGGGAATGCGAACGCTGAAACCGGAACAAATGGAAGAAGGCTTTACCAAAGCAGACCACCTGGTGCTTGATTATTCGGCGACCATGGCTGAAATGGGCGGCCTGTATGAATCTCCGATGCTGGAGGAAGCTGAATACCAACGCGCACAGAGAGAGCAAGATATTATCGAATGCCCCAAATGCGGCGAAAGCAATTCGGCCAAAGCGCGTCGTTGCCGGGGTGAAAGTAACGGCGAACGATGCGACCACTTCTGGCAGTCCGTTGAATGCCATGAATGCGGCACAGAGAACGATATTGTTGCCCGCGTCTGCCGCAACTGTGACGTAACATTGCGAGACCCGAATGAAAACCTAATCAACAAGCACTACACCAACGCGGAATGGCGAGAGGTTGAGCGTTTCGAGATTGGCAGGACTCGATGCGGGAAGGGTGTACTGGTAAAATACCACCTGGTAGACGGAGAGTCTGCAAGCGAGGTTTTCTGGCCTGCATCTGATAAGCTGGTTGCACGCAAGATGCTGGAAACCAAGTTGCTAGTACCACACATGGGATGCAAACGGATGGCGTATAGATTCTCGAAGAGTTGCAGGAGTGCTGAGACCATAGTAAAAAACAAAGCGATGCTAGCCGCACCAACGCACATAACAGTACGCAAAGGCAAGAGGGGCGACATCATTGCTAGAAAAAGATTTGCAAGCGGAAGGGTGGAAAAAGCATGAGCTACAAGGTCTACGATTCAGGGTACAGGGGGTCGTGCAATAAGGAAGATTCGGACCATAAGCAATGCGTTGCATGGATCGAGCATAATTACCCGGACCGTGCTGGGCTGGTTTTCCACCCAGCCAACGGGGGAAAGCGGAGTGCTCGCGAAGCTGCCCAGTTTAAAATGATGGGTGTCCGAGCCGGGATACCGGACCTCATAGACTTAAACGACCCGTTAAATGTGGCATTCTTCGAGCTGAAGCGTAAGGATAAAACAAAGAGTAGATTATCCAAGGATCAGAGTGCGATGCTTGCAAAGCTTTCTGATCTTGGCTACTCTGTGTATGTGTGCTACGGATTTGATGAGTTCAAGAAAGCATACGAGGATTCTTTAATTGGAGAGAGATATGAAGATATATAGCTCAGACGAACTAAGCAATGAGCAGTATCACGCCATGGAGGGCATATCAGGATCGGGACTGGCCGCCATCCACAATAAGTCAGTAAGCCATTACCTTGCAGAAAAAGATGTCGGAGAGCCGACGGATGCGATGCGCCTCGGAACAATCATTCATACCGCCATTCTTGAGCCAGAAGTGTTCAAGAAGGAATATGCGTGCGGAATAGATGAGGGCACGATACCCGAAAACGCATTGCGGACAACAAACGATATAAAGGCGCACTTGAGAGCTATCGGTTGCAAGATGACCGGCACGAAGAGTGAGCTGATTGAGAGGGTATTGTTCGCCACGCCGGAAATCCCGATATACGATGAGATCATCCGCTTTCACAACGAGCGGTGCGGTGACAGAGAGGTCGTACCATACAAACAGTACAACGAGATACAGGCCATGAAAGAGGCTCTGTACGCCAACGAAGAGAATGCGCGTCTGTTAACCGGAGCCAAGATAGAAAACAGCGTCATCGACTGCGTAGACGGCGTGACGGTCAAATGCAGGCCGGACGCAGTATCAGCGGACGGATGGGTAATAAACTACAAGACCACTGTAGACGCTCATCCTGACAGATTCATAAGTAAAGCCATAAAGCTGGGCTACTTACTTCGAGCCGCAGTTGAATTTGATCTGGGGCAGTTGCTATTTGACGGGACTGCTCAGGGGTATATGCTTATTGTCCAGGAGAAGACCGCTCCATATCAGACCGTCAGATATGTATTCGGCCACGATGAGCTTGCTGTAGGCAGAAAGCAGTACCAATCCGCACTGCAGCGCTATGTCGGCCATATGATCGGCGACAAGGATTCTTATGTAGAACAACTTGATTTCACCCTTCCTGAGTACTATTATGATGTCGAGGACGAGTTAATTTTTGAGTAGGAGAGAGTAATGGATATTTCAAAAGCGATTCAGGCAAATAGCTGCCAGCTTAACGCGGATGACCTTGTTGGCGGCTCGATAGTGGTCATGATCACAGATGTTAAAAAAGGAAACGCTGAGCAGCCAGTCGTAATCGAGATAACCGGCGGACATCAACCTTGGAAGCCTAGTAAGACATCCCTTCGAGGCCTTGCTGCGGCATGGGGAGTAAATACTGCAAGCTGGGTTGGGCAGGTAGTCGAGTTGTACAATGAGCCAACAGTAAGATGGGCAGGCAAGCCTGTAGGCGGAATTCGCGTCAAGGCGATTAGCGGTATCGATTCCAAGATCGAAATAATGGTTTCAATGGCTAGAGGGAAGAAAGTACCGCTGGCAATGAATACCCTGAAAAAGGTGGAGTCGGCGGAGGATTTTAATGCATTAGACGCCGATGACAAACGAAAGCACTGGAATTATCTTTCGGACGAGCTTAAAAACATAATCAAGGAGTCTGCAAAGTGAGAGTTCTTGTTGCGTGCGAAGAAAGTCAGGCGGTATGTAAAGAGTTTAGAAGCAGGGGTCATGAGGCATTTAGCTGCGACGTGAAAGAGTGCAGCGGAGGAAGGCCTGAATGGCATATAATGGGTGACGTACTGGAGGTAATAGATCAGGGTTGGGATATGATGATAGCTCACCCCCCTTGTACAAGGCTTACCAACGCAGGTGTTAGATGGCTAAAGGTTGCGCCGCCTGGAAAGACGCTGGTGCAAATGTGGTCTGATTTGTTTGAAGGTGCAGAGTTTTACAAGGCGTTAAGGGACGCTCCAATACCTAAAAAATGCATTGAAAATCCCATCATGCACTGCCATGCAAAGGAGATTATAAAGCCTGGCAGGCGTCAAGTGGTTCAACCATGGTGGTTTGGTGATGAGGCATTTAAGGCGACTGGATTTGAACTAATAGGACTGCCAGACTTGCTTCCAACAAACAAGCTAACGCCTCCTGAAAAGGGGACCGATGAGCATAAGGCATGGTCATGGATTCACAGAATGCCACCAGGACCAAAGCGTGATGAACTAAGATCGAAGACGTTCCCCGGCATTGCCAGAGCAATGGCTACACAATGGGGTTGATAAGTAGATTTGAAACACAACCAAGGAGCAAACGAAATGATGAAAAACCTAAAGTCAATTGCATTCTACGTAGCTGTTGTGCCAGTGCAGCTTGTGGCGATAATAGCAGGCCTGTTTATCGTCCCGATCGGGCTGTTGACAAGTCGTAACGAGTTCTGGCCAAAAGGAAAGATCGCGCAATGGGCTGGGTGGAATTATAGAAAAATGCACCGATATTTCTGGATATGGGACAATGATGAGGACGGCAGCATGGGAGATGCTCGCGGCTGGTGGAACGATAACTCACCATTCGGAGGCTCAGAATCGTTCATGTCCCAATATTGGTGGCTTGCAGTGCGCAACCCTGCGAACAATCTAAAGCGTTACGTGATCGGCATGGATATCAGGAAGCACGTATTCTCTCTGGTGACAGGACAATCATACGTACGTGACGACTTTGATAGTACTGGGTTCCAGATTGTTAGGGCCAGCGGCAGGAAATACAACAAGTATATGCTTTACTGGGTGCGCCGCTGGGGAAATAGTAACCGAGCAATAGTTGTGCAGCTGGGTCATAAGATAAAGCTCGAACACAACACTGCCAGGTATGACAACGAGCTCGATTATTTCAAAGGAGTCACGATAGAGATTAACCCATTTAAGGATATATCTTAACGACATTGGTGTCGTCGACACCGGAAAAATAGAGAAATATCAAATAGTTGCAGAAACCTCCAAATTGGGGGTTTCTTTTTGCCTGGCGTTGGTCTATTATGAAATTGAGAGGTCAGGAGAGTAAATATGAAACAACCAGTAGATTACATCAACATGTGCAAGAAGATCGCCAGCCGGCTTACTATGGACAATAAGCAGGACTTTGAAGATTACGCTCAACAAGGGTTTCTGGGGGTGATCAAAGCTTTCGACAGGAAGTGTCCAGAGGGTGTAGATTTTGACAAGTTTGTGTGGATGCACATAAAGTCTGTGGTCTGGACCTACAAGCTTAACGATCATGTTATTCCAACAAAGGAGAGAAAGCTTTCTCGCTGCGAAACCATTGACGATGTATCGCTGTATGATGAGGGTTATAATGACTGCCTTGAAAGAATGGAAAGTATCGTCTCGCACATCGATGACGAAATCACCAAAGAGATGGTCATATTGAGATACAAGTACGACTTTACTCTTAAAAACATCGGCGAGCTGTTTGGCATAACGCACGAAGCCGCTCGTCTACGCATCAACGGAGCTATCGAGGAATTAAAATGTACGGCTTAATACTTGATCTTGCGCTAAAGGTTCAGGCGAAAACTGAATATTACATTGTCACCACTTGCTATGGGAGGACTCTTAGTGTTAAGGTTTACGAGAGCGATAAGTATGACGCCAGAATGCTTCACTGTTGGCGTCACGATTACGATGATATTGCAGCCGAGCTAGTAAGACTTATGGGAGAGTGAAAGTGGAAACCGTATATCTAGTAATCATAGTAATCATGGTGATACTATATATAGTCTTACCAAATCAGAGCGAAATTATAAAAGAACGTGATGATAGCATAGACTACGCATACCAAGTAATAGGCAATCAGGATTACCTGATAGAACAGCTCAACGACAAAATAGAGAAGCTTGAAGATGCAAAAGAGAGGCTTGAAGATAGAATAGATGAGATTGTAGGTGAAAAAAACATTCTTACATATGAAAAATGTGAGCTTTACGATAAAATAGAGGAACTTGAAAAAAAGATACCTAAAGATGAGGTAGTAGTTGAAAAAAAGCTTGACAAGGTATGGAAGTATAATCAATACTTAAACTGAACAAACGGAGAGAGAAAATGGAAACATTATACATAGTAGTCATAGTAGCATTATCTGTAGTCTCACTGCTTCAGAGCAGGTATATAAAAGAGCTCAAGAGTGGCCTATCTGACTCTCACCGAGTGGTGCATCATTCTGAAAACGTGATAGAGCTACTTAACGACAAAATAGAGAAGCTCGAAATAGAGCTTGACAAAGCATGGGATAAAGCTTAAAACTTTGGGAGATTAAACAATGACTACAGTAGCAATCGTAAACAACGGAAAGCTTCAGTTGCGCCACACATCCTTGGCGGCGCTAGCTAAACTGGTAGAGAAGATCTCGGACGTAAAAAGAGTGACATTCACCAAAAATCACGGATCATGGATAGCTGAGGTTACAGTATAATGAACTCATCGGCGCGTATTGAGACGGCGAAAATTCTTCTTAGGATGATGGGGCTCGATAATTGCGTGAAGCAGTGCAAAAGACACTCACTGTCTACGGTCGAGATATGCGCCATCATTGAGCTTAGGGCGGACTTTCTCGGAGATCTGACCTACAGCGAGCTAAAAACGGTTGTTATGTCGTTTAGTAATTAAGTTGAGAGAGGGGAGAGTAACCATGAAATGCTTAAGGTGTAACAGCTCAAACGTAAGGAAAAAAGGCGTTCGCGGAGAAAAGAGAAGGGTATACTGCAACGACTGCAAGGCAACCACTTCTGTGGATGAGTTCCCGATAAAAACCTATGTTATTACGAGTGCGCAGAACGAGACGCCTATCAACAAGCGTCTCCTAGCCTCTCTGGAGACGTTCTGCCAACACAACGACGCAGAGCTCAAGGTTATACCTTTCAGGTACAAAAACCCTACTAGCGTGTTCACAGAGAGGCAGGCGGATAAATGGGCGGGCGCATTAAGCAAGTATATCGTTGATGGCCGCGTTTCTCTGAATGAAAACATCCAGATTTGTGGTGAGGTGAAAATACAGCCGACCGCAGTTAACCCTCTAGCTGGAATGCAGGCCTACGGGAAAACCAAGTCTTGCATATTTGGTTCGCCAAAAGTCCAGTTCGAGACTGTGGCAGCTACCACCAACAGGCTTCCCAAGATCATAGCGACCACTGGATGCGTTACAGAAAAAAACTATACAGACTCAAAGGCAGGAAAAAAAGCAGAGTTTGACCACGTATTCGGCGCGGTGATAGTTACGATCAAGAATCGAAAGCGTTTCCATATAAGACACATATCCACCGATAAAAGCGGGAAATTTATTGACCTGGATAAGCTTTACAGTCCTTGCGGCGAGGTTAAAAAGGCTCCTAAAGCGGAAGCGTTGATAATGGGAGACTTGCATGTTGGTAGCACATGCGAAGACGTCGAGAACGCCACCTTGTGGAATGACGATAGTATATTCAAAACAGTTAGACCAAAAAGCGTTGTTCTACATGATGTTATGGACTTCTACGCTCGTAATCATCACCATAGGGGAGACTTTCTGCTTGCGTACGACAAGATTAAAGGTGACCGCGATAATGTAATGAAAGAAACTACTTCTGTTTTCAAAAAGCTTGATGATATCGCATCACTTCTCACTAGCGTCTACTGCATTAAGTCCAACCATGACGAGGCCATGGATCGATGGGTAAAGGAGACGGACATAAGGAAAGATCCGAAGAACCTACGATTCTGGTGCGAGACCGTAATTGGTCTGATTGAAGGCTACTCGTGCCCAATGAGTTACTGGTCAAGCCGCCTTTCTAGCCATCATATCAATTTCGTAGGAAGAAGTGATAACCTGGACATCAAAGGGATAGACTGTTCTCACCACGGCGACATAGGGCTCAATGGTGCGAAATGCACCGCAAAAGGTCTATCGCAAATATCGAGAAAAATGGTGGTCGGGCACAGCCACTCACCAAAGATATACAGCGGAGTTTACCAAGTTGGAACTAGCACAAAACTTAGACTGGAATATAATAAAGGCCCAAGCAGCTGGTTGAACACTCATTGCTTGATTTATGCTGACGGAAGACGTACACTAATATCAGTTATCAATGGAGAGTGGAAATGATGAAGACTGTAAGAAACCAAAGAGTCGAAAGTGTAGATAGCAACACAAGATACATCGACTGCCAGATAATGCCCGGCACATATGTCAACGTAGAAGGATCAATATTTCGATTCTGCGAGATTAACGGCTCGAAGTTTGAAAAGGCTACCAGCTGCGTTTTTGATGGTTGCCTCATGTCCGGCAACGTTCTTCAAGGCGCAAACCTGAATGAGTCTGTGTTTTTTTGTTCAGACATAGACTTCAACGACTTTAGCAACGCAAGTGTTTTCAGCTCTGAATTTGTTGGCAACAGATGTAGAAGCAATAAGCTAACATGTCTCAATTACAGCGTTGACGAACCTATGGCGATTGCTGACCTTTGTCGTTCGTATTTGTCTTAGATCGCTCTCTCTCTATCTCAAGCCTAAGCTGCTTTATTTCTAAAGCAGCTTTTTTACCTTCAATGATTGCATGCCTGATATGAACACCTATCAATGTTGCAGACAGTATAGTCCCCATCAGTACACCGAGTTTTCCTATATCCTCTGGAATGTATCCGAATAGGTGGAACGTAGATGCTCCACCAGTTGTTATTGCTGTCGTAGTCGCGGTAACCTTACTTTTGACCACTTCCGAAACAAAATCCCCGACTTCACCCATTTTTCTTCAGTCCTGCAACAAGTCTGCCCATATGGGGTGCTGCAAAATAGAAGGCCAGGATAAGCATTACAGCACCGTCCATCTCAGCAACTCCTTTTATTAGCAGGCCTGACGCCTCTCTTAGTGCTTCCTTGTCTTCAGACCATACCGCGCAAACAAGAAGCGCCTGAGATAGAAGATATTGAAGCAGCCACACTCCAGTGACTGATAGCGCGATTACACGTCGAGCAAGGTTCTGGCCCTGCGATGCTTTTACCCACTCAACAATCATGGACCGTGCTTCAGACCTTTCTTTAAGGGAGTCGTGCTCCCGCTCCTGATCTGTATACACCAAAGCATCGAGGCCGCTTGATACGCTATCGACAATCTTGCCGATAGCTTTCTCTGTTCCAAATAATCTACCAAAAAAACTCATGGGTACTCCGGCCATCCTTCGTAAATGTCTATGTCGTCACCGCGTTTAATTTGATCTTCTAAATCATTGGAGTATGCGCGAACTTTCTTCACCCATCTCCATATGCGGTTGCAACTCTTTGTTATCTCCCGCTTCTCTTCCTCTGTCATATCTGTTGAAGTGATAACCTCAAGCTGTTGCGCGATAAGATTTCTCTGTTTATGAGAAGGGAATCTGGACGATATTAAAAAATACGCATGATTTTTAATAAGCGTAATCAAACGCTCTTCTCTCCCTTCACCGGTCTCTTCACCTGTCTCGGGGGGTTCTGGCTCTACCTCGACAACGTGCTCTATCCATTTACAACCGTCCCATTTTGGGTTTGACAACCCACTTGGTTTAACCTTGGTCGCATTAGCTGGTATCAGGTGCTCACCCAATCTCATAGGATTTGGTTGGCAAATTGTCTCACCAACGTAAAGCATTGATTCTCTGTCGTAACTGTAAGCAATCATTGTTTAGTACCTAATTGCGAAATTAAATGATACGTTCCGTGGCCGATTCTCGCTTGCTGTAGGAACAGATAGCGACGCATCGAACTTGAGTGCTACGCTTGATCCGGCTGTGCCCGAGAATTGCGATCCGGTAGACACAGTACCCTTTGTAAATGCGCCACTTTGTGATGCAGATGAAAGAACCAAACCTGTACCGCCTGAAGAGTAGTACGTCTCACCCACAATGTTCCGTATGGCATCGCTCTGACTCGAACCAAGAACTCGCCCTGTGTCAATCCCTCTTCCGTTATCATTCCCTCGCAAGAATTCGCCGCGAGTATCAGGGATGTTAAATGTTGTTGAGCCGTCACCAACACCGTATGCCGTGCCTATCCTAGCGAACAGGTCTGCGAAATCAGTCCTCGAAATTGCAGAACCGTCACAGAGTAGATAACCTGTAGGCGCAGTGGCGGACGCGGTCATGATGATGTTGCCAGCCAACTCTGAAACATTATCAGAAGCCCATTCTGCCGGAGACGCTGATGGTTCGTTGTTCAGGTTTGCACTTACTCTGGACGTGTATAGTATTCCGTTAGAGCCGTACGCCGAATCACCTGCAGCGTAAGTTATTGAGGACCTCCATATACCAGTGAAGGGAACCTCAACCCAATCACTAGTTCCTGTTGTCGGATCAACACCGGTTACAGAGGAGACAATACATCTGTAGTAAGCGCCACTTGCAGAAACGAAGTCATTCAGGAAATATTCGTTTGCAGGAGACCATGGGTTAAATTGAGCACCGGAGGGTACAAGATTAACATCGTCAAAAAGCTGTATTTGGACGTCGTTTGCGTCAAGAAGGATCGCCCTGTAAGCACCTTCACCAAAAACGTTACCTATGCGCCCTTCACCGTCCAGGATTACAGGGTTTGTATTCGCTATTGTTAGCTCCGCATTTTGATACGTGTCCTTTTCAACGCTGGACGATCCGTTCTCTAGGAACTTCATCTTTCCAGCTGCAAGTGGATTTCCACTTGCGTCAAAGAACTGGGTAAATGCGTCTATAACTCTAGTTGTCATTCTGTTGCCCTTCGTCGGTTATTCCGGCAGCAATTCCGGTAGAAATTGGGGTGGTGCTTGTTAAAGGCTGCTTTGGATTTTTCACTTTGCTTGGTTTAGCCAGTATCTGCTTGTTTGCACCCCTTGTTATCTTGACCGCATCTATCGCGTCACCAACAAGTGGTATACGATTGATCAGTTTGTTTATACCGCTCTCTATAGCGGCTGCTGACGGCCCCTTCCCGAGAGCTGTTCCACGTACAGGCTGAATCAGTTTTCCCACCTTTACGATATCGGTAAGGAATTTCTGCTCTTCCTTGGTAAACAGGGCGTCAAGCTTGGGCTTCTTGATCTTGTTGATTTCCTTTTGTAACGCATTGTGGTTGAGCGCCTGAAAACCATCTTTGTCAATAGGTCCGGAAAAAGCCTTGTCCCTGAGATGTAGAAGCGTGTCTGAACGCAGGTCGTTAAATGCTTCAGCACCGCCCGGGGCATCCTTCAGGTAATTTTTTAACTGCTTCACGTCGGCAGCATTAAACTTTGATGACGTAATCACTTTTGGGATCATGTCATCTGGATCAATCCTGTTTTCCAGCACGTCCAACACAAGATTCTTTTTGGACTTGTCAAAATCGCTTACAGTCTTTCTTTGCAGTCCACGTTTGAAGCCTTTATATGCCTCTCTTGCTTTCTTGAAGGCGTCCTCCCCAGCGTCCGACACGACATCCAGATCCAGGCTTTCCTTTAGCTCAGAAACTTTGGAATTTCTGAAGCCCTGCATAGGATCAAACGTTGAGTTCATGAATACCCGCAACTCTTCGGCATCACCTGGCGAAAGCGTCCCAACAATGTTGAAGTTTTTGTCTATCACATTTTTGTTTATCAGGTCGCCCTTTATGGCGGATAATGCGCCTCCAGATAGCTTGTCTGAAGAGATATTCCTTTTCAGCTTTTCAACAAGGCGGACAGGTTTTACAACGCCACTCCCTGACTCTCTGGCCTGAGTATAAAGCTGCTTTATCTCGTTATTGAGTTTTTCTGCCTTACCTACCAGCGCCTCTGAAATAGAGCTGGACGCAGATACGTTCTCACCAACAGCCTTGAACATGCCAGTGTCAAACGCTTCAGCTGCTACTGCCTGCTGCTGATCTAAAGCCGATCTTAGAGCGCCACTCTTCTTGGCAAGCTCCTGCTGATCAACAAAATCATCAACGTCGCGCGTAATTTGGGCTTTGGTTGGGCGAACACCCTGGCTTTCAAGAAACGCCTTTCTAGCCACTTCCGCAGGGTCCAGCCCAGACTCTTTTACCATGACTTTCCTTGCGGACGCCCCGAGGTCTTCTGGTGATACTCCGGCCTTATTCAGAATTGCTGCACCTTCCTCAGAAATATTTCCAGCAGCATCAAAAACTGGTCCGGCTGGAGCTCGCCCAAACAGTCTCCTCCCAATCGAGCCAACAATCCTACCAGCAACGGGAAGAACGGCTTCCAGACCAGCCGCAACACTACCCGTAGCTGTCGCGCTTTCGGCGACGTCACCACCACGGCCACGAGCAGAAAGCCCGCCCTCCGCGGCACCGATGGCGCCAGCTGCGGCAACCCTTCCAGCGAAGGTAGGAATAGCTCCCGCGCCAACACCAAGCCCAATAAAAGGAGCGGACTCGCCAAGCACCTCCCCGGTAGTTGCTGAAACCGGGCTCTTTTCCTTTAATGCTTCTAATAGTAGCTGTTCAGACTCGCGTCCTGAATCATCTATTAGTCCAATCCCTCGTTGAAGGTTTAACGCCCCTAACGCGAAAGCGTTAGCAAAATCCGAGAACGCGCCCCCTTCTTGGGCGAGCTCTGCAACAGCCTCCTTCCTGCGAGCGTCTATATCTATTTTTGGCATTGAGGCAGAAGGAACAGGTCCTGGCAGTGCAGCAAAGATTTCCAATACTTCTGCCTCGGTTGGCATAGAATCGCCAGTAACTCTTACCGTTCTACCTGTTTCGGGGTCTGTAATCCTGAAAGTTGGCATTGACTACTCTTCCTCAATGGTAAATCTACCAATTCTAACAGATTTGGTGGACTGTGTCGATAACGGCTTGTTTGCTCTCCAAGCTTTTAGCGCATCAGAACGACTTGATCCCGGATTTCTATCCAGGTATTGGTCTTCGTAATCGTTCCAGAACATCGGAAGGCCGTCCTCATCCTTGAGTTTTGGCGATACGTTAGGCGTCTTGTTGATAAACTCTCGCCAGTCTCTGTTTGCTTCAGACACAGATTTATCTTCGTCATCAACAGCTCTGGAGATAAAGTCCGCCCTTTCTATCTGGCGCTCTGCCGCACTCTTAAGCGACTTTATTTTAAACATACCTGCCTTGGGGTCATCACCAAGAGATCGTATGGTAGATCGAGCCCTTTCCGCATCCTGATCGGTCTGTGGGCCTTTTGCGGAATTCAGGACATCATTAACAAGTCGATTAGACAGAGCGTTCAGAGCCTCGGCACTGGTGACGTCAACAAATTCGCTGGAATCAAACCCGAGCGCTTCAGCTGCACGCCCAAATGCAAGTTTCGTGGGTTCGAACAACCCAGTTTTTACATCTATTTCTGATATCTGGTTCAGAGTCCCCAAAAGCGTTCGCCCTGTGTCGCCCTCTTCCAGAATTTTTTCAAACCTTTTAGCTTGAACCTTGCCAATTTCCTTTCTCTCTGCTCTTTCGCCATCACCAACGGTTACAGACGTCTGAGGCTTGAACATCGATGTTAGTAGCGCCTGCTTAAATTCCTGCGTTCCAGGCTGAAGGCCGGCAGCCATAAGGTTTTGCTGCAATGATGTGACTTTTTCTGGAGTAACGCCTTTAACAACTCCAAATTCGACGCCAGAGTCAACTACACCCCTCAACAGTTGACGACCCGCTTCCTCACCTTCATTCTGGAATACCGAAATAGCCTGATCGGTCTCAAAAGTAGGAATTCCGCGTGCAGACAGTTGTTCGCGGCGGGAAATAAGAGTAGATAACGGGTTTGCAGAAGCAAGCGCTGTCGCAGCGCCTTGAACCATGCTTTCAATGCTTGATCCAGATTCCCCTTGAGCAAGGCGTTGCTGGAACTCCTGAAACTTCTGAACGCTTTCCGCTCGTGCCGGGTCTACAGCTGCAAGCTCACTTAGAGCGGAAGACCTCTCAACCGGCGTAGCTCCGGAAATTGATGCTCGTGCAAGAGAAGCAAGGTCGGACTCTTTTTGTAATTTACCTTCTAACTGTTGTTGCTGCAGCGCGAGAGCTCTATCTTCTCTATCCTTTTCGGCAAGTATTGCGAGCCCCATATTCAAGCCCTCTGTCGGGTCTGACAGCCCAAGAAGGCGTCTAGTTACCAATGTTTGCTGTGCCATAGTTTACCCCAACAGTGAACCCAGTGAACCACCTATTGCGGCGCCAGCCTGCGCACCACCTATCCCACCTAGTGCAGCACCTATACCAGTTCCGGCCAAGGTTCCTAAGGCAGACATGCCGGAGCCCGCAGACTGTATTGCAGCGGCCTCTGCAGCCCCTCTATTTGCGATGTTTTGCTGAATCTGTGCTGACTGCTGCGTACCAAGCGCGCCTAACGACTGTGTTGCCGCCTGACCTCCGGAGCGCAGCGCTGCAAGTTGCGCGATTCTGTTGTTGATATTTTGCGATGCAAAGCCAATCGCCTGTTCCTGCAAGGCTTGTCGCACATTTCCTCCGCCCAGCCCGCCGATGGCTGCCTGATTCTGTAAAAGCGACCTCTCAGCTCGCTCTCGCAGAAACTTTTGCGACGGAGACTCGATTTGTGCATCTAGAGCTGCCTGCTCAGCCTCCTTACCCTTAAGGCCTATGAGAGCCATTTCAGAACCCAGAGCTTTAACCCCTGCCTCCCTGAACGGTTTAAACTGCTCCTGAGTAAGATCAAATTGACGACGAGACTCTGCTGTCGCCTCCCTTGCAGCGGCAGCTTGAGCCTTCGCCGCTTTTTTAGCCGATGAACTACCGCCCATTTAATTTCTTCCTCATATATGTAACGTTATGCTTTTCGCCGAACTTTAGGTATTCGTTACGCTCTACGAAAAAATCCTCAAACCCAAGCACTCTGGCGAGCTCACCAACGGGCTGGAAACAGTCGGGGTATGAAGTTATAAATGTGTGACATTTATCTTTGTACCACTCAACATACCTGAGCGTTAGCTCGCAAAACGTAATAACAAACGGCCTTACACTTTTATCTGCGTAGTAGTGAAGATAACACACTCCGTCCGCTATATTTTCAAGCTTTAGAACACCAACAAGCTTGTCGTCAACCAGTAATCCGTAGTACTCCGTGTGCTCCGTCGGCACAACTTCTTCACTGGAGTAATCTATGTCGCCGTACGAAAATCGCTCCCATATCCAAGGGTCACGCAAAAACTCCCTTATTTCTTCGATGTCGTACGACGGATCTACACAAAAAGTTTCCATAAATTAAGATATTATACCACAATCCAACCTTTTTTGGAATCGCCGCCAACTGAAACATCCCTCTTTATGTATAAAATACTGCCGGAAGACCCTGAGCTATCCATGTAAAGCGAACCTTGGAGAGCCTCCACAACCCCCTCAGGACTTCCGGTGCCTATAATTACAGGGTTTGACACTCTTTCAGACCACAGTGCCATTTCAAGAGTCATCAACCCATCTTTATTTACAATTGGTCTCGAAATGCTGACGTTGTTTGTTGTCATAATATGTCAACCACCATTTCTATCAGGACGATTTTTGAAGCTGAGTCGGTTTCAAGCCTTACCACAACTCCCTTTTTGAACGACCCGTTGCGACGCCATACTACCCTATGCTCATATTCGCCCTCAGAACCAAGTGTGCGGTCACGCCTGTAGTTAAAAGTCTTACCTCCATCCCGTGATATGGATAGCGAAACCACTACGTCGGGTTCGTTCGCGCTAATCGCTCCGGTTTCCGCCAGAACCTCTATCCTCGGCACGGATTTGCGTATAATTTTGTCGGCAATCCTTGGGGATGCTGCCGCCCTAAAAACCCTGTCGCCAAACTCGGTAAATGTGTCGATTGACTGGATTCCTATTGCACCACTATCAGAATCACCAACAAAAATATCACCGTAAGCCTTTATGGCAGACCTTGCCCTTGATGGTTTATCCTGCTCACCTGGCACTGAGTACACCCTTTCATGCCAAGAACCGGTGTTTAGACCGTAAATTATTGTCGATTTCCCAACGGTACACCCTACAAACACCTCACCAATTTCTGCGTAGGATATTGATACTGACCCTTCAAGGTTTTCAGTATTAAGGAGTCTTGATATGCCAGGATTGGAGACACTCCTGTAATTTCTACCTTCAAATATAAGGGCTTCATTCTCACCCTGCTTGCTCTCTCCTATCATAAAGAAAGTTTCGCCAACAGGTTGAATTGTGCCCGGAAACCTAGTACCTACGTTTACAACTGACCCATTGATTCTCTGGAGTGGAAAGGCAGACCCACCAACATTTGTGAATATTTCGGTAGTCTCAGTACCTATTACAACCAGTTGGTTGCTTACCACCTGGAGTCCCGTTATCTCATCGGGGTCAGCCTCTGCGGACGCGAAATCAAGGGCATTATATGACAGGCCATCATTTAGCGCCGACGTTATGATCTTTTTCTCCGACGTGGAAAGAACAAAATATCCATCCAGATAAACGACGTACTCAGGGTCGCCGTTTGCTGAAAAGTCGGGGTCAGTGATTGCTTGGAATGGCGTTCCGGCCGACTCATCGTATATCCATCCGTCGCCAGTGTTGTTTAATATGATAAGCTGACTTCCGTTGTCAGCTGTAGAGACATTACCATCACCGGTTATCGTTCCAAGCTCTGTAAGGGAGTATGTAACTTCGGATGCCGAAACATTCGTCTTGTTTACGCGATACAGCTTATCACCGTTCACGCTGTACAAAATGCCGTTTTTAACGTGCATGCCACGAGAAGAGCTAGCAGCCGTCTCGCCCGCTGAGACGACCTTGGTGATGCCCGGCGTACCGATGATTGCCGGGCCGAACCCAGTGTCATGCACAAAGAAGTTCTTACACTGCTGTGCGCTTATGGGAAGACTGTACGACTCATAAAAGCCTGTCGTGATAGGTATGTTTACCTTAGCCATTAGTTAACCTGTAGTATCGATGATGACACAAGTAAATCTGTAGTATTGCTATTGTTTTCCACAAATATCTCTACGTAACCACCTGTAGAGAATGTTTCCTGCCAGAATCCGGTTATACTTACTGGGTTTCCCGACGATGCTGATGCCGAACGCTTTGAGTTTGGTATAACAGAGCCGTTTATAGCAAAGTAAACAGATAAATCAGTAGAGCCTCCAGATACTGGCTCTATAGTTACTGCTACAGAAAGAGGCCACCTTACATCGCGTGCGCCATTGTACGTAACCCTCCCAGAAGCAGTGCCTGTTGACATAGAGGCGCTTTCTACAACCCATGTTCCGGCAACGATGACTGGCGTGTTTACAGCAGTAATAACCGTATTAGTAGTATTTCCCTGTAGAGACAATAAACCGTCTGGATGACTGTCAAGCAGGCTCTGATTTGAGCGAAACAGCCACAGAGAATCATCGGTACTAATGTTATTCAGGCCGCTTCCGGTGCCGATAGCAATGCTTCGAGACACTACACCAAAACCAGTAGACACAATGTTTCCTGAGTTAGTTAACCCAGATAATGCGGCGTATGGAGCTTCAACTGAAGCTTGTATGGCGTCAAAAAGAACCGACCGTGACGTTGATGAACCAAGATCTACAGCATGCCCAGCACTTGCCGAAAAAAGGCACTCACTAAAAACCATGGCTCCAAAAGAACCCGACACTGCCATACCGGTAACGCCGGAAAACCTTACAAGAAGACCTCTTGCTATAGTGCCCGTTGTCGGCAAGAGAGATCCAGTCATAGAGCCAAAAGAGTTCGAGTTAATCACCAAATCTCTCAAAGCGATCTGCTTTGTGCTGGTTGTGTCATTAAAAGATATAAAGTCAGATGATAGGCACTCGAATTCAAGAGCCGTAATTGATGACCTTACATCTATACCAGTAATAAAAGGGTTCGATCCAGTATAGGTAAGCTTTGTTAGGGCTGAAGAAGCACCCCTAAGCAATGAATCGTCCTGTAGAATTATTCGAGATGTGCCGAAGTCTATATCTGTCAGGAATCTATACTCAGTATCAGCGTTAAGAGTGATAGCTCCCCCTACAGCTTCAGGCAAATCTGCAAGCGTGCTAACTGTAACGGTTTTAGAGCTTGTAGGTACTGATGTGGACTCTACAGTAATAATGTCATTTTCTACAGAAAGGTTTATTCCAGCTCCGGCAGAAAAGGAACGTATAGTTGGTGACGCATCTGTAGGGTTTGGCATGATCGGAACACCAGAAAGAACTGGTGCAAAATTGTGAGCAATCTCACATCCGCCATTAATGGATACTGATGCTTGTATTCCGCTTCCGTTTTCAATGTTGCGAATATTGTTTACAGTACCACTCTTGTTTAGGATAGGTGTTGCAAGAGGGTCGCCTTCTTGCTGTATAGTGCCAGAAACACCAAACTGACCGAACAGATCAGCGTCTGTTATCTTGTAGTTCTGCCCATTATAAACGTAATCGAAAGTTGATCCGCTAGGAACAGACTGGCTACCAATAAAATTGCTCTTCTTAACGCCCGATCTTGCCATTATCTATTCCTCTGTAGCTATAAATCCGCCAGCCTCATCTATAATAGGATCTTCAGGCTGACCATAGAATGGGTATCTTCTTCCGTTGCAGTGGTTATTCCCCGACCCTGTTGGAAGGGTGTCAGGGTAGTTAGAAGGTATAGGCTCAACAGCAAGCTTTCTTATAGCAGTCATCCCAACCTGCGCCTTGGCGACAAGAGCCTGGCTTAACCCTGATTGCGGATACTGAGCGGAAAGGGATATCGCAAGATTGCTGATTACCGCATCAACTGCCCCGGCTGGAATGGTTATCTCGTCAGCAGGAGTGGAAACTTCAGTATACCCAAGATTATAACCTTGAGCGGCCAGGCGAGACATGAGCCGGTTAAGGTATCTGATGCCCGTCTGCATTTCAGAGCCACTTAACGGCGCCTCCTCTCCAGCTTCCAGTATCTCAAAGTAGGCGTCTTTAATTATGACTCCTGCTGTTTCCGGCATGGTCTACCCCTTTTTTTCGGTTTAGTTTGCTCAGCACGCTTCCACCCCGCCTTTTCTGCCGCATTAATTGTGGCTGGCAAGTCGTTTGTTTCTATCTCGCGTCCGTCTTGCTTAATCCATTTCATATTTCTGGTCCTAATAGTAAGAGGGGGCCGAAGCCCCCGATTAGAAGGTTGCTGGTTTAAGGATTAAACCCCGAAACCTTGACCTGCATAGAAAGGATTGAATCGAGCGAATGCAGGCAACAGGTCGAAACGAATTACGTTCTCGCCAGCATCGCCGTTGCTGTACTTGCTGATACGGATGCTCATTCCGTCCTGAGTGCTAGCAATAGTGTCAGTGCTGTGCAGCTTTTGCAGCTTAACAGAAGCAACACCGAAAGCTTGCTTATGATAGAACAGGTTAGGCTGGTAGTTGGTAGAGGCGGAGCCAGAGATCGTGATAACGTCACCAGAAAGCGGTGCGCTGTCAACAGTGTTGTATGCGCCAGTTGCTTCATAGATAGCCGGGCCACTAATAACCAGAAGGCCAGCACCAGTTCCGTCCAGAGTCAGGTCTTGAGCAACAACAGCCTTGAACTCTTCCTCTGCGCCAGATGCGTTGATGATTGTCTCGCGAGTTGCGATGTTCAGACGGTTGCGGCCGCTGATTGTTACGATCTCACCAGCCTTGATTGTAGCGTTAGCTGTGAACCCGTTAACGCTCAAAGTCTGGCGCATGCTGTCCTTGTGAGTAACATAAGTTACATCAGGGTTGGCAGCAAGTGCACCTACACGGTCGGCTGCATCGCCAGAGGTGTAAGACTTCAGTGAGTTGGATGTAAGGGCGCGCAGTCCGCCGAAGTTTGCTGCAATTTGTGCACGCTGCCATGCAGTATCTACCAGGTTGTTACTTCCAGCAGCAAGTCCCGCCTGAGTGTTTGCAAGAGATGTTGTTGTGAACGGGTTCATCAGGTAGTAGCGCTCGCCAGACATTGGAACGCCTACGCTATCCATGAGTGCAGCGGCACCTGCAACATCGCCCCATGCGTCAACAGCAGTGCCAGGAGTTCCGTAGCTCAAGTTGCTGTTCTTGATCATGAAGTCAACCAGGGCAAGCTCCATATCGATAACAAGACGCTCTGCTGCAGGGCGCAGGATTTCGTCAAGCTGGTCAAGTTGCAGTGCTTCTTCAACGCTATCCCAGCTTGTACGTACAGTTAGCATGTTCTGTACTGTTGCAGGTGCGCGACCAGATACGATATCGCTACCTTGGCCGGTTACGTCGCCGTCTGCCGTGCTGATTGCGTTAAATTGATGTGGACGCTTAACGTAAACAGTGTCACCAGTTGATGGGCCGTGCAAACCGGCGATCATCTGTGTGTCAACAGTCTTTGAAGCGACTCGTGTAGCTTCTACGTGCTCCAAAAACTTGCGAGCTACAATCGTAGAAACGTTACTGGAGAGGTTGTTAGCCATTTCTGTAAATCCTATTCAAAAGTTGCGCCTTTAATAAGGTCGGAAGTTGTGTCATAATTTTTGCCCTGTACACCCTTAACAGGCTCCGGGGCTTCTGTTACATTCTTTACATCTGCCTTGACATTTTGGCGTACATCAGAGTGAAGTTTGATGATAGCCTTATGTGTCGGCATTCCTGCGATGTCTTCCAGAACGTCCGGATTTGTCGCAAGGTAATTTACAATCTCTGCACCCTGGGCATCCTCAAGAAGGAAAACTGCAACGTCGGGGGCAATACCTGCCGATGCTACAATTTCGCCGTTTATCTGAAGCTGATCACTTGGAATACCAGCTTCCTCGGCGCGCTTAGAGTACTTATCGATCCGCTCCTGCATTTCCCTTTGCTTGGCTTCCTCAAGTTTACGCTGTTCAGCCTGTTCAGCCTTAAGCTTTAACTCTTGATTCGCCTTGTAAACGGCTGCTTGGTGGACCTTTTCTTGCCACTCCTTCAATTTCTGATCGTAATTATCATCATACTGATCAGGCATTTCAGGGATTTCGGGCTCAGGCTCGGACGGAATTTTTGCCTTCAACTCTTCCAGCTGTTTTTCGAGCTCTTTTCGCTTACGCTCTTCCTCTCGGAACTTTGCGTGCTGCTTGTTGATGGCCTTCTGTACCGACTCCTGCTTAATGTCAGGTGCTAAATCTGACTCAGCTTGCTCGCTGGTTGCCTCGATTCCGTTATTTTCAGGTTCACGCGTTGAATCTTCAACAAATTCAGGTGCGCCATCAATAACAGGCTCTTGACCTTGTAGCTCTTCACTCATTTTGCCGTCTCCAGTGACGTTAAGCCGCGATTAGTGTCGCGTACACGTAAAACAGCTTATTATTATAATGCAATTTACAGGGGTCTGTCAACACCAAGAAGGTTGTCAACCTCTCCCTCTAATATATCTTCCTGAGTATCAACAACCTGCTCAGCTTGGTTATTGAATGCCTCAACAGATTCCTCCGTAACCATGTTTACCTTTGAACCCATGGCCTCGCGAATTGTCTTCATTACGTCAGCCTCGGCCTGAAGTTCAGCCATCTTCGCCTTGGATTCGGCAAGGATGTTCTCAAACTGCTGCTGCTGCGTTTTAAGGAGCGCTTCAATGCGGGTCATTTCCATCTTCGCCTCGCGCTCTTCGATCTTGCTGATGGTGTCCGCAGTTTCGGCCTGAGCCTTCTCAAGTTCTGCCTGCGCTATCGCTTGAGCTGGGTCTACCTGGTTAGCCTGAGCCTCAGCTTGTTGCTGCTGAATCGCCGCTACCGTTGCCATTTCCTCATCTGTGAGCTGGTCTTCAGGTATCGACCCACTCAACACCATAGTATTTCTAACCCGTTTCGCTAGTGTGTCGACGCCAGGTGCAGATATATTGCTGAGAAGAACGTCAGCACCAACCTGTAGAACCGTAGGATCAATGGCGGCAATCTCAGTTATAGCTTTAACAGTCTCCTGTTGACGACCCTGATATGATGTACCAGCGCTTACTGCAACATCATAACTCCCGCGTGAAAGATTGTTCAGCTCGACTTTCTTGCTGGTCTGCGTGTCAAATGCAACGTCGTTAACGGTTTCTTCCCTTGACTTTCCATCCTCGCCTACCACTGTTAACACTCGCTTAGAGTCGTAGACCTTAGGTATTGCGTCAATAATAACTCTTGCAGTCTGACGAATCGCCACTTCTTGCGACTGATAGTATTTGGCAACGCCGTTGTCGCCTTTACGTTGCTGAAGGTCTATAGCAACACCTGATTGCAGTCCAGGGTTGTCTCCCATGTTGGAAGAGAACATGCCGGCTATCTTGTTGATACTCATTGCCGCATCATCGGAAACCCTTGCAAGTCCAGGGTTTATTTGGGATCCGCCAATTGTCGATGGTGTCGGTACGCCTTGATGGTGATTGTACAGCTGGTAAGCGTCATTATTGACGTTCATTGTTGCCAGTTCTGTTTCATGACCAGCAGCTTGCTCTGGCGTCATTATCATCTTCTGCTTTGGTGACAGCGCTCCCTCTTCTATTTCCCTAGACTTAGCGTAATTGTACACCCTTTGCGCGTCCATCAAGCGAGCGGTCAATCCTTTATAGTGATTCCCATTCTGGAGCACGGTAAAGTCGGCAAATGTAGGAATTACCGGTAGCGCACTAAATGGCGTGTCTCGTTCCTCGGAAAGGAACGCGGAGTCGCTGAACACCCTTGTTTTAACTTCGCACTTTTCCGCAGTTCTTCGACGAGCCTCAGTTACGCCAACAGCCGCCAATTCGTCCGAAATCTTTTTAAAGTTCTCGTCGTCCTCGTACACAGCTCCGTTGCTCATCAATACAAGATCTCTCTTGGAGCGTACCTTGTAAAGAATCTCTCCAACCATTACACTGTCATGCCCTCCGCAACCGTAGTTGCTCTGGCCAGACTCAAGACTGGACTCAACACTGTCAGGGTAAAGCTCCTTAAAGCGCTCAGGGGTCATTGACTGCATCACAAAGCAGTACTCAGCATCTGACGCGTCCTGACGCTCAAAGTTCGGGTCGAACCACACCCGGTTTTCGAAGTTGTGTATTGGGGATACGATTATGTCTTGCTCAAAAGAGTCCTGACCCAACCAGTCAGTTTCGACCCTCCAGCCAGATATTCCTGCTATGATCATATTCCGGGCAGCCGAGCTGTAAACCGTAGATGCAGAAGAACGGCTTTCAATGCCTCGAACAATATCCTCTATAAGCTTATGCTTATTCTTATCCTCAACCGTCCCAACAGGCTTTACCTTTATACCAAAGTTTGCGTTAGAAATCCCGCCGGTTATTTGGTCTATTACAGGAGTGACAAGATCAAATGTGTACTTTGGGCGCCCAGACATGCGTGATGTGACGCTTTGCTCCCACTGACCATCATCTTTATAAATAAAATCCTTAGACTCTATACATTTCTCGCGTATTTCATATTCTGCGTCCTGCGCCTCCTTAAGAAGGGATAGCACTTCCTTATGATCGCTGTAGTCCGGCATAGGTAAATCCTCAACAAATCAGCAAATTATAACACAAATGAAAATGTTCTACCAGCCAACGGTTGGCACCCTTTTAAATTTCAACTTCTTAGCGCCACCAAGTTGGGACATCATAAGGGCATCTGCCATATTTGGCGACTTTATGCCCAGTTTTGCCATTTCAGGCTTTGACATAAGCTGTAGCTTTCCTGTGGTATTATCCTTTATTGGTATCCGGCAAAGCTCGGTCCTGAGAGCATCAATACACTCTATCTTGGACGAGAAAGATATAAGCTTGTCCGGGTCTGCATACTTCCCTTTCGATACAGCCAAATAAGTGGCGTAAATCCTGTCCCTAAGCTTGAAGTAGTACTGAGCCCTTTGATTCTTAAAGGCGTCAGAGTTCTTCATAAACTTTCCGTCCATGTCGTACTCGCCAAGCTCGGGAGACATGCTGCCTTTAAACATCACGGTTGTAATGCCTGATCCAGACAGGCTGCGATCAATCTCACGCTTAAGTGCGACCCCCAAACCATCACCATCCCAAACAAAGTTGTCAGTATTACTGGATAGAGCTATGGCCGTTGCCCAGTCCACGCCTTCGCAAGAGTCGCCAGTTTCTTTTGCCTCGACCCTTTCAATTAACTGTCCATGAGCAACGCATAGGCCTTTGGCATCCCCGCCAGTGTCTGACGGGTCGAATGCTACAGTTCTTGTACCGCTGGGCTTGAACCCCAGCTTTACGTGCGCATCGACGCAGGCATCGAACCATTCAGCCTTGATTAAGCCATTGTCGATATCATCATTAAAGTGGCCTTCCCATATGTGGCGATACTGATCTGGACTCATATGTTTCTCATCATGCGATCGCTCCATGTCTAGCTCGTGACCGTGCCACGGGTTGTCCGCAAAGTTTATCCAGGCGATCATGTGAAGGTCGTCTTCATAAAACCCGTCGATCAGCAGCTTGTCATAGAAAGCGTTAAGGAATCTTTTAGAAACCGGGTCACTACTTGAGCGAGGGTTCATTGCCATCCAGATCTCGGAACCCTTCTCTCTTATAGTAGGTGTAAGCATGCGGAGAGAGTCTTCAGAAAGCGATTGAGCCTCTTCAACCCATGCATATTTGAACCCGTGTGACGACTTTACCGAGTCAGGGTTGCGAGCCAGCCCCTTAAATCTAAAGACGTCTTCATCGTTTAGCCGTATAGAGTCATTCGTTATGTCGAAACCGTCAAATGCGAGCGACTCTACTGCGCCGGCCAGCATACTGTGCACAGAGTCTTTGATTGACGACTGGAACTCTCGCAGACACAACGTCTTGTGGCCGTAATCCTTTGCTTTTGCCAGCATTATGTTGCTAAAGGTGTACGACTTGCCTCCGGATCGCCCACCAAAGGCCACTTTGAAACGCTTCTTAACCGTTACGAAACGCTCCAGCTTTTCAGGGACTTTGACGACGGGTTTCTTGTCGACCTCAATATATTCGCCGTTACGCTCCTGGAGGCAGCGCAAAAGCTCACCAGATGATGAGTATATGCCGTAAACCGTTTTCTCTTTAGACCGGCGGCGCCTCAACTCAAGCGCCGCTGCCGCCTTTAATTGCAATTCGTTCATTGTATCCTATTGCGAATCCAGCCGTAAACAAACCTCTTATCCTTTGGGCGACGTTCAGCCAAACTTATATAATGCGCCCCCTGGAGGCAGTTGATGCACTTGACAAGAACACTGACATCCCGATTCTCCAGGTACGTGTCAAGAGCCATTATCGTATGGTTGCCAATGTATCCATCTACCTCTGTCTCGTACCCCATGACACTTAGAGCCCGCTGAAGGAACATTGAGGCACGAGTTGTACCCATGTTCACCCCTGTATCGAAAACCTTCTCTGCAAGCTTGTAGGGCATGTCATCGCACCGGCATTTATCCCAGTACATAGTCTCGTATATTTCGACGGCTTCGTCCTTTGACAGGTCGCGCATGTGTCCTTCATACCCGACCTTGCGTGCTACCATCTCTGTTATTCCATAGTTCGTAGCTCCCCCGCTGTCGGACGGGTCATCAACAAACCCGCCCTCCAGCTCAATAGTGCGTGTAATTGCTTCAATCTTACTCATTTACGCATTTCCCAAACAGTTACCCATTCCTCTTTGACGGTGTTCATTTTATCTCCCTCAAGCTCCATTAAAACCTCAAGCTTATCCTCATCGCCATCCAGAAAAGGTATCGGTCCAAAGAAAACATCCCTACCATCGTAATCTTGCCATCTATGCTGTCTTAGATAACGACCGTCCTTCCAATGTTTGGTGATAGCTACCATCTCAATGCACCTCATCATATATGTCAAATACGTAGGCCAGTTCTTCGTATATTGCTGATGATTCATCGACGCACAGATTTAAATCGTGGACGTAGGCTACCAGGTCATCCTCAGTAACGCCCGAATCGTAAATGCGCATCTTGAGCTCTTTGGGGTCCAACCCATGCTCAAGCGCGTAATCAACCAATTCTATCATTTCGTCTCTCCCGTTTGTGTTTACTCAGTCCTCATCTTCACTATAGCCACTCCCCCTTATGATGTCAACAAGTTCCTCTTCAGTTTTCCCAGAAAGATCGATACCACCACTGTGCTCTACCTTCTGCTTATTGGCGTCAAACCCGCCGGTGAAGTCTGACAGAGCCTTCCATGCCGCAAGTCGGGCAGTTTCGTTGCTTTCAGTGCTTTTCGCTATTTCAAGCATGCCTTCGACGATCATTTCACGCGTAACTATGGATTTTTCAGTTAAAACATCCATGAACTCGCGAATGGCATTTTTTATCACCTCTTTCCTTAGATTTTTAGAGGCAGTAATTCCTGCGTTCTTCTCTGCGTATCCGGCGGCAATTGCGGCCTTTGTGGCGTTGTACTTGCAGTCTCCGCAGTACTCTTCAACAAACCGGCGCTGCTTGTTTGTCAGCTTATCAAGACTCATTGCCACCATCCTTGCAATCCTCTAAAAAGACCAGGTAGGAGTCATACAGTTCTTCGATTTCCCACTCAGGAAAGTCCTTTTCGAGCTCTTCGCCGTACTCTTCAATAAATTCTTCGATAGTCATGTTGCTTTCCTCAAAATAATGCAATTATAGCACACTTCAAGGCAATAAAAAACCCGCCGGAGCGGGTGAAAAGGAGGGAGAGAGTAGGGTTTTATTATTACCGGCCTGCTATAGAGCGGCTTGGTAGACTTTGATCACCTCCTAGGAGAGAAGTCAGAGATGACAGGTACATTATAGCCCAAAACATCTCCGAGTGCAAGTCTTTTTAAAGCGAACCCCTCTAATACATGATGCGCCATCACGGTGTCGTCAGCGGCCTTTAGGCCTAAGCAATACATTCGCCTTGGTAACCCACTAAAAACGGCGTCACGGGCCTTAAAATAAGCCTAAGAGGTATCCAGTTACAGATAACAGTATCGCAGCATTAATTAATTGAGCAGTCATCATGAAATCTCCTTGTCATTAACATATTTAATGGTAGTAAGCTTGGGATGGATCATCAATATATAGTCTCTTGAGTCTCCATCGAAGCTGCATCCCTCGCGGTACACATGCGCCAACACAGTACGATCTGAAGCCTCAATGACAGGAAGAATCTCACCCACAAACCCGCCATCCGTGACGATATTGTATCCCTGCTCCAGCTTATTGGCAACAGTAATCCCAAAATAGTCACTTCCATGCGCCGGTTTTATAATGGATTCTGCCACATGAATCATCGCTTCTCTCGGCGATATCATCTCATTTATGCACAGACCCTTGATAATCTTCTTATCCTTCGATCCCCTATTGCTGGCCAGGCTAATAAAGTTTTCCAGGTCGATACCAAGACGTATGGCGGTTTGGCTGTATAACTCACGCTTGAATGTCAACAGCTTGCCACCAAGTCGTCTTGCCAGAGCAGACCCCAGATGATCCTTGCCGCTGGCGGGAGGTCCGTTCAAGATTATTGTATTGATCATTTTCATCCTTCCTCAGTACGTTAATACAACAATCCAGAGAGACACCACCATTACCACCAAAACTGCGAACGCGCACTTATCCTTGCTCATGCCACAAGCCCTCCAAATTGGATATATGCAACCGCAACCCCTGTCATAAGGATCACCACGTTTTCGAATGTCAGATACTTTGTCATTTGTCTCGCCCTCGATGTCTACGGTTTCAGTATTGTCCAGAACTCATCCTGCGTCAACACTTTTCCGGTGCGTATACTCTTTTATACTGCCGTATGCTCTTTTGTATACTGTTGCAGCCCAGTAACCACGGGGCCGTATACTCTTTTATACTATATATAGATCTATCTATCTTTCTTTTTTTATAGAAAGATATTTTTATCTATCTCTCTCTAAATATTTTTATATATCTTAGAAAAAGAGTAAAAAGAGTATAAAGAGTATACACTCCTTTAAAATCAATGACTTAGAGAGTATACAAACAGTATACTCTTTTTCTTCTGTATACTCTTTTTTGGTGTTTTTGCGTGAAATTGGTTAAATTTTGATCAATATCGGTTGGGTTTGAGAGGGTTGCGCTATGGTTAAATATGCATCATAATACCAATACACTAACTTAAAGTGAGGCTGATAAATGGGAAACCCTTTTATTGAACACAGAAGCGAAGTAGCAAAAGACTTCGATGAGCTGGTCGGTAAACTCCCTGCTACGGTTGGTGATGTTGTGAGAGTAGGCTGGAAGCATGAGGGGTCAAAGTTATCGACCAGAATTTCTTCAATGGCTGTTGGCGACTTCTCCGTTAAGAGAGACACGGAAGAGAGTGACGTGTATTGGGTTATGCTGAAAGATATGCCAGTCTATGTTGACTACTCTGAGCGCGGATCGTTCACTAAGGCGGTACGGAAGTCTCTAGATACTGGACAGAATATAAAACTTGGGTATAAACCCCTAGGGACACTAAGAGGCACTCTTAAAAATCTCGGAGTGAAAGCCAAAATAACGAAAGTTTCCTGTGGCGAATACAAAATAGAGGTGGTTTAGCACTTATGTACAACATAGATGAGATCAAGAGGGCCGCGCTCGGAGGGTGGCGCGAGTTACTGACCAATCTCGTTGGACTGGATGATAAAACGCTATGTGGTAGGCATG
>JAAOEI010000132.1_pt1 | contig 29876 bp, 44 predicted proteins | sample 7059261 | NCBI WGS metagenome assembly JAAOEI01 (sample SAMN14008812, study PRJNA610033) | viral metagenome | isolation source: viral particles filtered from seawater | place: China: Hangzhou Bay, Yangshan Deep Water Harbour | collected 2017-10-31 | reverse complement strand
AGTTCGAGCAGCTGTGGACCCGCGCGCTCACCGAAATCTCGACCAGCGAGGACGCCGCCAAGTTCGGCGGCACCTCCCTGGTCATGCGCCTGGCGTAAGGAGCCCGTCCATGTCGAAGTCCAATGCCTTCGAGCAGAGCCTGCTCGAGCTGCTGTTCAACAACAGCAACATCGCGAACGTCGGCGACGCGACGGGCCTGCGCGGGTCGACCACCGCCGGCAGCCTCTACCTCGCCCTCCACACGTCCGACCCTGGCGAGGCCGGGTCGCAGACCACCAACGAGTGCGCATACACGTCCTATGCGCGACAGGCGGTCGCGCGATCGGTGGCCGGCTTCACGATCTCGGGCAACATCGCGTCGCTCGCGGCGAACGTCGACTTCCCCGAGGCGACCGGCGGCAGCGAGACCGCGACGCACTTCTCGATCGGCACGAGCTCGAGCGGCGCCGGCACCGTCCTCTACAAGGGGAGCATCACGCCGACCATCGCGATCTCGTCTGGCGTCATCCCGCGGGTCAAGTCCGGCTCCATCGTCACCGAGGACTGACGCATCGTGGCTGTCATCGTCGCAGCCTCGCCGGAGATCTCGCTCGACAGCCTGACGACGTCGATCGACGCGCTAGCCGACTCGCTCGACATCATCGGCCTGTCGCGCGGCGTCGCGACTTGCTCGGCGCAGTCTGGACGGGTCGTCGCGGCGTTTCCGCAGGCGTCGCTCGATAGCTTCTCGACGTCGATCGACGCACTGGGCGGTTCGATCGACGACCTGGGCCTCGCCAAGGGCTCTGCGACGGTATCGGCGGCCGCCGCCAGGGTTGCGGGCGCGTCGGCTTCTGTCGCGTCCGGAGCCTCGACGTCGTCTGCTGCCGCATGCGCGCTGGCCTCGACCTCCGCCGCTGCTTCTGGCGTGGCGGCCGGTGCTGCTGCGTCGGCCCGGATTGTTGGCACCACGGCTACCGCTGCGGGCGGCTCGAGCGTGATCGCCCCGAGCGGCGCCACGGTCGGCGTCCAGGCGACGGCTGCGGGGACTGGCACGGCCGCCGCGCAGGCGGCGCGGTTCGTGCAGACCAGCGCGGATGTGGCGGCAGGATCGGCAAGCGTGTCGGCGATCGCAGTGCCGACGCTGGCAACGGCGCTCGTGCCGAGCTCGGGATCGGCAACGGTCTCGGCGACGACGGTCATGTTCCGCGCCGCCACCGCAATTGCCGAGGGTGCGGCAACGGTTTCCGCGGCGGCGTCCGCATTGGCGCTGGCGACGCCATCCGCGAACGGGGCGTCGAGCGCGAGCGTGTCTGGCTTGCGCATCGGCTGGGGGTTGGGCGTCGAAGGCGCAGAGACGTGGGCTGCGCAGGCATCTGGCGCAGAGGCATGGAGCGACGTCGCCACGGGCGGCGAGGGGTGGAGCGAGGCGACGATCGGCGCAGAAGCCTGGTCGAGCGTCGCTAATGGCAACGAGACCTGGGCAGAGGCGGCATGATCGAGCTCGGACAGTGGCTACCTGACCAGCCGGCGCTGGGTAGCGCCGGCGTCACGGTCGCCAAGAACGTGCTGCCCGCTGCGCGCGGCTACAAGCCGTTCCCTGACCTGTCGGCGCTATCCCAGGCGGCGAGCGAGCGCCTGACCAACCTCGCCGCGACCAAGACTGCCGGTGGCACGGTGACCATCTACGCCGGCGGCCTGTCCAAGCTGTTCAAGTTCGTCAAGGCGACCGGCGCGCTCGCGGATGTCAGCAAGAGCGGCGGATACGCGACTGCATCGACGGACCGGTTCTACTTCACGTCCTTCGGCGATCGGCTCATCGCCTGCAACAACGCCGACCCGCTGCAGTTCGTTTCGATCTCCAGCGGCGGGAACTTCGCCGACCTGGTTGCGTCTCTCTCGTCCAAGTTCATCACCACGGTGCGCGACTTCGTCGTGACCGCCAATGTCACCGAGAGCGGCACGACGACGCCATACCGCGTGCGCTGGTCGGCGATCAACGACGCCACGAGCTGGACGGTCGGCACCAACCAGGCCGACTACCAGGACATCGCCGACGCCGGCGCCATCACTGGCCTGGCCGGCGGCGAGTTCGGCGTCGTGTTCCTCGAGCGCGCGATCGTCCGGATGCAGTACGTCGGCTCGCCGCTGGTCTTCCAGTTCGACCGCGTCGAGACCGCGCGCGGCTGCGAGTATCCGGGCAGCGTCGTGCAGCTCGGCAGCGCGTGCTTCTACATCGCGTCGGACGGGTTCTATGTGTTCGACGGCAACGCCTCGAGGCCGATCGGCAGCGAGCGCGTCAACCGGTGGTTCTTCGACAACTCGAATGCCGCCTATCGCGACCGGATCACGGCGGCGGTCGACCCGCTCAACCAGCTGGTCATGTGGTCGTTCCCGTCCGCGCAGAGCGGTGGCGGACCGGATCGGCTGATCGTCTACAATTTCGCGATCGACAAGTGGGCCTACGCCGAGGTCACCAACGACTTCGTCGCTCCGCTGTTCAATGCGTCCTACACGCTCGACGACCTCGACAGCATCTCGGGCTCGCTCGACGCGCTCGGCGTGTCGCTCGACAGCTCGTCGCTGAAGCTCGGCAAGTTCGTGTTCGGCGGCGGCGTTGCCAACAAGATCGGCACGTTCACCGGATCGAACCTCGCCGCCACGATCGAGACCGCCGAGGCCAACCTCGTCGACGGCGGCCACGCGCTGGTGACGCAGGTCACGCCGCACACGACCGGCGGCACCGTCACCGTGCAGGTCGGCGAGCGTGCGCGCCAGCAGGACAGCGTGAGCTGGGGCGCTGCGTCGTCGCTGAACGACGCAGGGTTCTGCCCAGTCCGGTCGGCGAACAAGTACCACCGCGCGCGGCTTAACCTGTCGGGCGAGTGGAGCTACGCGCAGGGCATCGACCTGGCGGCAAGCCGGATGGGCCGGCGCTGATGGCGGACAACCAGTTCCGCGCACTGCCGCTCGCTCATGGCGCGCGCGATGTCTTCGAGGTCGTGAACAGCCTGCGCGATGGCAAGGTCAACTCGACCGGCAGCGTGACGCTGACGGCGAGCTCGGCGACGACGACGGTGGCCGACCTGCGGGCAGGCCAGGACAGCGTGATCCTGTTCATGCCGACGACGGCGAACGCCGCGGCGGCGGTCGGCGGCCTGTATGTAAGCGCGCGCGGCAAACAGAGTTTTACGCTGACGCACGCGAACAACGCGCAGACCGACCGCACCTTCGCTTATGTCGTTCTCGGCTAGCTGGGACAGGGCGCGACGCATCCTCGCGCCGGCAATCGAGCATGGCGGTACGCACAACGAGAGGGACGTGTTCGACGCCGTCGTCTCTGGCGCGGCGCAGCTGTGGATGCTGGGAGACAGCGCCGCGGTGACGGAGATCGTGAGCTACCCGCGCGTCAAGGCGTGCCGGGTGTGGCTGGCGGCCGGAAACCTCGAGGACATCCGCGAGATCGAGCGGCAGATCGAAAACTGGGCGAAGGGTGTCGGCTGCGGCCGACTCGAGATCATCGGCCGAAAGGGCTGGCTGAAAAAACTCAAGCACGCAGACGCGCGCGTGCTGATGACAAGAGGGATCTGAGACATGAGCGGTGGCGGATCGAGGACCGAGTATGTGACCTCCGCGCGCACGAACGAGCCCGCGGCCTTCATCAAGCCGTTCCTCGAGTATGGCGCGCAGGAGGCGAAGAACCTCTACCAGAGCGCGCTCCCGTCCTACTACCCGGAGAGCACGGTCGTCGGGTTCGCGCCGCAGCAGGAGATGGCGCTCCGCGGCATGGAGCAGCGTGCGCTGGCCGGCTCGCCGATCACGGCGGCGGCCCAGCAGAACGCCGCGAACGTGCTCGGCGGGTCGTTTCTCATGGGCGGCAACCCGTTTCTGCAGCAGGCAATCCAGAACGCATCGCAGCCCACGATCGACGCGGTGCAGTCGCAGTTCAGTGCCGCGGGGCGCCTCGGCAGCGGAGCGAACATGGACGTGCTCTCGCGCAATGTCGGGCAGATCGCCCAGAACATGGCCTTCGCCAACTATGGCGACGAGCGGCAGCGGCAGATGCAGGTGCTTGGCATGGCGCCGCAGCTGGCCGCCCAGGACTACGCCGACTTCAACGCGCTCGCCGGTGTCGGCGATGCGCGCCGCCAGCAGGCCCAGGCCGAGCTGCAGGACCAGGTCAACCGCTTCAACTTCGAGCAGAACACGCCGGCCGAGAAGCTCGCCAAGTACATGGCGCTCGTCGGCGGCGGCCAGTTCGGCTCGACCGGCACCGACACGCGCCCGGTGTTCTCCAACCCGCTGGCCGAAGGCCTCGGGCTGGCGACCGGCGCCGCAGGGCTCGGGAACATGCTGTTCGGCAGGGGCGGCGGGCTCACCGCGCCGGGCCTGCTGCGCGGTGCCAACGGCAACATCTTCGGCATGGGCTGAGAGGAGGAGCGAATGGCAACCCAAGACGAGCTCCTCGCCGGTCTCCTCGGCGGCATCCCCGGCGGTCCGCTGACGCAGGGCCTGCTCGCCACCAGTGCCGGCCTGCTCTCTGCCGGCGGCCCGTCCTACGAGCCGCGGTCGCTCGGTGGCGCGCTGGGGGCTGGCATGATGTCCGGCCTCAACGCCTACCAGCACGCGCAGCAGAACGCGCTGTCGCAGTATGTCGGCGCGACCAAGCTGATGCAGCAGATGCGCCAGCAGCAGGCGCTGACCGACCTGACGCGCGGGATGACGCCGCAGCAGCGCGCGCTGGTCATGGCGAACCCAGAGGCGGCCACTGGTGCGATGGCGAAGGATGCCTGGTCGAAGACCGACCTCGCCAAGAAGATCGGCGACTACCAGGCCAACCTCAACCACCCCGATCCGCTGGTCCGCGAGGCGGCGGTCGCGCAGCTGGCTGCCGAGACGCCAGCCTTCAAGGCGCTGGTCGCCGGCGCCACCGCCCGCGCCTCCGAGCGCGGGCGCTTCGACGCGGTCTCCACGCAGGAGCTCGCGGCGCGTGCCGGAGCCGAGGCGGGCGCCCGGGAGGCCGGATCGTTCTGGGCGGTTCCCGACGCCGCCCGAGCCGCTCGTGCCGGCGCCACCTCCGCGGCGCAGGCGGCGGGCAGCTTCTACGGGGCGCCGCAGCGCATCGGCGACAGCTTCGTGTCGATCCCTGCGCCTGGCGCCCCAGTGGCCCCAGGAGCGCCCAGGATGGGCGCTGGAGCGCCTCCGGCCGGTGGTGGTGCTCCCGGTGCTCCGGTAGCGCCTGGCGCTCCTGCGGGCCAGCCTGGCGCTCCCAGCGTCGTCTACAGCGCGCCCCGAGACGCCGAGAAGACGGCGTCGATGGAAGACACGCTTCGCAAGGAGTTCGACGCCCGACCGGAGGTCAAAGGGTTCAAGGAGGTCGCGGTTGCTTTCGGTTCCGCCATGAAGGCGGCGGACAACAAGGCTGGTGACCTGAACATCGTCTATGCCCTGGCGAAGACCTTCGACCCTGGATCGGTCGTCCGCGAGGGCGAGAGCGTCATGGTCGTGAGTGCAACGAACCTGCCAGGCCGGGTCGAGGGTCTGTTGAACTACGTCGCCGGCGGCGGCCAGCTCGGTCCGTCACAGCGGCGCGAACTGCTTGCAGAACTCAACACGCGCGCGGGTCAGTGGAAGGCGCTCTATGACACCGCCTACCAGCAGACCTTCGACATCTCCGGCAGGCGCGATCTCAACGTTAGGAACGTCGTGCCGGATCGCCTGGTCCTGCCTGAGTTCAATCCAGTCCCCATCAATCGGCCGGACGTTCAGCCTGCTACGCCGCAGCCTCGTCGCGGCCAGCCGGCGCAGCCTTCTGGGCAGCAAGGCCGCCCATCGCTCGGCAGCATCTTCGGAGGCCAGCGCTGATGGCTGAGCTCAAGGACATGGCCGATCCGGTCCGCGCAGCCCTCAAGGAGGGCTATTCGCAGGCCGAGGTGCTCGACTTCATTGGCGAGCGCTATGGCCTCGCCGACAAGATCGGCGAGGCGAGGTCGAGCGGATACAAGGACCGGGAGATCATCGGCCACCTGACCGGCTTCAAGCCGCTCCCGCATCCACGAGAGCTGCTCGACAATCGGGTGGTCCCCAAGGGGCCGGAGCTGCCAAGCGACGTTCGCCTCCTGCCGACGTCGATCGGTGACGCAGCGAGGTCTTTCGCGCTGGGAACGCGAGATGTGATCGAAGGCGCCGCCGGCATCCCGGTGATGATCGGAGACGCCGCAAATCGCCTCGTGGGGCTCCCCCCGGTGTCTGGCCTTCTCGAGCGCGGCCTGGACGCCGCCGGACTCCCGCGCGCCGAGAGCGCGCAGGAACGCCTGGTCGGAGACATCAACAGGGCTGGCGCTGGCGTCATCGCCGGCGGCGCAATGGCGAAAGGCGTGTCTGCTGCCATGCCGGCGTCGCCGGTTGCCGCGCGAGCTGCTGATGTCATGCTGATGGACCCGCGCGCCCAGATGGTCGCGGCAGGCACAGGCGCTGCAGCGTCCGGCGTCGCGCGCGAAGAGGGCTACTCGCCGCTGGAGCAGCTTGGCTTTGGCGTCATGGGCAGCGTCGCCGCGCCAGGAACTGGCATGCGGTCGGTGACTAGCGCCGCTGCAGAGCGTGCAGCCGAAGCCGGAGCGAATGTCGTCCGGCCGTTCACGCAGGAAGGCCGCGAGGTGATCGTCGGCAACGTCCTGCGCCGCCTTTCCAATGATCCGGATGCCGCTGCTGCGCGCATGTCTACGTCGCCGGAGTACGTCTCCGGTTCGCGCCCGACGGCGGCGCAGGCATCACGCGACACGGGGCTCCTGTCGGCACAGACGCCGATCCAGAACCTCGACGACACCGGTCGGTTCGCGTCTCAGTACAGTCAGAACGCGCTCGCGCGGCGCAGGGAAATTGATCGGATTGCGCGCGACGAGCAAACGATCGCTCGAGCTGAGGCCAAGCGCGATGCCGTGACCGGGCCGATCCGCGACCGCGCGTTCGAGGCCGCTCGGCAGAACAATGCGACGGCGGATGCGGGGCGCGTCGAGGGGGCTATCGACGCAGTCCTTGCGTCGCCTGCCGGCAAGCAGGAAGCCGTCGAGCGCGCCATGAACTGGGTGCGCGAGCGGCTGCGCGGCCTGCCTGCCGCAGACGGCGGCATCGATCCGCAAAGCCTGTACGCCTTGCGCAAGGATATCGGCATGGCGATGGGCGGGCGCCTATCTGGAGAGAAGCAAGACCTGCGACTGGCGCGCGGCGAGCTCATGGATGTGCGTCGGGCAATCGACGAGGCCATAGAGGCCGTCGCACCTGGCTTCCGCGGCTATCTCAGCACCTACGAGCGCATGAGCCAGCCGATCGATCAAATGCGCCTGCTGCAGGACATGCGGCAGCGGTCTCTGGGGCAGATCGCGGAGGCAACAAGCGGCGTCGATGTTCTTGCGCCGGGCAAGTTCAAGCAGGCGCTTCGCACGCTCGCACCAGACATCGCAGACACGCTCACGCCATCGCAGCGCCTGGTGATCGAACGCATCGCTGCGGACTTGGATCGCAGCGCCGCAGCGTATGCGCCCGGCATGAAGCCGCCGGGTAGCGACACGTTCCGCAACATGTCTGTCTCCAATCTCATCGGCACGATGATGGCACGGGACATTGGTGACAACGCGACGCTCAAGACGCTCTCGAAGGGCCTGAGTTTCCTCTACCGAGTTCCCGACGAGCAGCTCCAGCGGCTGCTTGTGGACGCGATGCTCGATCCAGCTCTGGCGCGGCAGTTCATGCAGAGAGCGTCTGTGAGCACGGTCGAGACCGTCGGCGCTGCGCTTCGGCGCAAGCTCGAGCAAACCGGCACAGCGGCTGCGACGTCGCAGTCTTCCGCTCAGTGAGGTGACCTATGGCAATTCGTGACTACTCCCAGACCGCGGCATCCAACACGTCGATCTCGTCGATCAACATCGGCGAAGGGTGCCCGCCGTCGAACATCAACGACGCCATCCGTCAGGCGCTCGCCGACATCCGCGAGCTGCAGGCCGGCTCGACCATCGCGTCGGCGGCGACCTGCAACATCGGCGCGGCGAACGCCGAGTACCTCGCGGTCTCTGGCACGACGACCATCACCGCCTTCGATACCGTGGCGGCCGGGGTCTACCGGGTGCTCAAGTTCGACGGCATCCTCACGCTCACGCACAACGCCACCTCGCTGATCCTCCCTGGCGGCGCCTCGATCACGACGGCGGCGGGCGACGTCGCTGGCTTCCGGTCGCTGGGCAGCGGGAATTGGCGGTGCGAGTTCTACAGCCGTGCGTCCGGCGCTGCAGTGATCACGCTCCCGATCGCCAACGGCGGCACCGGCAGCACCACGGCTTCGGCGGCTCGCACGGCTCTCGCGGTCCCGGGCCTCGCGGACGTGAACTCCTTCACCGCCGCCAACCGCGGCGCAATCACGGCCCTGACCGACGCTGCCACGATCACGCCGGACTTCGCCGTGGCGAACAATTTCTCGCTGACCATCGGCGGCAACCGCACGCTCGCCAATCCCACCAACCAGACCGCCGGCCAGAGCGGTGCCATCGTCATCACGCAGGACAGCACCGGTTCGCGCACGCTGGCGTATGGATCGAACTGGAAGTTCGCCGGAGGCACGGCGCCGACACTGACCACGACCGCCAGCGCGGTGGACGTCCTGGTCTACTACGTCGAGAGCGCCAGCCGGATCACGGCCTCGCTCATCAACGACGTGAAGTGACGTCATGATCGTTCCAGGTTCCTCCAACCCGCTGTTGCTGGCGTCTGGCGCTGGCTACCAGATCGCCAACTCGCTGCGCTTCCGCGCGAGCAACAGCGCGTACCTGACCCGCACCCCCGCAGTTGCTGGCAACCGCAAGACAGCGACATTGAGCGTGTGGGTGAAGCGTGGGAGCCTTGGCTCCTTGATGGACTTCCTCGGCGTAGGTGCTGGCAACACGGAAGCGTTGCGCTTCACGGCGGGCAACAACTTGCTGGTCCGTTTCGGTAACCTCGACAGTACGACCAATGCCCTGTTCCGCGATCCCAGCGCATGGGGTCACCTTCTGGTGGCGAGGGATACTACGCAGGCGACAAGCACGGATCGCCTCAAGGTCTGGTGGAACAACGTCGCCCTGACCTTCTCCAGCTATTCGGTTCCGGCCCAGAACGCGGACACCGATCTATGCAATACGGTCTTGCATGATATTGGCAGGGGCGGTGGGTACTTCGATGGATATCTTGCCAACTTCTACCTCATCGATGGTCAGGCACTGACGCCCTCCTCTTTCGGCCAGACCGACGCCACGACCGGCGTGTGGGTGCCGAAGGCGTACAGCGGCACCTATGGCACCAATGGCTTTTTCCTCCAGTTCAAGGACGCCACCAGCACCACGACCATCGGCTACGACACCAGCGGCAACGCCAACAATTTCACGACGAACGGCATCTCGGTAACGGCTGGCGTGACGTTTGACCAGATGACCGACACGCCGACGAACAACTACTGCACCTTGTCCCCGATCTACACGGACGGGGCCGGGGCCATCAGCGGAGCCAACCTCAACTTCAACGGGCTTGGTTCCAACTACAACATCGCGTCCACAATCGGCGTGTCGTCTGGCAAGTGGTACTGGGAATACACAGGTGCTGCTGGTCAGCTTGTCGGGATATTCTTGCAAGGTGGCTTGATAAGCTCCACCACGGGCGCGCTCTCGTACTTCTCGGACGGCAACAAATACACCGGCTCCACGCCTTCTGCGTACGGCGCGTCGTGGCTTGGTTCGGATGTCATTGGCGTCGCACTCGACCTCGATGCTGGAACGCTGACCTTCTACAAGAACAACGTGTCGCAGGGCACGGCATTCAGTTCTCTAAGCGGGACGTATTTCCCGTGGTTCCGCACCTCTACGAGTGCAACTGGTTCGCTCAACTTCGGCCAGCGCGCCTTCTCCTACACCCCGCCCAGCGGCTTCAAGGCCCTCTCGACCGCCAACATCACCAGCACCGCAGTCGCTACCAGCGGCAGCTTCACCGGCAACGCGGCGGCCGATGGGCCATTCGTGTGGACCGACGGCAACCCCGCGACGCTGACGATCAACGGAAACGCCGTGACCTTCGGCACCCATGCGGACAAGACCGCTGGCGGGTTCAAGCTGCGCTCGTCGAGCTCTAGCTACAACGCGAGCGGGTCGAACACCTGGAGCGCCACTGCAGGCAAGCGCTTCGTGCAGTCGAAGAAGCCCAACAACGCGCAGACAAATTGAGGAGCATCTGATGCGCTTCGCGCTACCAGACGGCCAGACCGTCATGCTCGACCAGCCGTTCGACATGGCTGGCATCCAGTATCCCGACAACTGGCTGCGGCTGATGACGCCGACCGAGCGGCTTGCGTTCGGCGCTGTCGAGCTGCCGGAGCCTCCGGTGGTCGATGGCCGCTACTACAGCGCGCCAGGCGTGCCGCACCCGCTCGACCAGCTCAAGGCGCAGAAACGCAGCGAGGCCGCGGCGAAGCGCTGGGAGTGCGAGCACGCCGGCGTCGAGGTTGGCGGCAAGCGGTTTGCCAGCGACGAGCGCACGCGCACCGTGCTCATCGGCGCCAGGATCATGGCGAAGGAAGATCCTGCCTACGCGACGGACTGGAAATTCGCGGACGGGTTCGTGGCTCTGAGCGCCACGGAGCTGGTCGCCGCAGCCGATGCGGTCGGCGCGCACGTCAGGTCGTGCTTCGCCGCAGAGAAGGCTCATGTCGCGGCGATCGACGCCCTGACGGACCAGCAAGCGGTCATCGACTACGACGCGACCGCTGGGTGGCCGGGATGATCGACCCTCGCGAGTTCGGCCGCCTCGAGGCCGAGGTCAAGGCGCTGACCAAGAGCGTCGAGGACATGGCGGCCGACCTCAAGGCCGTGCGCTCCGCGATGGACGCCGCCGGCGGCGGCTGGCGTGTCCTGGTCGCGGTCGGCGCGATGTCAGGAGCGGCGTCGGCGCTGCTGGTGAAGGTCGTTCCGTTCCTGCCGCTCAAATAGGAGCCCAGCCATGATGCGCCTGCTGACCGCCGCCGTGCTGCTCTCGCTCGCGGCGCCGGCAGCCGCGCAGTCGCCCCCGATCTGCATGCCGATCGACGAGCTACAGGCAGCGCTCAAGAAGCACAACGAGGCGCCGATCCTTCGCGCGCTGATCGACAGCGGCAACGTCCTGCTGATCTTCGCCTCGCCAGATGGCAGCGGCTGGACGGCGGTGGTCGTGGCGCCGACTGGCGTTGCCTGCGTCGGCGCGATGGGCGTGGCGCTGAAGATGATGTCGAAGGGTGCTTGATGCCATATCCACGCCTGTCTGCTGACGAGGCCACCCGCCGGATCGAGGCGATCGAGCAGGCGCTGCGCGAGGGATGCTCGCCGCCGGGCCAGCCCGGCCGGTTCGGTCAGCGCAACGCGGTCGCGATGGGCCTCATGCGCTGCGGCGTCAAGGCCAACACGTCGGCCGATGTCCTCGCGCGCATGGAGGAGGCGGCGGGCCGCAAGATCGACTGGTCGCTCTACCGCGGCCAGCGCGTGGCGCTCGACGCGCCGGCGCCGAGGTTCGACCCGCCGTTCATTCCGCCTGACGACGTCCCCGTCGAGCAGCTGATCGAGCAGCTGTCCGAGCGCTTCGAGCGCCGGGCCGAGCATGCGGCGGCGAAGAAATGGATGCGCTTCGAGCTCAAGGACGCAGGCCCGTACCTGCTGGCCTTCGTCGGCGATCCCCACCTCGACGACAACGGCTGCAACTGGCCGCTGCTGCGGCGCGACGTCGAGCTGATGCGCCGGCCGCATGTCCACGGCGTGATGCTGGGCGACGTCACGAATAATTGGAGCGGCAAGCTGCAGCGGCTCTACGCGCACCAGGACGTGACGCGCGATCGAGCCTGGAAGCTCGCGGAGTGGTTCTTCGGCGCCGTGCCGTGGGTGATGCTCATCAAGGGCAATCACGACATCTGGAGCCAGTCGCACGGGCAGGGCGACCCGCTCGACTGGATGGCGCGCGGCGCCGCCGCGCTCGAGGACTGGAGCGCGCGCTTCGAGATCGCCGCGGGCGATCACGTCGTGCGCGTCTGGGCGAGCCACGACTTCAAGGGCAGCAGCATCTACAACCCGCTGCACGGCCCGATGCGCGCGCAGCGCTTCTCGCCTGGCGACGCCGACATCCTCGCCGCCGGCCATCAGCACCACTGGGAGATCTTCTCCGGCGAGGATGCGGACAAGACCACTCGTCCGCACTGGCTGGTCCGCGCGCGCGGGTACAAGCACATCGACCCGCACGCAGACCACCACCAGTACGCTTCGCAGCAGCACGGCTCCACGATCGCCGCCGTGGTCGATCCCGGCCGCGACGGCCCGGCGGCTGTCCAGTGCTACGCCGACCTCGCCGAGGCGGTCGAGATCCTCGAGTTCAAGCGCGCGCGATGGGAGGCCACATGCCGAAACGTCGAGCCGAAGACGACGACGACTGGAGCGAAGCGGCCTCGCACGCCGGCGAAATGATGGCGGGCTCGATCAACGAACTCCGCAGCGCTGATCCGCCAGGCCGCCCATACGAGCCCCAGCGCGGGCCGCTCGGCTTCTGCATCGACCCGGCGGCGTATCGCGTGCGGCGCCGCGCCAAGAAGGCAAAGCGATGATGGAAGCAGAGGCGGCGTTTCGGCTGATCGGCGACGTCGGCTTCCCGATCGCTTCTGCGATGGGCGCCGGAGCGTTCGTATTCCTCACGCTCAAGTTCATCCTCGCCGGCGTGGACAGCAGCATCCGCAACCTGACCGCCATCATCTCCGCGCTCGATAGCCGCGTGAAGACGATGAACCACGACATCGTGCGGATCGATCTTCTGATCTCGTCCGCGCTGAACGTTCAGCCAGACACCGAGCGCGTGGCGAGATCCGACAGAGACGACGCAAGGAAGGACTGATGCAGCAGCTCTCGACATTCGTGACGCAGTACGGCTTCCCCATCGTGGCGGCCGTCGGCATGGCGTACCTCGTCTTCTATGTCTGGCAATGGGCCACGACGATCGTGAAGCCGGTGCTGAGCGAGGCGAGCGCCACGCTCATCGCGCTGATCGATCGCATCCGGATGCTTGATAACGACCTCATCCGGCTGCGCCAGAAGATCTCGGTCATCCTGCAAATGAGGAAGCGCTGATGGACCTGCTCAAGATCGTTGGCGCGGTGGCGCCGAGCATCGCCACTGCCATCGGCGGGCCGCTCGGCGGCATGGCGATGAAGGTCGTCGCCGAGGTGCTCGGGCTGCCTGGCGACAGCAGCGAGAAGGATGTCGCCAAGGCGATGGCGTCGGCGACGCCGGACCAGCTGCTCAAGCTCAAGCAGGCGGACCAGGACTTCGCCGTGCGCATGCGCGAGCTCGACATCGACCTCGAGAAGATCGCAGCCGGCGACCGTGACAGCGCCCGCCGCCGCGAGGCGCAGGTCCGCGACTGGATGCCGCGCGTGCTGGCGTTCGTGGTGGTGGCCGGCTTCATGGCGACGGTGTTCCTCGTTCTGCTCGGCCTCGTGGACGGCATGAAAGACCCGCTCATGGCGACCACCGTCGGCACGCTGATCGGGTTTGTCAGCGCCAAGGCCGAGCAGGTGATCGCCTACTACTTCGGCTCCTCCTCGAGCAGCCAGCAGAAGACGCAGCTGCTGGCTGGCGGGCAGAAATGAGCGCGGCGACCTGGCCGACGGCGCTGGCCGCTGTCCTCAAGCACGAGGGCGGCTACGTCAACCATCCGGCCGATCCTGGTGGCCGCACCAACCTCGGCGTCACCCAGCGCGTCTGGGAGAGCTGGACGAACCAGCCGGCCGACGAGGCGGCGATGCGGGCGCTGACGCCCGAGCTCGTGGCGCCACTGTACCGCGAGCGGTACTGGAACGCGGTGCGCGCCGACGAGCTGCCGCCGGGCGTGGACCTGGCTGTGTTTGACGTGGCGGTGAACAGCGGCACAGGACGCGCCGGCAAGTTGCTGCAGCAGGCCGTTGGCGCCGCGGTCGACGGCTCCATCGGGCCGCGTACCGTGGCGCTGGCGACCGCCGCAGACCCCGTCGCCACGATCGATCGGATCTGCGACCTGCGCCTCGAGTTCCTGCGCGCACTGCCCATCTGGCCGACTTTCGGGAAGGGGTGGAGCAGGCGTGTCGAGGCGGTGCGGAGCGAGGCCAGAAGCCTCATAGACAATCTGGTCGCAACCCATTGATTCGCGGCGGCGGCGCCGCAGGGCGATAGACACGCAAGCCCTTGATGCAGCAGGCCAAGCCGCTGCCTCATAAGCCCTTGGTCGGCAGTTCAAATCTGCCCGCCGCTACCAGCGAAATCAACGACTTAGGTGGTACTGGTTCCGTTCTTTAGACAGTTTTCCGGGGGGTCTTAGACATTTTGGCCCCGGTTTTGTTCTTCTTGCTCAAGCCGACGAGCCTCTCCACGGCGGCTCCGGCAAGCCTCGCCTGGTCGGCCCGCCGCGTGTAATGCGAGGCCATCTGCGAGGTGCGGTGACCGAGCACCGCGCGGATCTCCGCCTCGCTGCACCCGGCCTCCGCCAGCGCCTGCGCCGCGGTGTGCCGCAGCCCGTGGAACGTGATCCCCGAGACACCCGCCGCCGCCCGCTGGCGCTGGAACAGCGTCCGGAACCCGTTGCCGGTCAGAGGCCGGCCGCGCGCCCCGACCACGATCGTGCCGAGCTCGATCCGCGGCAGGCGCTCGAGATACGCCACGAGCTCGGGGTGCGCCGGGACGACCAGCTGCTCGCCGGTCTTGGACTGGCGCAGCGTCACCGCCTCGCCGTCGAACTGCGCCCAGGTCAGGCGCAGGACATCGCCCTCGCGCTGGCCCAGATGGGCGCCCAGCATCACGGCGGTGGCGATCGGCCCCGGCACCTTGGTCATGGCCGCAACCTCGGCCGGCGTCCACGGCCGGTTGCTGCTAGCCGACGGCCGCCACGCACGCTTGAACCTGGCGGCCGGGTTGTACTGCAGGCCGTAGCGCGACGGCCGGTCGAGCGCGAAATACAGCAGCCGGCGAAGCACCTGCAGCATCCAGTCTGCCGCGCGCGGCTTCGCCGCCAGCTTGTCGCGCAGCGCCACCACGAACTCTCGGTCGATGCCTGAGACCTGCAGCGCGCCGAAGCGCTGGCGCAGCCAGTCGATGCGCTCGCGGTAGTCGCCGCGCGTCGTGAGCGCGAGGCTCCCGTAGTCGTCGCTGCGCAGGTAGGCGTCGCAGAGGTCGTCGAACGAGCCCGGCGCGTAGACCGCCTTGCCCGTCAACTTGAAGCGCTCGCGCTCCTTCTGGATCTCGAGCACGCGCATGGCGCGCGCATGCGGCTCGTCTGGCAGCCGCTCGCCGGTGGGGCGGAAGTACCAGTAGGTGCGCCCGCCGCTGACGTAGCGCTTGATCCCGCGGAGCCTAAGCGTCTGCACGGTCGAGTGCCTCCAACCATTCGCTGCGAGGCGGCGCAGGCTGCTCGATCCCGCTGGCGCGATCAATCGCACGTTCGATCGCATGCCTGTCCCAGACCGCCGTCCCCGGCAACGGCCCAGGCACGATGCCCGCCGCCTGCCAGCGATGCAGCGTTGATCCAGACACGCCCAGCAGCTCGAGCACCTGCGCGCGGCGGATGAGGCGGGGCGTCATTTCTGCGCCATCCACAGGGTGATGGCCCACAGGGCGATGTAGGACGCGACCGCGACGACGGCGGCGACGGTGTGGAGGCTCATGGCTTGGCCTCCTTCACTTCGAGCACGTGGAAGAACACATGAAAGCGATGGCTTGCACGTCGTTGCTGTCGAGCATCCACGGCGCGTAGACGTGAATGCAGAAGCGCTGCACTCCGACGCCAACTGCGATGCAGACGCATATGAAGGCGACGATGCAGGGGATTATGAAGCGCCCGCTCATGGCTTGGCCTCCAGCGCGGTGCGGGCTTTACGCTCTTCGATCTCGTCGATAGCCTTTTCCTCAGCCCGATCCCAACTGACCCCTTGACCAATGTATCTTCGGATCAGCTCCAGCACCTCGACTCGGGCGCGGAGGCGGGTGATCTCGGTGGCGGCTTCCTCTGCCGCCAAAGATGCGGCAGGCACTTCTAGCCCTGACGCAATCAGCGGTGACCATGCTCGCAGCCGTTGCACGATATCGCTCATCGCCCATCCTCCATTTCCACGACCGCCATCCCGGCGGCCTCGATTGCGTTGACCACGCGGACCAGGAACGCCAGCCGATGCTGATCGACCGGGCAGTCTGGGTCGGGCGCGTATTGGTAGAGCTGGCGGAACGCGCGGCGGGCGGTTTCGGTGGGGGTCATCGTTCGCTCTCCACCGCAGCGATCCGCTCGCCCAGATACCGCATCACCGGCACGGCCATGCTGTTGCCAAGCGCCTTGTAGCGCGGGCCATCGGGGCACTCGCTCGCGGGCTTTCCGCGCCAGGGGATTGCGGTGTACCCATCCGGGAAACCTTGCAGGCGCTCGCACTCGCGCGGCGTGAGGCGGCGGACTTGCATGGTCGTCGCGTGGACAGCGGCGACCTGCTGCTGCACCTCGCTGCTCTGCGGGCTGCGGCTCGGATCGTTCGCGGCGGTCAACGTCGGCGCGACGGCTAGGTACGTCTGCTGCTTCATGCCCGGCTCGGCGGCCAGCGCGCCGACGACGCCAACCTCACGCACCTCGTCGCGCTGGTTCTGGGTGAAGGCGACCGCCACGCTGTGCCCGTCCGTGTCGAGCAGGCCGGTGCGGTCGCCGTACTGGATGACGTCGGACTGGCGCGCGTCGAAGGCGTGGGCTATCGCGCCTACGCCGATACCGCCTCGGCCGCCGTTTGGTGTGAGCAGCGCGTTAGCCGTGCCGTCCTGCCGGTACTCCAAGTTGTGCGTCTCGCCGCGGCCTCGAATGGCGAGCGTGTAGGGCTGCGCCACCGGCACCAGCGGCGTCCTGCGCCCCGTGCCGTCCTCGCTCGCGTCGAAGCCCTCGCCGCGCAGGGAGTGGGCGACGAAGGTATCGACGCTGACGTCGTGCCGGCCGCTCGCCGTGTGGCAGGCGTTCAGCGCGCGGGCGAGTTGCCCGTCCTCGCCCAGGCCAAGAGGGATCAGCGCGCCATCTAGTTCTGCGTCGGTGCCGAGGCCGCCACCGCCTCGAGTGCGCGCCGCAAGGGTGGGGGCAGTTCTTTCCCGCGACGCTCGGCGCGGCGCAGGATGCCAGCGCACGCTTTCGATGACAGGTAGAAGCGCGTCTGCAGCGGCCCAGCTTCCAGCACCTCCGCGAGCGAGCACGAAGACCCGGCGCCGTCGTTGCGCCAGGCCGAAGTGCTGGGCGTCCAGTACGCGCCATGCGGCGCATCGGCTGGGTCCAGAAACCACGCCCGCGTCGGTCCAGCCTCGTCCTCGCGGCGGATCGAGGGCGGCATCGCCGCCGACCAGTCCGCCCAAGAACGCACCGAAGGCGTTGTCGGCGACGGAGAGGACGCCGGGGACGTTTTCCCAGACGACCCAGCAGGGCGCGCGTCCATCAGCGCGTCGAACAGCGTCGATTGCATCAGCGATCCTCACGAAGGTCAGGGTCAGGTTGCCGCGCGCGTCGGAGAGCGAGCCGCGCAGGCCGGCGACGGAGAACGCCTGGCACGGCGTCCCGCCGACGAGGATGTCCGGCGCCTCGACCTCGCGCGCGAGGATGCGCTCGGGCAGCGCGGTCATGTCGCCCAGGTTCTCGACGCCCGGCCAGCGCGCAGCGATCACCGCGCTCGGGAAGGCCTCGATCTCCGAGACCCATGCCGCGCGCCAGCCGAGGCCGTGCCACGCAGCCGACGCGGCCTCGATGCCAGAGCAGACGGAGCCGAACCTCACCTCAACCCCGCCAGCACGATCACCACCGCGCCAGTCGCGACGCCGAGCATTGCGAAGGCAAGCCAGTAGGCAGCGGTGCCGCGCGATCGGCGGTCGTCGTCCATCCAAGCCCATGCCTCGCCGCTGGCGCGCACGAGGCGCTCCTGCTCGTCGGTCATCGGTTGACCTCCTCGAGCTCGAGCGGGCGCCGGAACGCCGCGGCGATCTCGTCGCGGATGCGGTCGGCCTGGTGGACCGAGACCTGCAGCGTGATGTCGCCCACGCTGATGGCGACGAACTCCACCTCGCCGGCGTGGTAACGGACCGACACGAGCGCGTCGGTCGCCGGCATCAAGCTCGCAAAGCAGCACCGGCTCATCGTCCGCCCTCCAACGCCGCGAGCTGGCGCTCAAGCGCGGCGATCTGCTGCTGCTGGTTGAGGTAGCGGACGCTCTCGACGTCGACGCCACGAAGCAGCTCCGCGCGGATGGCGATGCGCCCGCGCAAGGTCGCCGGCGTCACCGGCAGGTCGGCGCGGTAGGCTGTGGCGAGGGGCTTGCTCATGGCGTCACCAGGAGCAGGCCGTAGATGATCGCGGCGGCCATGATCCCGACCGCCCAGTCGCTGACGGATGGCATCTTCATTGCGCCGCTCCATCGGATCGACCGGCAAGCGCGTCGCTGAGCCGCACGATCAGCTGCTCGGCCTGCGCGGCCGTCATCGCCAGGCGTATCCAGTTCGTCGCGGTGTCTTCCGCGGCGATCGACACGATCCTCGCGTCGCGCTTGTGGAGCTTGGCCGTCATGGCCGAGCGCTCGGAGATGTTGATGGACACGATCATCACGCCGCTCCCGCGATCCTCGACGCGACGAGCGCGTCGATCTCGAGGTGCAGCGCGATGCGGTGCTGGCGGAGCCGGCTGATCTTCTGGAGGTCCGCGCCGCGGTCGGCGGCCTCCTCGATCAGCAGGAAGCGCTCGACGTCAGCGAGGCGCTCCCGCAACTGGGAAAGCTGGTCGTCCATGTCCCTCCTCCGAGCCGCCAATGGGGCGGCAACGGATGGGACGATATCGGCTTAGATGTACCTAGTCAATCGCTAAAAGCGATAGTCTAGACCCGCCTCGCCATCCAGATGACGCGGGCCAGGACTGCGATCGCATCTGGCGAGATGCCGTCGTAGGAGGGATAAGCCGGGTTGTCCGACTTGACGGTAAGGGCGCCGGTCTGCGGGTGCGCCGCTACGCGCTTCACCTGCAGCTCGTCGCCGCTGCGGATGATGTAGAGGCCGTCGCGCCCGACGCGACGGATCGAGCGATCGACCAGGACCGTGTCGCCGTCCTGCAGCGTCGGCTGCATTGAGTCGCCGCTGACGCGCAGGACGGCCAGGCCGTCGATCGACGACGCCGACACCGACCGCAGCCATTCGCGGCGGTACAGCAGGAAATGCTGTGGTTGCTCGTCGAAATTGACGGCGCCGTGTCCGGCCGCTGCTCGGATGTCGTAGGACGGAACAGGCACGAACTCGTCGTCGCCAAGCTGGATCGATGCGGGGCGCTTCAGTGGGACGGCAGGCACGTTCCTGGCCGTATCGCCAAATGCCAGCGCGGCAGGATCGGTCTTGAACAGCGCCGCCAGCTGCTCAAAGCCCTCGACGCTTGGCTGGTTCTTGTCGCTCTCCCAGGCGGACACGGTGCTCTGCGCCGTTCCGAGCAGCTCCGCGAGCTTCTTCTGAGACAGGCCGGCAATTCGCCGCGCCTCGGCTATCCGGGCACCAATCGACATGCGGGGAGGTAAGCACACGGCTTCGCGAAAAGCGAATCAGGAAAAGCGATTGACAGCGAACGGTAGAAGTAATACTTCGTTAACCATGCCAATCGACGACCTGTTCCGCCTCTTCGGTAGCCAGATCGCCCTCGCGCGGTTGTGCGGCTGCTCTCAGAGCACCGTCGCAGGGTGGAAGCAGCGGGGCATCGTCCCCGCGCGCCGCCAGCGGCAGATCCTCGACATCGCGAGAAGCATGGGGCTGCGGGTGACCGCCGAAGACCTCATCGCCAAGCCCCGGCGGGGGCGCAAATGAGCCTCACGCACGAGGTCTGCACCTGGGTTGCCGAGCAGCCCGGCCGCCGCGCCACGCTCGCGCAGCTGCGCGAGGCCTTCGATCCGCGCCGCCTGGCCGGCGCGCTCCAGCAGGCGCGGCGCAAGCGCCGGTTGAGCTACGAGGACGGTGCCTACTACCACGATGGCAGCCCGAAAGGTCATCAGCAGAAGGTCTGCCGCAACGACCTCGAAGGCTACGACCGCGAGGTGGAGCTGCGAAACGCGGAGCAGCGCTTCGCCAAGCACATCGGCGCTGCCCGGTACGAGGACATCCCCGCGCACATGATCCGTCCGGTCGCTCTCTGGCGCCGGCAGCCTCCGCCGGCGTCGTCGTACATGAGCAGCGCGGCTGGCATGTGCGCCGAGCGGCAGCCTCAGTTCCACGACTTCCAGCAGAAGAAATACAAGCCGCTCGATCGCGACGCGGTCATCCGCATGGCGGCTGCTGGCATGTCGCAGGGGCGGATCGCCACCGCGCTGGGCGTCGCGCAGTCCAGCGTCCAGCGCGTGCTGGAGGCTGCGCGTCGAGGCACGCCATGACCGAGCCGCAGCTGCGCCGCTGGCATGGCGTCATCGAGGGCGAGCCCGCGTCGAAGGCGAACTCGCGGCAGATCGTGAAGATCGGCGGGCGCCTGCGGGTCATCAAGTCGCTCAAGGCCCGCCGCTACGTCGCCGAGGTCGCGCGCCAGGTGGCGCCGCTGCCCGAGGACAAGCAGCTGCGCGCGCCGATCGCGATGACCGCGCATGTCTTCTACGCCACCGAGCGGCCGGACCTCGACCCCAGCCTCATCCTCGATGCCTTGCAGGGCCGCGTCTACGCGAACGACCGCGCGGTGCGCGAGATGCACCTCTTCCATCACATCGACCGCGATCGTCCGCGCGCGGAGATCACGCTCATCGAAATCGACGAAGACTGAACCGAGACAGGGGAGAGACATGAAGGCACAGGAACACCTCGACGCCGCGGCGGGCCTGGTCGGTGGAGACCGCGCCCGCCAGCACGGCGACGTGCGCTCGCTCCACGAGATGGTCGCCGCATTGTGGAACGCCTACCTGACCTGCGAGGGGTCGCCGGTACGCATCATCGACTGCGACGTGCTCGTCATGATGGCGCTGCTGAAGATCGCGCGCACCCGCCACGGCGAGTTCAACCGCGACGACTGGGTCGACGCGCTCGGATACGTCGCGCTGGCCGGCCAGGTCGCCGAGGAGGACCACGAGCAGGAGACGCTGGAGCGTCGCGCTGCCGAGGCGCCGGTGTACCGATGAGCGGCTTCGCGCAGCACGGCATCGAGCATGTCAGCGCCTCGTCGCTGAACCTCTGGGCGTCCGAGCCCGCCATGTGGGTGATGGAGCGCCTGCTCAAGATGCGCTCGCCGGTCGGCCCGGCTGCGCATGTCGGCACCGCCGTCGAGGCGGGCGTCGAGTACGCGCTGCTCAACCCCGACAAGCTTCACGACGCGCTGCCGGTCGCGCTCACGAAGTACGACGCGCTCTGCCAGGACGCCGACGCCAAGCTGAAGATCGCCGGCATGCTCGAGCAGGCGCTCAAGCAGCTCGCGGCCTACGGCAAGCCGGACGTCCCCGAGGATGGCCGCCAGCACCGGGTCGAGGTCACGCTCGAGGGCGTGGCGGTTCCGTGCATCGGCTTCACCGACTTCGTGTTCCACGGGCACGGCGTGATCGTCGACCTCAAGACGAGCTCGACGCTGCCGAGCGCGATCAAGGCCAGCCACGCGCGCCAGGGCGCGGTGTACGCCGCGGCCTTCGGCAACTACGGCATGCGCTTCTGCTACGCCACGCCGAAGAAGTCGGCGGTGTACGAGCTCGAGAACGCGCGCGACCACCTCGCGGCGCTGGCGAACATCGCTCGCCGCCTCGAGCGCTTCCTCGCGCTCTCGCGCGATCCGCACGAGCTCGCCGGGCTCCTCTGCCCAAACTACGACAGCTTCTACTGGAGCGAACCGCAGGCCCGCGCCAACGGCCTGCGCACCTTCGGCTTCTGAGAGAACCGCGGCCGGCGGTTCCCGGCCAATGGAGCATGGAGAACGTAGATGGCAATCGGTATTCCGCTCGGCGGGCCTCGCTCGCAGATCGTCAAGTTCGACGCCAGAGCCGGCAGGTGGTTCCGCGTCGATGGAAAAGACGCGGTGGTCGACATCACCAACGGCTTCACCGCCATATTCGACCTCGCGCAGATCGACATCGGGTGGGCGATGTTCGTGGCGGGGCAAGCGCCGGATGTGAGCTTCGCTCGCGTGCCTGCGGCCATGCCGACGAAGCCGAGCGAAGGGCATAAGCGCGCGGTGCGCTTCAACATGAAGCTCGCAAAGTCGGTCGGCGGCGACGTGCGCGAGATCACCGCGCAGGCCGCGATCGTCATGCAGGCGATCGACCAGCTGCACGACGCCTACAGCGCAGCGCCCGAGGCCGCCGAGGGCAAGCTGCCGGTGGTGGCGTGCCCGAGCGCCGAGGCGGTCACCATCAGCACGGGCGCCGGCAAGTCGACCAACTACAAGCCGGTCCTGCAGATCGTCAGCTGGGTGGCGCGTCCCGCCGAGCTCCCGCTGACCGACGCGCCGACGCCCAAGCCCGTCGCCGCCCCGGTCGCGCCGCCCGCCACGGGCTCGAGGACGGTGCCGCCGCCGGCGGCTGCCGCTCCGGTGTCCGCGAGCGGCGACACCGAGTTCTGACGCCGATCGACCACCTCGGCGTCACCTGCCGAGCGCCCCCGCTTCTCCTCCCCGGCGGGGGTCGCGTGAGTGGTGAGCGAGCTGCGGCGGCATCCGCAGCACCTAATCGAAGGAGGGATAGATGGATCTTCTGACGAAGAACGAGACGACGGCTCATGGCCTCGACAAGGTCGAGCACTTTGGCTGGACAGTCGACGACACGCCCGGCCAGCTCACCTGGCTAAACAAGACAGACCTGCTGGTCGATCACACCTACCAGCGCAACGCGAAGCACTCGCGCGTGATCAAGATCGCGCAGGCCTGGAGCTGGCTTTCCTGCGGCGTGATCATCGTTGCCAAGCGGCTCGCCGGAAAGAACTGGCAGCACTTCGTAGTGGACGGTCAGCACCGCGTGCTGGCAGCGCTCAAGCGATCCGACATCGACGTGTTGCCATGCCTCGTGTTTCACACGAAGAGCGCGGTCGAGGAGGCGGCCGGCTTCTACGACGCCAACACAAACAGGCGCATGCCGACGTCGATCGAGAAATGGCGCGCGATGCTCATGGCGCGCGACGAGCATGCGATGCTGGTCGATAGCCTCATCGCGTCCAGCGGGCGCGTCGTTGGCGGCATGAGCGGCCCGAGCAGCGTGCGCTGCCTGTCCGCGATGCTGCAAGCGTCGAGGATGGATCAAGACTGCCTGCATCGCGTCTGGCCGATTGTCTCTGCTGTGTGCCGAGGGCAAGCGCTTCACGAGCGCGTGTTCATGGGCCTGTTCTACATCGAGCGCAATCTACCCGCAGGCCAGAGCCTGTCAGAAAAGCGCTGGCAAGAGCGCGTGTTCCGCACTGGCTACGAGAGCCTGCTCTCCGCGGCCAATCGAGCGGCTGGTTTCTTCGGCAAGGGAAGCTCAAAGACCTACGCGATCGGCATGCTCGAACAGCTCAACAAAGGATGCCGCGTACACATCGTGCTGCGCGATCCGGTCTGAGACGTCGAGGGCCGGCGGCGATGGACCCACGCAAGATCGACATGCAGCCGGACACCGACGCCATGCGCCGGCACGTCATCGGGCTGTTCGGCGCCGCCACCTCGGGGCTCGTCGAGCTCGCATGGATCGCGCCCAACCGGGGCTCCGGCGCCCGGCTGTTTCCCCTCGACCAGGTCGACGAGCTCGCCGAGCAGGCCGTCGCCTGGAACCTCGAGGGGCGCAACCTCTACCTCGGCGCCACCCTCAAGCACGTCGACACCGCGCCGTTCGCGCGCACCTCCGACAGCGACGCCGTCGCCGCCTGGGCGGTGTGGCTCGATCTCGACGAGCCCGGCTCGGTCGAGCGGGCGGAGCGGCTTGCGCGGCGCATGCCGCCGACCCTCAAGGTCGTCACCGGCACGGTGCCGCATGTCAGGCAGCATTGGTGGTGGCGGCTCGAGGAGCCGATCGACGACATGGCGGCGCTGCGCGGGCAGCTCGAGGCGATCGCCGGCCTGTACGGCGGCGACGCCAAGGTGGTGAACGCGGGTCGGATCATGCGGCTGGCCGGCAGCATCGCCTGGCCGACCAAGCCCGGCCGGGTGGCGCAGCTGGTCACGCTGACCGAGGGCGGCCCGACCTACACCGCCGACATGGTCGCCAGGGCGGTGCCATACGGCGCCGCCGCGCCCCGGCCTGCGGCTCCGGCGGTCCCGGCCGCCACGGCCACGCCGGCTCCTGCCAGCACCGGCTCGCTGGGCGTCCTCGAGGCCCAGCTCGACGACGGCCGCGAGGCCTACATGGTCGCCACGATCGCCGCCTGCCTGCGCGAGTTCATCGGCACCCACGGCGCCGCGCCGACGGCCGACGAGCTCTATGAGGCCGTGTGGCCGCAGTACGACCGGAAGGTCGACTGGCGCTCGCGGCCCGGGCGCGGGCCGGAGGAGTGCAGGCAGAAGGTCGAGTACACGCTCCGCCGCTTCCACGAGGGCCGGATCAAGGGGCTCAGGAACGAGGAAGAGGCGGTCGCCAGCCACGAGGCCCGCCAGCAGGCCAGCGCTCGCCCTGCGCCATCCTCGGTCCAGCACGGGGCAGGGGAGGAGAACGGGAGGAGCGGGGGAGGGCAGGAGGGAGGAGCAAGGCGCGCCAGCCTGCCACTACTCTACGCCAACGAGGTCACCGCCGCGGAGCCCGCGCTCGACTTCGTCGAGGGGCTGCTGGTCGAGGGCGGCATGTCGGTCTGGTACGGCGACAGCAACGTCGGCAAGACCTTCTGCGTCCTCGACCTCGCCATGCACGTCGCGCTCGGTCGCCCGTACCGCGGCCGGGAGGTCGACCAGGGCGGCGTGGTCTACTGCGCGCTCGAGGGCGTCGCTGGCATCCGCAACCGCGTCAGCGCCTGGATGAAGCACCACTGGGTCAAGCCGGCCGACCGCCGTGACCTCCCGCTGGCGATCGTGCCGTCGGCGATCAACATGCTCGACACCGAGGCCGACGTGCAGGCTCTGATCGAGGCGATCAAGGTCGCCGCCGAGCAGCTCGGCAGGCCGGTCAAGCTGGTGGTCATCGACACCCTCAGCCGCGCGCTGGCCGGCGGCAACGAGAACTCGCCCGAGGACATGGGCGCGCTCGTCCGGGCGTCCGACATGGTCCGGCAGGCCTGCGGCGCGCACCTGTCCTTCGTCCACCACAGCGGCAAGGACCAGGCGCGCGGCGCACGCGGACACTCGCTCCTGCGCGCCGCCACCGACACCGAGGTCGAGATCAGCCGCGGCGAGGGCTCCGAGGTCTCGCTGGTCAAGGTCACAAAGCAGCGCGAGCTCGAGATCGGCGACGACATGGGGTTCCGCCTCGAGGTCATCGACCTCGGCACCAACCGCCGGGGCAAGCCGCTGACCAGCTGCGTGGCGGTCATCGCCGACGCTCCGGCCGCCCCGGCCAAGCGGCCAAAGCTGAGCAACGCGGCCGCCATCGCCCGGCAGGCGCTCGAGAGCGTCATCGCCAAGCAGGGGACACGGGTGCAGCGGGACAATGTCCCGGCCAATGTCCCGGTCGTCACGGTGGAGGCATGGCGCCAGGAGGCCTACGCCAAGGGCATCTCGACAGGCGACGCCGAAGCCAAGAAGAAGGCCTTCCAGCGCGCCACCGAGAAGCTGTTCGGCGGCCGGATCGCCGCCAGCTACGAAGAGCTGGCATGGCTATGTTGATCGCCGCAACCGGGACATATCGGGACACATCGGGACATGTCCCGGCCTGTCCAATGTCCCGCTACCGGGACATATCGGGACACAACACTATGAAGTGTCCCGATGTGTCCCGATGGCATTGGTGGCGGAGGCAAGCATGAAGACCTCCGACTACTTCACCGCCAAGGCCATCCTCGACGGCGTAGACGAGGCGGTGGCGGCGTCCGAGCGGACCTGGGGCGTCGGCCGGCTCCGGCTGCTGGTCGAGGACGACCTGCGGGCGAGGTGGGACAGGCAGTGGCTGGCGTGGTGCCGGGCCTGCGAGGCCTACGACCTGGCGGCGATCCGGACCCAAGGGGCGGCGGTCAGGCGGGCGATCGGGGTGCTCGAGCAGGCGGCCCGGGCCGCAGGCCACGAGGCGCTCCGGCCGGACGTCTGGGAAGTCCTGCACGAGGGCAGGGCGGTGGCGGTCTGCCGGACCTCGGCCGAGGCCGGCGTGGTCGCTCGCGACCGCCGCGACCTCGAGGTGTGGACCGTCGAGGAGCTCGTGCGCGTGGCGCTGGCCGGCAGGTCGGCAATCTCCGCGGTCAAGCAGGCGTTCCCCGGGGCCGAGGTGGTCGCCATGAGGTCGCCGGCGCCGGACATCGACTGGGAGCGGGGCGACGAGCTGCCGCCTGACCTGGCGGGTGCGGGATGAAACGGCGCAACCGAATGGAGGGTGTCGTGGTCGAGCGGAAGCGGAAGGCCGAGGTCATCGAGCTCGGCGACATGATGCGGGCGCCGGCCGAGCGAGCCCAGCACGACGACATCGAGATGGGCGAGCGGCTGCTGTTCTCGATCGACGGCGGCAGGGCGCGCACGCAGCGCACCTACGGCCAGCGGGTCGTGACGCAGCGGCCGGTGGACCGGTACGTCAGGAAGGGATGGATCTCGCAGCGTCAGTGGCAGGCGGCGGAGCGCATCGCGGCGCTCTGGCACGCCGCGGGCCTCGAGCCGAAGGTCACGGCGAACTGGAACGCCACCACGCAAGCTACGGCGCTCGGGAACGTCGGGATGGCGGCCAGCGAGCGCCAGGCGCATGCGCGGATGGAGCTCCGGCGGGTGCTGGCGAGGTGCGGCGGGCAGATCGGGGCGGCGGTGATCGTGGCGGTGGTGTGCGACAGGGAAAGCACGACCAGCTGGGCGGGACGCATGAAATGGCCCGCAGAACAGGGCCTCGGGGCGCTCAAGCTGGCGCTGGAGGCGGCGGCAGACGATCTTGGTCTTGACAGGTCTCGGAGGTGAACGGCATGATCTTGTCATGCTCAGAAATTGCGCATGCGCAAATCTTGGGCACCTCAGAAAGATAGCGGGCAAATGGCGGGCCGCGGGTGGAACCCCGAAATGGCGTGGCGGCAGGCGCTGCAGCGTGCCGTCAACCGGCGCATGGCAGGGCAGGGCTCGCCCAAGCGGCTGGAGCGCTTGGCCGACGTCGTGGTCGAGCAGGCGCTCGGCGGCGACATGGCGGCGGTGCGCGAGATCGGCGACCGGCTAGACGGCAAGGCGGTGGCGCGGCAGGTGATCGAGGGCGACGGCCAGCTGCTGGCCGGGTTCGCGGCCATCCTGGCGGCGGTGAACGAGGAGCGCCGGCGGCGTGCGGGCGAGGAGCTCGGGCCTCCGATCGTCGACGTGACGCCCGAAGATGGTGCTGTGCAACAACACGCCGAGGTTGTTTACCACGATCCGGACGACGCAAAACACGCAGAAAAGCCCGTCGAATAAGGGTTTCGCATTTTCGATAACCAACATTATGCGATGGTGCGCTGCACCAACGCAGCAAGATCAGAGACTTAAAGGGGCCACGCTTCGGCCTGCTGAACATCGCACCGCGACGTGGCCGGCGCTCCTCCTTCGCCAGGCTGCCCGCGGCCTCGAGCCCGGCGCCGATCGCTGCGATGGCGACGAGCGCCGGCTCGGCGACGCGCCAGGATGGCGCAGGAGCGTGGCGGGGCGCCGGCTGTATCCAGCCTGCGGCCGACGGTCTTCCGTCGTTCCTGAGTCATCCTGGCGCGATTGCGCTCCGGTCGGCGAGCGTCGGCCGGTCGCGACCCGTACCCGGCCAGACCCCCCCCGGCCTCCCGGCCGTGGCGGGGGCGGCGGCTGCGGCGGCCCACCCAGTACACCCCCCCCACCGGGGGCCATCAACCCCGACCGGAGTCCCATGCCCCCCGCGAAAATCGCGAAGCAGGCGACCCCGTCAGCCGAGGAGTTCAAGCAGCTCATCGCCGCCTGGGCGGACGACCCGGTCCTGTTCGTGAAGACCGCGCTCGGCGCCACGCCCGAGGCGTGGCAGGCCGAGGCGCTCGAGGCGGTGCGCGACCACGACAAGGTCGCGATCCGCTCCGGCCACGGCGTCGGCAAGACCACCTACCTCGCGTGGCTGGTGCTCTGGTTCCTCATGACCCGCCACCCGGCGAAGATCGCCGCCACGGCGAACACGGCGCACCAGCTGAGCGACGTGCTGTGGAGCGAGATCGGCAAGTGGCACCGCCGGATGCCGGAGGTGCTGCGCCGGCTGCTGGAGGTGAAGAGCGACAAGGTCGAGGTGGTCGGCGTGCCGGACAGCTTCGCGGTGGCCCGCACGGCCCGCCGCGAGCAGCCCGAGGCGCTGCAAGGCTTCCACAGCACCAACATGCTGTTCGTCATAGACGAGGCCTCCGGCGTCGACGACCTGGTCTTCGAGGTCGGGCAGGGCGCGATGTCGACCGCCGGCGCCAAGACCGTGATGACTGGCAACCCGACCAGGACGTCGGGCTACTTCTACGACGCCTTCCACCGCATGTCGGCCAGCTGGAAGACCATGCGGGTCGGCTGCGCCGACAGCACGCAGGTCTCGGCTGGCTTCCTCGCGGAGATGGCGGCGCGCTACGGCGCCGGCAGCAACGTCTACCGGGTCCGCGTCGAGGGCGAGTTCCCGCTGGCCGACGACGACAGCGTCGTGCCGGCGCATCTGATCGCCTCTGCGATGGACCGCGACATCGAGCCGTCGCCGACGGCCCCGATCATCTGGGGCCTGGACGTCGCGCGCTACGGCGACGACCGCAGCGCGCTGGCGAAGCGCCAGGGCGAGAAGCTGCTCGAGGTCCGGACGTGGCAGGGCGCGGATCTGATGGAGACCGCGGGCCGCGTCTACAACGAGTACCAGGTCTGCACGTTCAAGACCCGGCCGGCGGCGATCTACGTCGACTCGATCGGCCTGGGCAGTGGCGTGCTCGACCGCCTGCGCGAGCTCGGGCTGCCGGTGCGTGGCGTGAATGTCTCGGAGGCGCCGGCGGTCGGCGAGCGCTACCTGCGCCTGCGCGACGAGCTCTGGTTTCGGGTGCGCGAGTGGCTGGAGGCGCGCTCGTGCGCGCTGCCGAAGGACGACGAGCTGGCGGCCGAGCTCGGCACGCCGCGGTTCAAGATCCTGTCGACCGGCAAGCTGAAGGTCGACTCGAAGGACGAAATGAAGAAACGCGGCGGCAAGTCGCCGGACCGCGCGGATGCCGTGTGCCTGACCTTCGCGGCGAACGGCGCCGCGTTGTCGACGGGCTCGAGCGGCGCGTGGACGTGGAAGAAGAAGCTCGAGTACGCGCCGGGCGCGTGGATCGTGTGAGGGGCTGATGTCTGCAGCATGGACGCGCAAGGCGGGCCAGAACCCGCGTGGCGGTCTCAACGCGAAGGGCCGCGCCTCGTACAAGGCCGAGACCGGCGGCACCCTCCGGCCGCCGGTGAAGGCTGGCGACAACCCGAGGCGTGCGTCGTTCCTGGCGCGCATGGGCGCGATGCCCGGGCCGGAGCGCGATGGTCAGGGCCGCCCGACGCGCCTGCTGCTGTCGCTGCAGGCCTGGGGCGCCTCGTCGAAGGCCGATGCTCGAGCGAAGGCGCGGGCGATTTCGGCGCGGAACGCGAAGGGTAAGTGATGGACATCCCCGGCGTGCAGATCGAGATCGAGACCGGCGAGGACGATGCCGCTCCCGCGTCCACCGAGATGATGGACGACGGCGAACTGCAGTCCGTCCTGCGCGCGGAGTTCGACGACGCGCGCGACTACCACACCAACCAGCTGGGCAACGAGCGCCAGAAGGCTGGCGACTACTACCTCGGCGCCAAGTTCGGCAACGAGCAGGAAGGCCGCTCGTCGG
>JAAOEI010000131.1_pt1 | contig 30065 bp, 45 predicted proteins | sample 7059261 | NCBI WGS metagenome assembly JAAOEI01 (sample SAMN14008812, study PRJNA610033) | viral metagenome | isolation source: viral particles filtered from seawater | place: China: Hangzhou Bay, Yangshan Deep Water Harbour | collected 2017-10-31 | reverse complement strand
TTCACCACGACCCCACCCGCATACGAACAGTCGTGTGGGGACGCAGATCAGGCAAATCCCTCATGGCCATCAACGAGGGTCTGTGTATGTCCATCGATGCCGTCCGCAAGGGCATCACCAAACCCAGAGGCTTCATTGCCGCCCCCACCAACGACATGCTCAGGGAAAACTGGTATACCGCCAACACCATCCTCAAACAAGCCATCAAACGCTCACTTGTCTCCGAACACCGCCTTGACCTGGGACTCTACGGCTTCATCGACTTCAAATCCACAGAAGCCCAGGGAGGTGCCGGACGCGGAGGCGGCTTCGATTGGGGCATAGCAGATGAAGCCAGCCAAATCCCCAAGGATGCCTGGGAGGGAGACCTCTTCCCCGCACTGACAGACAAGTTCGGCCGCGCCCTCATCATCTCAACTCCCAAGGGCCTCAACTGGTTCTACGACATGTACCGCAAGGGACAAGAAGGCGAAGACGGCTTCCGCTCCTGGCATGCCTCCACCCTGGACTGCTGGCGCTCCCGCTTCGAGCGCCTCCAACCAGACCTGTTCAGGAAGTATCAAGATCAGTGGGAATTCCTAAAGCGCAATACATCCGAGATGAAATTCAGGGAAGAATACCTCGCAGAGTTCCTGGCCGGAGAGGGACAACATTTCACACTGAAGCCCGGATTATATCGAGGCGAACTCAGATCTGCCGTCCCTGACAGGCACTACATTGCGGGGGTAGATGTCGCACGCAAGGAAGACTGGATGGCAACCGCAATCATAGAAGTCGAGTCCCAACAACTAGTCGCCCTGATCAGATCACGCCACAAGGACTGGTCCATACAGAAAGCCACCTCCATCAGCCTCATCGAGCAATATCCCCAGTGTCTCACCTACATCGACTCAACAGGCGTCGGAGACCCCATCGCACAGGACTACCGAGACCAGGGCCTCAACGTCATGGATGTCATATTTACCCCGGCCAAGAAGAAGGAACTGGTAGAGAACCTGACCATTGCTATTGAACAGGAATACCTAGGCATCCCCAAGAACACCACCACCCAATGGCTCATCAACGAACTGCAGGAATACGAAGCCATCCAATCCCCATCCGGTAACATCCGCTACGGCGCACCGGAAGGCAAGCATGATGACGGAGTGACAGCCCTCATGCTGGCATCAGCCGGACTCCAAGGTCAATGGCGCACTCCCCAACTGGAAACCGTCACGCAACCCAAATGGTGGGCTACCCTCGATAATCCCTGGAAACACCTGGAATATGAACATAACCTGAAGAGGTACCGCCAACGCTATCCCGGTGAACCGATTCCTGTCCACCCTACAGACCTAGCATGGAGCAAGCTTAATTAATGCCCCGTCTTAACAAAGATGATCTGAACCTCTGGAAACGCCGCCTGCAAGTAGACCTTGCCGCCCAAGCCGTCTACCACGACCGCTGGAAACGAGCCATTCGCCTATTCGACACATCCTTCTGGGACACCATGAAGGCTCAAAATCCATCAATCGTTGAGGTCAACTACAGCACCACGTTCATTACCACCCTAGTCTCGGCGGTATTTGCCAGAGCCCCCCGCTGGCGCATAGAAGCCAAGCGCCCCGGCCGCTTCTACAAGTTCGCAGAGACCATGACGATACTGATGGAACAGTTCAAGGAAGAAGCCAAGCTGAAGAAGCTGGCTACCAAAGCTGTGGTCGATGCCTCCACTTGCAACATCGGATGGATAGAACAGGGCTACTTTCAGTCCCAGGACAATCCCCTCCCATCTGCCAGCCAGGAAGACGGAATAGTCGAGCGTATGTCCACTCTCCTTCGACAGCTCGGACAAGACCCCCAGCAACGGGAGGAAGAATCTGCCCAGTTAGGCGAACTCCATGAACAGAAGCGCCCCGGCTCCTTCTACCTGCTCCGCCGCTCCCCCTGGGACGTAATCGTGCCTGAAGGCTCATACGAATATGAATCCATGCCGTACCTGTTTGTCAGGGAGCGCATGACATGGGAAGACTTCATCCGCAATCCCCGCTATAAACATCAGGATCGCATAGGCACACTGGCTCTTCCCCGCAGTATGCGAAAGCTAGACAACGTCAAGACCTCAAACTTCTCATCCGTGGCTCCATTCAATCCCAAAGCCCCATCAGGACGCATCCCACATGACCTGGATCGACCCGTCGAACTCTTCACCGTATGGGACCGCCGTGAGAATCAGGTCTTCACCATGTCCGAATCATCCGACATGCCCCATGAGGACGCTGAAGGATGGCCCTATTACGGTGAGGGCTTCCCCCAGAAACCCCTGCAATTCAATTATGTGCCAGAGATACCAGATGAGCGGGACAACTTCTATGGCTTCTCAGATATTGATCCTATATATCCCCAGCTCATTGAGAAGTCAGACCTGCGTACCCAACAGACAGCCATACGTAAGCGTGCCATCGTCAAGGTATTCGTCCAACAAGGCTCTGCCACCGAGAGCAACCTTGAGAAGATGGCATCTCCCGACATCGAGCTCATCCCCGTCCAGAACATCAATGCCATTCAGATCTCACAACCCATGCAGATTCCACCTGCAGTCCTGCAGACAGAAGACCGAATCGATTCAGACCTCTCACGAGACTCCGGCATGTCCCTCCTGCTCTCAGATGCCTCCCAACAAGGCAAGGTTCAGCGTGCAACAGTCGCCAATCTAGCCCAACAACAGACCACCCTGAAGACCTCCTACAAGGTCGATGCCATCGAATCATGGATTAAGCAGATCGGCCTCTATCAAGTCGGCCTCTACTGGCAGTTCCTTGATGTTAATGAGGTGGGAGAGCGCCTAGGACGCCTCCCCAAGCAGGAAGAATGGATACCCCTGCCCGAATCCACAATCCTTGCCAAGAAGTGGATAAGAGATGAGCTGAAACTCAGTGTCGAGACCGGCTCTACCAAGCCCCTCAACGTGGATGTGCTGGAACGCGATAACTACATGAACTCGCTGGCCGTCATACAGCAGGTTGCCCCCAACCTCTTCGCACAACTCCAACGCCAGTTCATTTCCGTTCTCGTCAAGAAGTTTAATGAGCCTGCCCTGGAACAGATCGTTCTTGCCTCCATGGATCAGGAGGAAGAACAAGCTGCCCTGATGGAGAACCAACTTATGGCACAAGGCATGCTGCAGGTCGTATCCCCCAATGACGATCATGAGACCCACCTGAAGGTCCATGCTCAGCAGGCCAATGATCCCGTCACCGCTTCACACATCCAGGCTCACAACATCAGAATACAAGAGTTGCTTGGCCAGCAACAATCAGCAGGTCAAGGCGTACGCCAATCAGCAGCAGCCCCTTCCGCAGCCGAGATAGGTCAGGGCGGTACCACGCGCGGTGTTGATCTTAACAGTGCCAGTAATAACCTCGGTCCCGGCTCAGCTCAGGCAGGAGTCGCCTGATGGCAGTAGTCCGGTGTCCCAATCATCCATCAATGCATCTTCTTCCCCACAAAGACTACTGTACTCTCGATGAGGACTGGTCAGACGGCATCATGTACGGTATTGAGAGCGATAGGCGCAAGTTCGAGTACGCCTACATGTCTCAGGGCAGATTCTCCACTAAGGGAGCCTACCAACGGGACCTGAAGCGCCAGGGCCTCACCGACGATATCTCCGTCAAGGAACTTCGCAAATCAGACATGGGCAGGCGCAAGCGTGAGCAGGTACGCGAGGAATCCATCAGGAAACTCACCGATTCAACCTTCAAAGGATTTCGCTACGGCAATCAGCCCTGTAGCACACCCAAACAACGCTACTTAAGAAACCGGCTTGAGAAGGTTCTCAAGTCATAACAAGGAGGGCACTATGCCTCGTAATGTAACAAGAGACAAGTCTATCCGAAGGGTAGATGCAGCCGCAGGACGAGCCTCAGCAAAAGGTTCGGGTTCCGCAGGCGGCTCTCTGAAGGGTATGAACTTCACGCCGGGAACCCGTGAAGCCTTTACAAGCAAGAAGAAGTAACATAAGGAGCGGTTAATGAGTGTAAGTGTTGATGATGCGGTAGAGAGTATGGCTAAGAAGGCGGTCTCCGGTAATGAACCGGAAGACAAGTCGGCTGAGCCAAAGGCTCCCGTAGAGAACACTAAGACAGAAGACCAGACGAAGCCGGAAGCGACGCAGACACCGGATGACACATCCAAGGGGTCTGACGGGCTTACCTCCTTCGAGAAGGAACTTCTGAATGAGTTGGAAGCGGACGAGAAGGCTGAGTTTGATGGTCTAACAGCCACCGAAAAGTCATCTCGTCTCAAATGGATGAAGACCAGATACCGCAGGGATGCGCGCTCCAAGACGGAATTAGGCAACCTCCGCAAGGCAGCAAGTACCCTACGCGAAGCTGGCGTCACGAACGAGGATTTGCTGACTCTCATCAACAGTAAGCGGACAGGCAAAGCCGTGGATGCCCCAACAGGGGATCAAAAGATAACCAAGAGGGGCTTTGATAAGTTGATGGAAAGTGCCAGCACTCCTGAAGATCGTGAACAACTAACAACAACCCGTCAGGTCGTCCGTGAAGAGATGGAAGACATGCTTCGGGATGTTCTGAAGAAAGAGGTCGGACCGCTCAAGGACCGCCTTGATGCCAGTGACCGGCAGCGTCAGACAAGCCGATCACAATCACTGGAAACAGAGATCAATGAGTTGGAGGATAAGCTAGGCTATCCCGGCAGTCTCATCGAGACCTACCGTGACGACATAGCCTCCTGGGGAATCCGTAATCCGGACATGAGTGCGGAGGAGATCCTGTTCAAACTGGCTCCTCCCAAGCAACTGAAGGATGCCATGCAGTCTTCAGCCGCCACTCAGCCCAACAAGGATACCCCCAAGCCTACCAACCGCATAGTCTCCAAGGCTTCTCCACCGTCTCCTCCCAAGAACTCCCGCGGTGTTGTATCCATCTCTAACGCGCTTGACCTGATACTTAAACGCAAGTAAGGAGTATCGATGGCAGGGAATACTGCAATATCCCGTACATACGATATCCTCTCTACGGCAACCGATCCTAGCAACGTACCGGGATTGTGGGATGTCATTACCTCAAACATCCCCTCTATTCACTACTTCCTGGACGAAGCCACGATGGAAACGTCGCCTGGAGACAAGAATCGTTTCCGGGTATACAAGGAGGAAGCCTCCGGTGTCGGTGCGGGCGCAACGCAAGATGTCGTTGCCTCATACATCGACCCCTGGACGGTCGGCGAATACGCCTTCAAGTTCCTCTACGTTCCTGTGAAGTTACCCAACCAGCATCTGATCTTGAATGCAGGAGAGAACCAGCGCATCGACATCGTTAAAGATACGATGGCTGTTATGCTCCGCTCCATGATCAGCATGCTCGGCGGCAGCACACGGGGAATCTGGACAGCCAATTCGAATGATGAGACGGAGGCAACTAAGTTGACAGGTCTGCCTTCCATCATCAAGGCAACCGGTAATGCGACCGGCACCACAGGCCGCATCAGCCGCACCAATTCGTTTTGGCAGAACTCGACCACAACGACGAATATCACTTCATTCGCCACTAATGGTCTTGCCCGTTACCGTGAGGGGCTGTTGAATGCCAAGAGGGGTACAGACTTCCCCAACGTTGGCATCACGAACCAAACACAGTTCCTCAACTACCTCGCAACCTTCACCAACGACATCAATCTGAACATGCCTATCAAGGGCGATACGTTTGATGTCGGCGTACCGGATGTGAGGCTGCATGGACTTCGGATGTTCCCCGATGATAATGCAACGGCTAACCACGCCCGTTTCATTAACACCGAGTATTTGAAGCTCATGCTTCTTGAAGGAGACTACCTCTCGTTCTCCCCCGCAATGGGAGATACGGAGAAGGACGACACAATCATCCGTCTGCGCTTCACAGGCAATCTCTTCTGCCCGTGGTTAGCCGCACACGCTGTTGTCGTCGGAGGTGATACAGCCTAATGAGAAAACTGACCGCACTACTCACAGTGTTATTGTTGGGCGTATCGTCCGTAGTCTATGCCAACGAACTTCCGGCAGATGCGACAAGTGTTCGCGTCGTCAAGGTATTCCGCAACGTGTCGGGTGCTTCCACAGGCAGTGGAACAGCCTTCATCTTGCAGAATGCCAGTGATGACAGCAACGTGCTCATCGGTGCTGATGCGGGTCGTGAGTCATCCTTAGGTCTGGATGTCACCACGACTACCACAGCCGATGACACGGAGTTTGTCGGATGTCAGGTAGACGACGCTTGTGTCGATGACGGGTTATGCCGTGTTGTTGTCTGGGGTCCGGCAATCTGCCGATGGGCAGGTTCCACCGACAACACCAACACGCGCATGGCTACTGTCGGCACGACAACGGTAGCAGGACAACTCGGTTCTGGAACAGATGCAGGTCTAACGATGTCTCTTACCCTGGACGGCGACAGCAACGATGCCGAACAGAACGGTCTGGAAGACGACGAGTATCGTTGGATCTGGGTTGATCCCAGCCGAGACTAAAACATGTGGGCAATCTTCCTCCTAGTCTGGGTATTGCCTTGGGCCGTATACCCCGGCGTAGAAGACCCGTTCCTTGAGATAAAGCTCATCGGCTTTACGCTCCTGGCATGGTCGGCTGTGCTATGGTATATGTTCAAGCTCCCAAAGCATCCCAGCCTAGGATGGAAAAACCCCATAACCATCTGGTTATCCGGGTGGGTTGTTGCAGTGAGTGTTTATAAGTTTCACTGGCACCTTCTGCAACGCCCGCCCGGATCGCCGGATGTCATTTACAACGCCTATGCCTGGATAGGATGCGCTGCTTTCCTTATGGTAATCCTGATGGTGTATGTCCTGTCTCAGGGATACCTTCACTCAAGCATAGACCTCCAACGAATAACCCAATGGGTTTGCGCCTCAGCGGCTCTTGTCTCACTCTATGCTGTCTTTCAGTGGCTTGGCTTCGATCAGTGGTATAGGGCAGACCCTGATCTGGGTTATGCCCAAGACATCTACGCAGGCTTCGGCAACCCCAGCTACCTTGCCATCTACCTTGCTATCATCACACCCCTTTTCTTCATATTCTCAGGCAAGCAGTACCTGGCGTACGCAGCCCTATCCTTGTTTGCCATCTATCTGACTAAAACTCACTATGCGTGGGTTATAGTGTCCGTAGGAATTGTTGCTTCACTGGCTTCCCGATGGTGGAATCGCGTTAACAGGCTGGTCAAGTATTCATTCATCATCTTGTTACTGATCTTAGCCTATTACCTGTTTCAGGAAGGCTGGAGCATCCTTCAAACGGATGAACGCCTGACTATCTGGACTCTCATCCTCAGCAAGATCTCAGCAGGCAATGCCATGACAGGTTATGGCATAGGATCTCTCGGTCATCTTCTCGGCTCCCAATACATCTGGGCACACAACTCCTGGCTGAACCTGGTTGTTGAACTCGGCATCATCGGAACCCTAATGACATTGGCTATGGTCGCTTACGGAACCAGAAGCGGATGGACACACGCTAAACAAAACATTCTCACCTCAGGATGGTTTGGCGTATGGATGGCGTCTCTCGCCGCCTCCCTCATCCACTTCCCGGAGCGAGTCCCACCCATAGCCTTTGTCATTCTTCTTGCATATTCTGTAATGGAACGTACACCCGGAGAACTGGCATGACGAATGGAAGAGTGATGGAAAAGCTATCCCCCGTATCATCGGAATCAGTCGATCAAAAGAACCTCCTCGATGAGATGATCGAGTTTAAGCAGAAGGAACTGGACAGGCTGCAAAAGGAAGTGCTGGCTGAGCAATCAACCTATTCGCGCGTTAAGGCTGATATTGAACAGGCTAAGAAAGAAGTCAAGTACGATATGGTTGTGGAGCGTCAGAAGTTTGACAAATCCTTGGAATCAAAGATGGATGTTATCCGCGCTGAGCAGTCTCGTCTGGAAGACAGGGAGCGCGAACTGGAAGGGCGCATCAAGGAAGTCGATGAATTAGAATCCAAGGCAGCCCCCATTAAGGACGCCATGGTGAAGCTGAACAATGAGAGGATTGCCGTTGAGTCTCAGCGTGTCCGCAACGAAGAGCTTAGGGCAGAGAACGACAGGTTATCCAATGAGGCAGAAGCCTTGCATGGACAGGCGCAAGCCAAGATGGCAGAAGCCAAGCGCAAACTGTCGGAAGCAAGCGTTATTAAATCGACGGTAGAAAAGGAGACTGAAGCCCTTCTGAAGCAAAAGAAGGATGTTGAAGCTCAATTAGAGAATCTCAATGCCATAAAGACATCCGTTGATCCTAAGCTCAAGGAAATTCGCTCATTATCAGAAAAGGCTGAGAAAGACCGTGAGCAGGCAGAGCTGATTCAAGCCGATATTAACAAGCAGCAGTCTGAACTCGACAAGAAGAAGGCAGACCTCACCATCCTCTCAGGACAACTGGATGCCCGTTCCAAATCCATCTCTGAATGGGAAGCCAGTGTGAGGAACAAGGAAGCCGAGATACGCATCAAGGCTCAGCGTGAGGAAGCATCCGCAGACAGGATCAGCCTCATCAAGAAACAGGAAAAGAAACATTCCTCTAAGAAGGGAGAGAAGTAGCCATGGCGGGTAATTTCCATCCCATATCATTTGACCAGGCTATAAATGCCAAGCAGCGCATAGACTATGTCTCTGCAACACGCATCCTCTATGGATTTGCGGCTCCCGGCACAGCAGAGACAGATGGTGGCTGGGCAATTCGCGAGGAGATTCTTGATTCCAATCAAAGGACAATTGAGATTAACTTTGCAAGATCTACAATAGAATACAGCGAGAATAATAAATGGTCAGATCGTTTAACGTATATCTACTCGTAGCGCTATTCATCTTCCCTGCCCTCGCCCAAGCAGGGCAACGCTACAATTCTCAGACAGGTAAGACAGACTACTGCATTACTGTTGAAGAATCGGATGGCAGCCCCTCCAACGTGGCTTGCTCCAAGGTACTCGTCACTAACGGTACCCTCACTGATAATGGGGATGGCACATTCACTCTGGGTACGGGCGGTGGCGGTTCAGGTGATGTGGTTACCATCAACTCTGTTGATGTGGACACAACAGCTAACTTCGATGATTCCGCTGATATTAGCTTGACACTGACCGATGGCGGTGCGGGTGGACCCGACACCATCACGGCCTTCTACGTCGCAGGGTCAGTCGGCGACGATGAGATTGCCAACTCGCCCACCATCACGGGAACCATTACCACCGATGGCTTAACCATGGGAGACTCCGAGCGCATCACTCAGGGCGATCTCCATATGCTAACCGTCTCAGGAGTGACTCAGTTCGGTCATGTTACAAACGGCAATTATCCCCTTTCTCTTGATCTTAACGTCAATCAGGCTGTGTTTGAGGGGTCTGCTGATTTTCAGGGGTCAATCCATACAACGCTTAACGGCGGTGAGTGCGTAGAGACAAACGGTGATGGATGGCTTACCACATCCGGTTCAGCGTGCGGGGCAGGCGGTGGAGGCAATTCCTTCGAAACCATTGCCGTACCTGCCGGAACCAATCCGGTTGCTGATTCATCGACTGATACGCTTACCATCACTGAGACCTCACCGTTGGTTATCACAGGCACCGCTGCAACAGACACCATTGATATTACATGGTCATCCGTGGACTTAGGAGCCGATGGAACCATCCAAGCAGACTCAGTAGCCCTTACCACAGACACCACAGGCAACTACGCAGCGGGTGATGCCGAGGCGGGGAATGCCTTATCAGGCGACTCAGCCACAGCGTTCTTCTCATCTGGAAGCATCGAGGCTGCAAGGGGTGGCACAGGGGGGGATTCAAGCGGCTCAACAGGAATTGCCAGGGTAGATGCAGGCACATGGTCTTACAGCGAGCTATCCGGTGATGTAACAACTAGCGGAAGCAATGCTACCACATATGCTGTCAACTCAATAGATTTCACGGAGATAATCCAGTCCAACACGCTTGCCGGAAACCCGGCTCTTGCCGTGGATGAGTGTTTTCTAGTCGCCACAGCCACCGGAGGCGGCTTCATCTGCGAAGGCTCAACTGACAATACGAACGAACAACTCTACCTCTTCCCCGATCAGGATTCCGCTGACTCAACCGAATATATTGTAGTGGCTGATGATGCGAATGTGAGTGCCACCGAAGCAGGGTTCCTCGATGGGGTGGGCGCTGCCATCGTCGATACGGGCGATGCGGTAAACACCGCCATAACAGGTACGGGTGCGCTTGATGCAGGTTCCATTACATCTAACTTTGGTGCCATCGATGTCGGCGCATCTTCCATAGCAGGCGGCTCCTTCGATGCCAGTGAGGGAAATATCACCAACGTAGGCGATGTGCAATTAGATAGCCTGACAGCCGATGATGGAGCGACAATCACTGTCAATGATATTCTCTCCTTCAGCACAGGTCAGTACTTGCGGTGGGCAGATCAGGCTCACATCTATTCAGCAGACGATCAGTTCTCCATCGCTAACCTCGCCACAGGCTTCCACGGATTCAACATGAATACACTCACAGGTGTCATTCACCTGGAGGGCTATGATTCATGTCCCAACCTGAAAACAGTGGATGGTGAAGTAATCTGTGGTGCTGACAATGATTCGGGTGGAGCGCCTGAGGGAACGGCTGTGCTGTCTACTGGTGAGACGGGCGGTACGAAGTTTCTCCGTGAGGATGGGGATGGGACTTCGTCGTGGCAGACGGTGAGTGGTGCAGACACCAATGCCATCAAACTCTTCTCCTGGTCAGCTGCATCAACTCTACCCATCCGACCACTCGGAGGCGGTAGCGATGCCATTGCTCCCATCTCAAAGGATACGGGTGGCGCTACCAACTTTGAGATATTGGTTGCCCTATTCGATCAGACAGCCGATGAGTGCAGGGGTGTAACCTTTAAGGTTCCTGAAGACGTAGACACCACAGGCACAGCGCAGTTTCATGTTTCCTGGTACGCAGGAACCGCGACAACCGGAAACGTCATATGGGACTTCCGTTGGCATGAGGTCAATGAGGCAGAATCATGGGATGCCGCCGAGACAGTCGATGTTGCCGCTGCCGATGCTACTCAGGGAACGACAGATCAGTTTACTGAGACAACGTGGACGGAAACCCTGAGCAACCTGGGATGGACAGCCGATGAAACAGTCACGGGTTACTTCTGCCGTGACGGGGACAATGGCTCTGACACAATGGCAGATGATGCTTCGGCTGTGAACTTTGCCGTGGAGGTTCCGAGATCATAAGGCTCATAGCATTTCTTATGGCAGTCCTGATTGCACAGCCTGTGTGGGCGGGGGCGAGTAGGGATTTTAACGGTACTGCAGATAATATTAGCTGGGGGGACCCGGATTCTATTGACTCTGCATCATCGTTATCATGCACCATGTGGTTTTATGCCGATGACAATGATGCCGATATGGCTGTTATCACTAAATCTGAAAGTGATTTTGATGGATTTTACTTCTATGTTGATATTACAGGAGCATGTACAAATTGTATAAGAATATTTATCGGAGATCAGGGCGATGCCGATACCGCATCTGCGATAGGAGCAAATGGGACAGGGGCATTTGGTTCATGGAGACACATGGCATTTACATACACATCAGGCTCATCAACAGGGCTTAAAATATATCTCAATGGCACTCAAACAGGAAGCTCAGCAGATACCACATCAATCGGCTCAATAAATTCAAATACAACAACTTTATGGTATGCAAGATCATTAGGGGGTGCATACTTTGACGGCAAATTAGCTTATGGTTCATGCTGGGTTGATAAGGTTTTGACAGAAGCAGAGATTAACAATGAGATGTGGTGTCCAGGTTCAGTTCCAGGGGCATTAATATTTTCTCCGTTATGGGGAAACGATTCTCCCGAAATAGACCTTTCAGGAAATGGTAACTCTGGAACAGTATCGGGGACATCTGTGAGCACTGATGGTCCGCCAGTATCCATTGGATGTGGAAGTTCATTGTAACCAAGATATAGGAGATTCACAATGAAACGGTACTTATGGATTGCTTTACTGTTCACAGCCCAAACAGCCTACGCCTCAACCACAACCGTCTATCACTGTAATGCGGACGGGACTTACGCAAGCTCAACGACTTCCCCCGTCAAGGCAGATTACCAACAGCCTCACACGATTGCCTTCGTAGACCCCTGCCCGCCCGTAATCAATCCGGGTGATGCCTTCGATATTGCCTGCATCAACGAGTCTCAGAAGGATGCCATTGAGGCAATCCCCACTAAGTACCGCAAGTGCCTGGACACCAACGCGGATACCAAGATGGACTCCATCGTTGAGATGACGCAGGCTGAGAAGGATGTTGTGGATGGAGTTGAGCAGACTGCCAATACAGCCTCAATCCGTGCTTCGGCAGACGCAAACGTAGATGTGTTTGACCCCGACGGAGTCATTGTTCGTGCCCTAGCCCTTGTCATCATGGATGAGATCAACATACTCCGAGCCGACATCGACTCAATGAGCAAGGAAACAAATCAGTTGGTAGACCGTAACCGTCCTGCACGCACACTTAACCAACTAAAGACAGCCATCAAAAATGAGATTAATTCAGGCAACGCTGATTAGCCTCCTCCTAGCCACAACAGCCGAGGCAGCCACCATCACCATCCAACTGCCCGATGATGTGGTGCGCTCTCGCATCGAATACGTCTGCCAGCCGGGACGCGTTGACTGCGAGGGCAAGTCCAAAGGCGAGGTCATGGAGGATGCCATCGATATGTTCCTTGCCAAGACGGGCTTCAGCACATGGATGCTCTCCAAACTAGGATTGGAAGATGCCAAGATCACTGTCTCGTATTCAGACAACATAGATAGTTGCAAAAAAGTTTATGATGGGTGCAATACATGCACAGTCTGTCCCGGAGGAATGTCTACCTGTACGACGATGTGGTGTGATTATGATACTGTTGATATTGTTGGAACCTCAGATTGGTGTGAACGATACAACTTATCCATGGAGTGTATGGATGCCACGCACACGGACTAAGTTCGGCTGCCAGGAAATCAAACAAGCCCTGCGCCGCTATCTGGAAACCAACGGACTCAAGCAATCATGGAGACAGCCAAGGGGCGCGGCACACGGTTCGTCAGAGACCAACCCGAAGGTCAACATGACCGCCAGGGCGATACCGGGAAGTGCCGCGCCTCTTATTAAACAATCCGACCCATAACTTTAATAGGAGTCATGCTTGATAACATCACGCTTATCTTCATCAGGCAGGAGCACCTGTGTTTGTGGCAAAGACCTGACGATGCCTGGGTGGGTACATCGTGTTATGAGTGGGTTAAGCAGATGGTCGGTGACCTGGCGCATGGTGAGGCAGTTCGCATCACGTTTACTCCGGTTCAGGTAGAGCGTATCGGTAAAAGGAGGCTGAAGGTACATGACGGGGAAGACTAAGAAGAAACCATCCTGGTGGATGATCCCAAGCATCGTGGTGGCATCCGTAGCAGCCCTCACAGCCCTGGGTACCTTCATCACCAAGTCATCCGATTACATTGAGTTGCCAGAAGCTGTGGCAGCCACCCAGGTTAAGAACGATGAGCAGGACTCAGCCATTGATAAGCTGACCGCCATTCAGGCTACCTGGCAGGATATCTATCAGCAACAGCAAGCCGTCCCCGACATCATGGTGCGCTACCACAAGCGTCAGAAGCAATGTTGCAACGCATCCCGATATCACTGTGAGGCAGATGAACACTGGTACACCTGTCAATGAAACAGGAAACCGTCATCAAGGTCAATGGAATAGGCGCTATCCTCAGGTTCGTAACACCCGTCATGGTCGGCATCCTCATGGCGATGGTGGCGCAGGACATGAACATGAGGAAGGCCATGGAGTTAAAGGTGGATAACATAAACATAAGCCTCAACAACCACCTCCAGCATGACGTGGCTGATATAAAATCGAGCCTCATGCGGATTGAGGCAATTGACCAGCGTGTAGAAAGATTAGAAAGGAACATCAACGGCAGGTCTCACTGATGGGACTACGCACATGGCTAAGGAGGCGCATCATGATCAAGGTAATTAATCAGATCGCAGATGAGGTGTGGAATCTCAAAATCCTCACGGGCTATCGCTCCATCATAGCCAAGTGGGGCGGTATCCTCTCAGGCGCACTCGTAGCCTACCAGGGCTCAGCCTCAGTTGAGGGCAGCACCCTGACGCCCCTTCACCCCTATATCGTCATCGGTGCCGGAATCCTCTCAGCTTTCTTTGCCAAGAAATCAGGTCAATTCGTCAAGGAACACAAGGAGCCATAATGGCAGGTATGCGATTTATTGATATCATTACGGATGCAGAGGAGGTCACTCAGGTTACAGGTGAGCGAGCCTTCTTCAAGCGCCTTGCCAACAACATCCAAGCCCTCATCTGCGGCATAGGCGAGTGGCCATTCCTCTGGACCGAAGATTGGTTTCAAACCCTAGCCAAGCACACAACAGGCAATGTTGATCTCACCAACGCCAGTACCACCGTCAGCGGAGGCTCCACATCCCCGGTCTTTACCTCAGCCATGGTAGGACGGAAGATTCGCTTTGCCAATCAGACTGCCTACTACACCATTGCCGCATTCGTATCTGCCACAGAGATAACCCTTGATCAAGCCTACACAGGCGATACCGACACGGATGTGTCATATACCATCTACAAAGATGAATACCTGCTCAGGGCAGACGTAGATCAACAGAAGAAGATCCGACAATCCGAGAATGGGATAGCTCTCTTCTCACTGTCTGCGTCTGCCTTTGATAATAGATATCCAATACCGACAGGAGAAGGAGATCCGGCCCTTAGCGTCTACATAGGCAGGGATGTCAAGACCTACACAACAGGTACCGTAACTGTCACCAATGCATCTCGTACCATCGCCGGAGACAGCACAGCCTGGACATCCGCGGAGGGCGTCAGCCGGGGAACGAAGCTTAAGATCGGTAACCTCATCTTCACTGTCAATTCTATTGCCTCCGATACTTCCTTGACCGTCTATGAGGTACCGACAGCAGCGCAGGCAGCAGGCACATCCTATGTTGCCCTGCTTAACAATCCTGTGGTTCAGCTCCACTCCATCCCGGATGAGGTACAGACCTATTACTATCGCTTCCAGCGCATCCCGGGCGTCATGGATGCCGATGATGATATTCCTGAGGTTCCCTATCCTATGCAGCCTTTGATAGGTCTGGGGATGCTTCCCATGATCTGGAGGCGCAAAGGTTTCATGGACAGGGCTGTTGAATCCCAGCGCCAATTTGAGAAGGAGCTTCAAGTCTGGTTGAGCCGTTATCAGCTTCCCGTCATGGACCGCAAGCATCTCATTCAACCCTTCAGTATGCGTCAATCTCTAGCAGAGGCAGGGTGGCCAGCAGGAACAGGAGTGCCCCTGTTTACACCATGAGGCGAATCCTACTTAGTCTCATATTACTCTTAGCCCTAGCCACACCAGTCGTTGCTAACCTCGGTGCCTGGAGAGCCTATGAGTTCTCACCGTTAGATGGTGGCTTGAACAACTCAGCAGACCCCACTGCCATTGGGTTTGATGAGGCAAACGACCTGCAGAACGTGGTCTTTGATAATTCAGGTGGCGTAGGCAAGCGCAATGGGTTTCAGCCCATCAACTCATCGGCAGCCTGCTCATCAGGTGCCATCAATGGGCTGTACATGTACCGCCAGGCAGATGCCACACGCTACCTAGTAGCCGTCTGTGCAGACGACACCATACAGAAGATGGACTACGGGGCTGGCACATCAGGACCAGATGGCACATGGGATGCCATTACAGGCGCCCTCTCATTTGTAATAGACCAGGATAACATTCCTGATTTCGCAACGGTTCAGAACACCCTGGTCATTGAGGATGGTCTTAACACCACTGCTCCCTACAAGTGGTCAGGTACAGGTAACGCAACAGCCCTTGGCGGTTCTCCCCCCAATGCCACAATGGTTGAGTTCCACAAGCGCATCCTCTGGCTGGCTGGCAGATCAGATGCCAGAAGCCGAGTTGACTTCTCCAATCTGGATGACTTCGAGACCTACACTGCTACTGACTTCATCCTCGTTGAGACCGATGACAATCAGATCATCACCGGCATTCACTCAGCCCTGGACTGCCTATACGTCTTCAAGACAGAATCCATCTGGCGCATATGCGGTGGGGATAGGGATAATCTCACCCTAGAACAGATGGTCAGGGGCATAGGAGCCGCCAGCAACGAGGCAATCGAGCTCATCAACAACCGCTTCGTCTTCCTGACCACCCAAGGAGACGTTGCCCTCTATGACGGTGGCATCAATGTGCAGTTCATCTCCTCCAATATTACAGAGACGCTGTCCTCAGACAACGTCAGTTTGTCCCGGTTTCAATATGCTCGTTCCACATTCTTAGACGATGTGGAGTTCTACTTAAGCCTATCCTCAGCAGGCAGCGGGACACATGATCTGATCCTGCTCTATGACGTAGACCTGGAAGCCTGGACAAAGTTCTCCGGCATCAATGCCAATGCGTTGGCTACTTATGAGATTGGGACTCAGGAACGCAACATTATGTTTGGAGACTACTCTGGCTTCGTTCACCAGTACCCCACAGGCAACTCAGACAACGGCAGCAATATCAATGCGTTCTATCAATCAGGTCATCTCAAGCTCGACATCCCTTCTAAGAAGACCTTTCGGGAAGTCCAGCTCATCCTCAGGCAAGAGGGTACTCAGAATATTACCTTCGAGAGGCGCATAGACTTCGTAGGTTCAGGTACCGCCACCACAGTCAGCCTGGCAGCCACCGTTGCTCTCTGGGACACCGCTATCTGGGACGCATCCTCATACGGAGATATCGCCACTCAGATCACACGCATCCCTGTTAACGAGGTCGGTGACTTCTTCCAATGGCGCATTGAGGATGACAGTACGAATCCACCGTTTCTCTTGCGTAGCGTCAGGCTGTGGGCAGAGCCGGAGTTCGTCATTGGGGGCAGTGAGCCATGAGACAGTTAATCATTGCCCTTGCTCTCATTCTCATTGTCTCAGTGGCATCGGTAGTAGAAGCCAGGGTACCTAGGTCTGCGCCCCCATGTAACCTTGATCCGGTGATCTGCAACTTCCTCAGTTCATTAAGAGGTCATCACAATGTTCTTGAACACATCACATCTGATCCCAATGGAGCACGTAATGGTGCGCCTGGCTACCACCTATGGTCTACACATGACGGAGCCGAGCACCTCTGTACAGCAACAGGTCAGGGTCCCCTTACCACCACAGACTGGGACTGCATCAATATCAGTGATGCAACATCTACAATTACAGTCCAACGGGATGATGTGGATGTTGATACCAGCGTGAACACACTAGACTTCTCTACTGATTTTACTGTAACCTCAAGTCCGGCAGGAGAAGCTAATGTTAGTTTGAACTTCAATGGGGTAACAGGATCAGGACAGGCAAAACAAGGAACGGAATATGTTCCTGCCCTTTGGAACACTACGACTGATTTGACTTTTGGTGGTAATAATGTATTAAATCTAGGGCCTATTTTTAATATAGCAGGGGCGACAAGTGCCCTTTCGCAAGAAAATCGATTCATAATTGGTTGGATAACATGGCCTTCTTCAATTGTTGCGGCTCCTCTTACAGCAGCACAACAAACCCATGGTTATATAAGTTCACTTCAATCTAAGGATACGACTGGTGGTGGCTCATCATCACAGGTAGGACTTGATGCAGCTAATTCAACTGCTATCAATGCAGGATTAGCTGTTAACGCTACAGGAAACTTTTCCACAATTGGTGGTGGCGATCATTACTTTTCCTCATTAAGAGGGCTTGTCTTTGCAAGTGATAACTATGCAAACACAACAGCTAGTAAAGGGCAGATGTACGGAGTGTTAGGCCTTGCAGAATTTGATGCCGCTGGCTTTAATGCAAACCGTGCTGTAGGTGTCTTTGCGTCATCTCAAGTTATAGCAGGAACTGTAGATGAGGCAATTGGAATAGAGGCATTTGCATCAGGTGGAACAACTTTAAATTGTCCAATTGCTATTACAAGTCAAAATCCCAGTTTAGACCCTAGTTTGGGGTTTCGTACCTGTATAGTTTCTGCAGCAACAGGAACACAAACCATTACGCTTCCCGATGCAACAGGAACCTTTGCTCTTACATCTAGTGGAGATGATTTGACTATTGAGAAGGCTGTTCCTACTCTTACTTTCTCTGATTCCACTAATAGTACCAAGATAGAAATGTACCTTAATGCAGACCTTATGACATTTTCTGATCCTGATACAGCTAATACTGAGACGCTACAGCTTGATGTTGCAAATCAGATTGTCCATGTTCCCGGTCAGCTTAATGTCACAGGCAACGCCGCCTTCCACGGCGAGATCACATCGGACAAATCAGACGATATCGGATGGTCGGTTCAAACAGCAGCGAATCAGGCGTGCAACACAACCTGTAATCGAGCCTGTGTCCATGGATGGGAAACCTCAGCAGGTGAAGTGGCTGTTGATTGCTCGGATGCAACAGCGGACAAATGTTTATGCGCGGGATCAAGCTAACAGGAGAACACATGAAACCAAAGCACATATTCTGGATACTGGGCGCAATGGCAGGATGCTTGTTGTGGGCAGGATTATCCTCTGCCGACACCTCCACATCCACAACCACCCTAACCATTGACCCTGCTGCCGTATCCGGAGCCTCAATCACCGCAGCCGATGAGAATGACCGTTCATCGGACACATCCACATGGGCTAATGCTCATGTTCACTCGTTATCCAACACCACCAACTTCGGAGACGGCGCGGCAGGCGATAAGCAACTCTGTGCGGATGCCGCCGATGCAACTGACGTTTGCATTCAATTCGATGACTCAGAGGACCTTTGGACATTACAGCAAGGAGGCTCAACCACCTACTCTGCCATTGTGACGGCTTCCAATACGGCAGGTCTGATAACTTATGGAGACTTCTCAGCGCGTGCCTACAACTCAGGTGCCATTGCCATCACATCCGGTACGGCAACTGTGCTAACACTTGATAATGAGCGATGGGACACAGACACCATCCACGACACATCCTCCAACACAAGCAGGCTGACCGCCACCACAGCAGGCAGATATCAGGCAACCTGTCATGTGGAATGGGCGGCAAATACCATAGGCTGGCGCAGGCTTGAGATTCAGCTAAATGGAGCAACCGTTATAGCCTCAGATGACATGACAGTTGACCCGCTGGATGATGAGGTAACCCCCAGGCAATCATTGACGGTTCACTATGATCTCAGTGCCACGGACTACCTGGAGTGCTATGCCAATCAGACCGGGTCAGATACGCTCAACGTAAACGCAACATCCAATGTCAGTCCTGAGTTCTCGATGGTAAAGGTTCCCTGATGCACCAGTTGGACAAGATATCTGAGTTAATCAGTAAACATTGCAATGTGGATGGAGATTCGCTACCCATCATTCGCAGGCGTGTTAGAGAGACACTAAGTAAGGGCACATACCTTGTCCGATATCACCGAGATAAGATGGTTGGCTATGTGGACTATGATATAACCCATGATGGGATTGTACACGTCCGCAAGCTCATTGCATTGCAACCGGGTCTCATCACAGACATGGTCAACACACTCAAGCGCACACTACCATGGAAGCGCATGTTCTGTTATCGAGCTAAATATCAAGCATGGCACCACCACAGGAGGATTCATACATGAGATGGTTAAGCATATTCACTGAGGAGCGAGGAGACTTTGGTGGGCGTAAGGATAGGGAGAAAGAAGCCAAGCTCCAGGAGGATATAGCCCGTCAGCGCGAGGAAGCTGAGAACGAAGCCAATCGTATCCGGGCACAACTGGTGCCAGGCTCCGTAGAAGCCCAACAGTTCGAGCAACTCGTCTCTGAGGTGCTCTCTGCTCCGGCATCCTCCACTGGACCTAAGTTCGACCTATCCCGCATCCAGACAGAGGGCAATCAGTTGCTCTCATCCCAGCAACAGAGGATAGCATCCGGCGGAGCCGCCACACCTCTTGAGGCTCGTACTCAGCAAGCCTTTGAGGGCTTACGAGACGTCTCCCAATTCACACCGGAGGAACAATCAGTCTTCTCATCCCTGCGAGGCTTCGATCTCGGCGAGGGACAGGTTCCCACAGGCACCATCTTCAACAACCTCATTGCCAGGGCGCAGGATCCCAACGCATTCTTTGAGTCCACGTTCCAGCCTCAACTGGACTTGCTTCAAGATCAGGTCAAAGCCAGGGCTGCCCAGCGCGGTATCCTCGGTTCAGGCTTAGAACTGGAGGACCTCGGCAGGACAGGCGCTGAATTAGCCATCCGTGAAGGTCAGGCTCGCAGTGACTTTGATCAGCGTCAACTAGCCAATTTCTTTGGGCTATTCGATCTGGGTCAGCAACTGAGGGGTCGTGAGATTGGTGTAGAGGAGGCGCTGACTAATCTGCAACTAGGCCGGGAGTCCAACCTGACTAGCCTTCTCAATGCCAATCGTAATACGGCTAACCAGGACATGCTGGGACTCCTCTCAACAAGGACTGGCAGGGCGCAGGACTTGAGGGATGTGGCATCTGCGCTGAGGGAAGCTGAAAGACAGCAAAGGGAACAGTTTGTCGGTAATACAGTTGGAAATACCCTCTCAACATTCGGCGGAAAAGCCGGAGAAGCTATAGGAGGAGCCGTTTCAGGATCATTTGGCGGTTCAAGTAACCCGTTTGTTCAGGCTCCCAAGTCTCCCACCGATGTCAGCTCCCTAGTCGCAGCAGGTCAAACCCCAGGAGCAGGTGTGCCGGGACAATCCACCGCAGCACCCCAGACCCTGAGCCGTCAACCGCAACAGGATGAGACCCTAAAACAACTACTCTCAGCCCTAGCCATGGCAGGAGCCTAACATGCCTATACCCAGACCCCAATCAGACCCGGCTCGTACCTTGCAGGCAGTCCTCTCTACATTTAAAGGAGGATTTACAGGCGCTAATCAGGCTCTGGAGGAAAGACGCAAGCAGCAAAGAGATATTGAATTATTGCAAGAAGAAGCCCGTCTTAAGCAACAAAGCGAAGCCACAGATCCTATCAATCAAGCCAGGCAACAGGCTTTACAGGTTATCAATCAACTCTTTCCCCAACGCCAACAACCTGAACTAACCCTTTCTCCCAATGCTCCCGAAGAAGGAGCTAATCGCTTGAGAGAACTATTTGCTCAGCGTAGCGAGGAAGCAACTTCAGGTAACCAGGAAAGGCTTCGTGCTATTCAGACATTACTTGGTAAAGGAGATACAACCAGTCCTACATTCATTCTTAATCAAGCTGGTCAAGCTGAACCGTTAATGACTTCTGAAGGTCAAGCTGTAACCGGAAACGCAAAGATTATCACTTCCCCTCAGTCATTAGAAAGCAAGATTGAAGAAAAGCGGGCCTTAACTAAAGCTGGTGAGCAAGCAAAGACTGAAGAAACGCTTGGTAATGCCCGCAGGACAGTAGATAGAATCTTAGAGTTACTTGATAAGATTCCTCCTCCTGATTCTGATCCTTCAGGTAAGTTCACAAGAATCCCACAGAACATAGGTGCTGGACTTGGGTTTAATCCTGATTTAAATGAATTTAATGTAGCCAGTAAAGCAATATTAGGACAACTCTCTAAGACAGTTAGTAAAGAAGGTGGTAAACTCACAGAACAAGACATCGAAAGAGTATCTGAGTTGCTAATTGAGATGCCATTTTTATCTGAAACTAGCCGTCAAAGAAGAAAAAATACGATTGACGCATTCTTGGGTGAGAAAGGATTTGACCCTATATTTAGTGGTGATCAACCAACTCAACAGGGTACCGGTTCTGGATTCAGAGTAATTCGGGAGCTTCCATAATGCCAAGATACGAGGTAGAGGTAGACGGACGCAGATTCGTTCTTGAGGGAGATCGTCCTCCTACTGAGGAAGAGGCTAGGCAAGCAGTTGGTGTGTCTCAGACTGCTCAGCCTCAACGCAGTACATTTGGTCTTGAGAAGGCAGAGACTATAGGTGCTGCTCGTACAGGATTAACTTCCAAGGATTTATTTCCTGTAACTACAGAATCATCTAGTAAACTTAAGACACCTCTTGGTGCTGGTCTTCCTGTTATTGGCATACTTCCTGTTATTCAAGATTTATTTAGGTTGCCTAGTATGGCATCTAAAGGATTCGGTCAGGCAGCAGAGGCATCTCCGACTGGTTCTCCCATTGATGTGTTAACCAGGACTCCAAGTAGCATAGCAAGCACCCTTAGAGGCGGTGAGACCAGAGAGCCTACCAGGGAGCGAGAACTATTCGGTGAGCTTGGTGGTGAGGCATTAACACAGGCTGCATTAGGTGGAGTGGGTGCTGTGGCTGCATCTGAAGCCCTACGAGGAGGAATTAAGTTTGCTAAGTCCAGATTTACTGGTGAGAAAGGAATCTTCGGCAAAAGAGGGCTACTCGGCGGTGCCCGCAAGGAACTGGAAGTGGCACAGAAAGCTGAGCGAGATCTGCTTGCTCAACAATTCCAGGACATTCGTATCCAACGCTCAGCAGAGAGAAAGATTGCTGTGGATGAGGCAAGATCGCGAACAGCTCCCCGCTTACAGAGACTTGACAAAGCAGAGCAGGCTGCCATCAATAGGCTGCAACGCCAACAGGATGAACTGGGTGATGCTCTCTTAGAGACCGCTGACAAGCAAGTCATCAAGGTCAGGGAGAATTTCAAGAGGGTTGGTTCCGAGAAGGCTGAACTATATCGTAGCAAGTGGGATAGAGCTGCTGAGCAATCTCGCAACATGAAAGTTCCCGCATCTGAAGTTCAGGCTAATCTCACTGAGTCGCTTTCTCACAGACCGGAAGACATTCCAAGAGTAATGAATGATTTGTTCCCATCTGGAGGCGTTGAGGGAAGAATCCCTGGAGATGTTAGAATAGGAGATGTTGCCAACAGGGCAAGGCTTTACCGGTCACAAAAAAGCATCGGAGCACGTTCTGGCCAAAAGCAATACACCTCAGGTGACGATTTGGCAGACTCCATTTCAGACGGATTAGCCAAGGTTGCCCGTGATAACGGAATCACCGGATTCGACGATGCCTCCGCAGTCTGGGCAGACTGGGCACCGTTGCGTAATGATCTGTGGAGGGACTACAAACCATATCTGCGCTCTGATTCACAGATAGCCAAGTCAACGTCCCGCCTCATTGAGACAGCTAAGTCCAAGGTTCCCGGCAATGAGCGGTACATTCAGCAGACAGAGGAAGTCCTGGGCGTACCCCTTCTTCCCGAACAACGAGCCATCTATGCCCGTATGACTACAGCGCAACAGGCTGAGGCTGCCAAGAGGCTTGAACTAGGCATACTGCGAGAGAAAGTCAAGCTCACTGAGAGCAGAGCCATTGAGGATGTGGACAGGTTCTTTGGCATTAAGAAGGCTGAGGACCTACGGCAACTAAGGCAGATGAAACAGTTCCTTGAGAAGAATCAATCCAGGATACTACAGGACTTCACGTTCAAGCAGAGAGTAGCCCAGATAGCCATAGGTACACCCATAGGCATCACCGCATTGGGCATTGGCTGGAACCTCATTAACAACTTTGTTCTTAAGCCCATCTTTGGTTCGACATCCAGAGTTCCGGGTTAATCCAACAACGATACCGGCTCCACCCCATGCGCCTCATCGGCATCTGACTCAACATGATGGTTGGACCATGACCACACATCTATCATCCAGTTACTCACTTCCTTCTGCCATAACCAAATATTGCTAAGCTCATCCAGCCTGGCATTGATATCGGGCAACTGAGATGTCTCTTGACTGAGGGTAGCCAGTTGTTCATTGACGTTCAGTCTCCAGGTCGTCATGTGGCTTGCCCGACCACCCACAATGATGCCGAAGGTCAGGGCTATCACAAGCAACAGGAAGTTAGTGGTCTGCCTGTCAGCGAGTTTCATTCTTGTCTCCGCTCCAGTCTGAAATGAGTTCCAGGAAAGCTGTGCGTGATACGAGGCACCAGGATACCGTTATGATCCACGATGTGCTTACAATCGCATAGGCTGCCGATTCCACCAACTCATTGATGCCCGGGTGGTTCTTTGGTACGAGCCACAGTGCCAGGGTTGACAGGATGATGAATACCCCCGCCTTTCTTCTTAGTCGCATGATGCCTCCTGTAGATGCGTTTGTTCTTACACATAAAGATCACGATGATGGCAAGTTCTACCATAGCTATGCGGAACCAGATGTCATCAACCATAAGAAGTTATCTTCTTCTCAATTCCTTCCAATAACACAGCCTTTAGATTCTCCATGGATTCATCGCATATCCGGCATCTGCCCTGGTGTGTCCATCTTTGGACTGTCTGTTGGGCAGCTTGAACTAGTTTTGTCAGATACTCCTGCTCCTCTTTACTCAAACTCATAATTCTCCTCCCCGTCTTCACTTACAGCTCTTATCACATCATATTTCTTACCACATATCGGACACTCAACCTCATGCGGTATCTCATCTGTGGGAAGCATGAACCTCTTGAACTCGTATCCGCACTGACAATGGAATCCATCAGTCATTGGGCTTAAACCTATTGTAGATAATGACAGCCAGCAGGAAGCAAAATCCTGACATGACCAAGATGGAGGTAGCTAGGCTGAACTCCTCACGCATCATCCCCAAAATACTCCCTATCCACCATCCTCAAATACTTCTCCGATTCCCTGCAAGCATGGCATCGCTTATCCTGACCATGCACACGGTGCTTAGGCACCAGGTTCTCATCATGCGTTACCCAATGACCCACTTCAAGCTCAAAGGGGCGCTTGCGTATTTCATACTTGCCGGGGCGGGGGTCAGTCATTGGTGGGGCGTTTGGATTCGCAGATAGGGCACGTTTTCCATTGTTTAGAGATAATGCACGCCCAATTTCCTTTATTAATTCCATCATCCTGCCAGATTCCGTCTTTCCATACGATATGCTTACACCATACCCTCGCTTTGGGTTGGGGGAACTCTTTCATAATGTCGTCAATAACAGCCTCAACCCTAGCCCCACCTTCGCTTATGCTGTCGTGTTTTTTGCAGTAGACCAACGAAGGAATGTAACGATAACAGGCTTGCCTTATCTTTTCCCTGCTCGGCATCTTCTCAACAGGCACACAACCCGTGTGGTGTTCTTCGATTAGGGAGCGGATGAGGTAAAGAAGCGTTTCGTAACTGCGCTTTTCAGCGGCATCATCACATACGAGGCAAGAGCCGTTTCCGCGATTCCTGCGTATCCCAAACTCCGTCAGCCTCCGCTCAATATAATCCTCATAATCCTCAGAAACTTTTTTCATCACAGCCTCTCAGTGTTGGTGATCATTGCGGCTCCTTATCCACTAAAATGTCCGGGATAGTACAGCTTCACAACCCATACGATTGCGTATGCTACCGCTGCTATAATTGCTACACTTCCTAGAATAAACAAGACGAACAGACTTAAGAATTTCATCACGCCTCCCCCTCAATCATTGTGGTTTGTTGTCAGTTAGCTTCTTCATCAATTTAAATTCGCAATCTTCACAAAGGCTGTCAGAACCATCATTCTGAGGATGTGTTCCGTAGTGCCCTACCAATACTTGATTCTTGCAATCGATTACTCCGATTCCAACGTTATGCCCTTCACACTTTATTAGGCTGAGATTAGGTCTGTTTAATTCTTCCATCACTCCTCCATCACGCCCACACAACACCCTTTAGCATCGGGAGCGGTTGGGTATAATGTCAATTCTGGTATGGTAATTTTATTAGTCAAGACTCACCGATCTTATGAAACAACATATTCTCTATCATGTTTTCAATTAAAGTCTGTACCGGTACGTTAACTTTCTCAGACATAGCCTCAAGAACTTTGAGGGTATCTTCATCAAAAAGAACCTGTACCGCCTTTCTTGGTGTCATTGCCTACCTCCTTATTTGTTTATAAATTAGATCCATCAGCCCGATTCACCTTTATCGTTGGGAGCGGTTAGGCAGGGAGGAAAGTGACAGGCAGAACCTGCTATAAGTGTGGCACTTCCATATATCCAACACTACACCTTCCTCCCGCCTCATCAGCCCGATTTACCCTGGTGTGTGCGCGCATTATTGAAACAGTCTCTTGTACCACGGCTTCTTAGGTAATATTTCCTGACAACGCCAACACGGTCTAAAACACCAATTAGGATTCATGTCGTATACGGCAGGGTGTTCGTTGCAAAACCAGCATAAGAGATTGTGCTGTGCCACTGGACCGATGAAGGTTATGTCAATCTTTAGCCTCTCTCTCATCCCCCCCCTCCTTCCCCTTCCCCTGGTGTGTGCGCGTCATTTCTGAAAATGATGTTGGCACCGACAAAAATAAACAACTCTCTTTGAATACAGCGAGTTCTTGGGTAGCGTCTCAGTCCTAGCTATACTGTGTAGAAACTCGCAAGAGCAAGGAAATATGATCTTATTTGCTTTGATTAGCGAGGCTGTTGGTTTAAACTTTTCTTCTTTTAATGAATTGGGCGGGATTCCTGTCAACGCAACAATATCGCCTTTGATTTTCGTAGTCCATTTAACGGTTGCATCTTCTCCCACTGCCGGGTCTATATGAAATTTGAATGCTGATTTATAAGGCTCACTCATCCCCCCTCCTTCCCCGTTTCATCAGTGGGTTCCTTCCCAAACGGCGTAACCTTCCACGAATGCCCGCACTCCCCGTGGAAGATGGAGGTAAGCCCCCCGTCGATGCTGTGCCTATCCGTAACCTTCTTGCACTTAGGACAGGTGCGCTCAAACTTTTCCCGGTCACTTAGTTTGATTGTTGTCATCGGTGGGTTCCCTTACTTAAGTCAGGAGAAGGTCGGGCATCCCTTCCATGCCAAGTTTCTCTTTGCTGAATTCCTATGTTCCAAGCGTTGAGACAGGAAAGCATAAACCTTGCCAATATGAAGTCTGGTGTATCAGAAATATTTTCTTGACTATACTTGTTAATTAAAACTTCTAGTTCTTTCTCAAGTGTTTTGTTCATATTTCATCCCGCTCCTTCTCTGTTTCATTGCAATACCCAACTAAGAATCATTATTAGTGACAAAGGAATTGCTATTATCAGAAACCAATCACGTTTCATCAGTGGGTTCCTCATAAAATTCCTCAACCAACACGCACCCGCAATAGCAGCAGTATTTCATTCCATTCTTTGAGGGGGTATCCACGATAAGCACGAACATATCCCCGCACTCAGTTTCCCAGTTACCGTCAGCATCCTCAGACCATTTGCACTGTTTAGGCATCAGTGGGTTCCTTGAGTTGGCGACCTGTTACCTCGTTTGTATCGTATAATCCCATCATTCCCCCTCATCCTGGTTGAGAATTGCTTCTGAACTTGCTAGGCATCCGGCGGCTAATTCGTTTTGTGTCGTTAAATCTTTCTCATCTTTCCAGACCTTGATACAAGTTTCTGAATCAGCCCGCCTTGTCTCATCGCGGAGTGTGTGGAGAGCACCAATTAAGTTTTCGCACAAAGGGCAGCCTTGTGGATGCGCTCCAGGAGTATTGTAAACGCACAGCTTCTCAGCACGCTCCCTCAAGGTTGGGTTAGGCATTGGCTAATTCCTTGTCTGTTTTCCAATAAGACGGGTGCTCGCGCTTGATAAGCTTTAATTGCTTAATCGTCTTATGGGTGGTGCCTGCTGCAAAAGACTCCCAACACATGAAAATTCCCTGCCAACAAGATGCTTGCAGGCAATTATCACAAACTGTTATCTTTGTCTCATCTGGTTTTGGGTTAGGCATTGGTGGATTCCAGGAGTTCGGGATTTTCGTAAAAATTGCCAAGGACTTCAACTGCGTAATTCTCAAAAATTGTTTTTCCAGTATGGTAATAAGATTGTTTACAAAATGGTTGGAATCCAGAATATTTGAATTCAACAACTTCTCTTGTTAGTTCGCCACCGCTTAACCGCATAACTGATATAATATCTCCCTCCCAAATCTCCTTGCCGTTCTTGTCATAGAGGCTAGTAAGTTCACCCACTGTTTTAGGGTCAACCTCAAGCCAATGAATATAAGGCGCTAAGAATGGACTAATAAAATACTTTCCCCTGAATACAAGCAAGCTGCCTATAATAAACCGATCTCCTTCTTGCTTATTTAATAGCTTACCCCGAAACTTGATTTCTCTAGTCATCAACCGACTCCCCCTTAAACTGCTGAACTCGCTTCAATTCCTGCATAATCTTCCACAACGGCTTGCGCTTGTGTCCCCCTGCGCCTAGCTTCGATAACACCCGTCCCCCGCGTGAACCTTTGAAGTGTCTGTTTGCTGTCCCATGCTGATTCTTACTCATTAACAGTCTCCAGTGCGGCTAGGCAGATGGCTCGGCCTAGATTTGGTTCGTCCAATTGACACTCGCCAGTCGACAACCCATGACCCGTGTTCTTGTCATAAGGCTGCTTATGCGGACAGTGTGGGTCACCGATTAGCAACGAAACCGATACACCGGCGCTGTCGTATTCGATGCTCCAGATCCACCCGAGTTCCCTCATCCTCTCCACCACCATCATCCAGGCAGAGGGGTCGGTGCAGTAGTCTCTAGGTCTACATATATGTTCTTTTTGGCACCTGCACACTGACGGGCTTGAGGTAACGCATCTATCAAATAGTTTCTCAGCAACCTTCCGGTTCAATTCAGCGTCGGTCATCACAGCCTTCTCCAAATGAGAAATATAATTACCCATAACTGAATTGCAATGATGTGCCCTTGAATTTCACTCATCACCATCCCCCGCCTCAAGGAGGGTTGAGAGGCCGCAGTCACATCTGCCGTATTTATGCTGAGGTAAGTGAGGAAGACCAATTAGTCCAGGGCAGTCACAAATAGAACTCTTGCATCTAAGCTGATGCCCCGCATACCGCCTCAAGCCCGCCTCCAACTCCTTGATGCGCTCCTCATACCTTTCAACCTCAACGGCATACGCATCAATTTCACCCTGTCCCCATCCAGCTTTTCGAAAAGCCTGGTTGATGCAATTAATGTCTGCTGTTAGCTGCACATTCTCCCTCTTCAACCTCTCAATCTCCCCCTTAAGGCGTGCGATCTCCTTCACATCAGCTTCTAGATCACGACAACCATCGGTATGCGTAACCCCATATTTAGTGTGAGTACAGTAGTTTTTACACAAAACCATTGCTATATTGTTCATGCGCTTCTCAATCTCACTCATCACTTCCTCCCCCCACACTTCCCACACGCACCATCCACAGTCCTTGTCATGCACAGGCAATGGGGACACTGAGTTACGTCAGGCATCCCTCGACCTTTCTTTGAGCATGGCGTCTGCGTATTTGTATGCAATCTCTGCAACCTTATCATAATTACCAAATGCCTCTGTGTGCATACGCACAACTGGTGGCAACGCCGCAATGGCAAAGGCATCACGAAGCCTCTTGATATGCTGCTTCTCATCGAAGTACATAGCAGATACCTCTGTCATTGTCTCTGGTGTACCATCATCCTTCATCGCCCCATCCCCCAAACAATTTCTCCCCAGAAACGAACAACCCACATGAGCAGTCCCATTCCGAGGAATATTACACCTGACCCCACAATAATCTCACCTGCAACTGAATAGAACTTGTGCCACTTATCATCCTTCATCGCTTAGTCCTCATGTCTTAAGGTCATGCCACACAGCAAACATCAAAATGTACCAGGGAACATCGCCAGAGACATTCCATCCGAGTTGCTTAAACACTATGAATGCAACGAACAGTGTGACTACTGCCATGCTTAGTCCCTTTCCTAAGAAGTTGCCATTGCCATGTATTCCAGAAGCCTGTTAGTTTCCAGGTAAACTTAATCATTATCACTCCTCCACATTAAGAACAGGATGCAGGTCAGATTCGAACTGACTTTGTGACAGTCCAACTTCTAAGCAGGGCGATTCTCCCTGTGAAGCGTAATCGCATCAGTGCAAAACGCACCAGTCGTCACTTGTGTTCTCAGTGTGTTCCCACC
>JAAOEI010000130.1_pt1 | contig 30114 bp, 42 predicted proteins | sample 7059261 | NCBI WGS metagenome assembly JAAOEI01 (sample SAMN14008812, study PRJNA610033) | viral metagenome | isolation source: viral particles filtered from seawater | place: China: Hangzhou Bay, Yangshan Deep Water Harbour | collected 2017-10-31 | reverse complement strand
CAGTTGAATATACCCCGCCGCTTTGTATAACCGCATGAGCCTTTACGCCAAACTCAAGGACGCCGTTGCGTTGAACTCTGACTCGCGCGCGACGCTGGAAATGTATTGGCATTGGTCGCGGCAGTTTCATCGGTTCAACGGCAAGCGGGCTTCGGAGTGGACGGGCGGGGACGTTCAGCGTTTCATGGTTCACATCCACGCGCAGAGCTACTCGCGCTCGTCCCGCAAGTCCGCCCTCTGCGCGATGGCCTACATCTTTAAGCACGTCCTCAAAGCACTTGACGCGCTCTGTTTTCTACCTCACAATGTGCGGTGTGAAATACAACATGGCCGGAAAGCGGTTTGGAAAATGGAGCGTGCTTCGACAGGATTTGAACGCCCCTGTGGACAGGTCAAGATGGTTCTGCCGGTGCGATTGTGGCGCGGAGCGGAGCGTGATGACGCAGGGACTCGTGAATGGACGGTCAATGGGATGCGGAAAGGGACAATGTGCCGTAGCCAGAAAGCACGGTGCGCGCAGGACGCCAGAATATGCCGCTTGGATATGCGCAAAGCAGCGTTGTCACAATCCGCGTTGCAAAAACTTCCACCTGTGGGGCGGCAGGGGAATAGTTGTGTGCGAGGAATGGAGAAACGACTTCGCCGCTTTCTTGTCTCATATTGGAGAACGCCCATCAAAAAAACATTCTTTGGAACGAATCAATACGGACGGCAACTACCAGCCGGGAAACGTGCGCTGGGCATTACCCGTGGAGCAGATGAACAACAAGCGAACCAACATCACGCTCCGGTTCGGCGGTCGCACTCAAACGATAGGCGAGTGGACGCGAGAATTGGGGTTCCCGAGGCACTTGATTTATCGTCGCATCTCGAAAGGATGGAGCGCTTCAATGGCAATAACAACACCACCCAGATTTACGCCCACGCGGACGCTGCCCGTGGCGTCTCGCCGATGGACGGCAGCGCCCGCACCACTTTCCCGACGGTCAACTTCCTGAACTAGAACACTTATGAGCAACACCGCATTGACACCCGCCCAAACCTCCCTCGCCGAACGCCGCGCCAAACTCGCCGCCATCGCCGCCCAGGTGGACGAGATTTCCCAAACTGGAATCGTCGCCTTCACCGGAGCCGGCGGCAAGTTCGCCGAGGAGTTGACCGCAGCCCAAGCCATGCTTGACCTCCGCCTCCTGCTCACGCCCGACGTGATGGCCCCCATCATGGCCTTGATGAACACCGGCCTCGGCTTCCGCACCGACCGCGACCCGAACCACCCAACTCAGCCCAAGGAACCTTATCCCGTGGAAGTCGTCCGTGACGTGTTCATCGAGTCCAAGCTGCGAGGGTTTCACACGATGGGCGACGAGTTTAACATCATCGCCGGCAGGTTCTACGGGGCCAAGGCCGGCTTCCGCCGCAAGCTCACCGACGGCAAGACCTTCGCCGGCCTCACCGACTTCGCCGACTTCTACGACGTGCCCACCATGCATGGCGACAAGGGTGCGACCGTAAGGTGCCGCGCCACTTGGAAGCTCAACGGCGTGGCGGCAGGCATGGAGCGCGTGTTCCCCATCAAGGTCAACAGCTTCATGGGCAGCGATGCCATCCTCGGCAAGGCGGAGCGCAAGCTCTGCAAGGCCGTTCACGACCGCGTTGCCGGCGTCAACACCCCCGACGCGGACCTTGACGACGTGCCGCTCGCCAAGCCCGCGAAGCCATCCGCCCCTGAACCGCAGTTCGCCGCGCCGAACTCCCATCTCCCATCTCCCATCTCCGACCCCGCCGACGCCCCCCCCGGCGCGGAAGTCCCGCCCGCCCCAACTCCGAACTCCGAACCCAAAACTCAGAACGCGCAGTCCCCGATTCAGCGCGACCTGAAAACCCTCCGCCTCTTCCTCAAAGGCTCCGGTCACGACGAATCCGCCCTCCTCCAAATCTGGCGCGACAACGGCGTGATAGACGAAAGCCTTTCCAGCCTTGAAGAAGTCGCCCAAGTCAAACCCTCTGCCCTCCGTGCCGCCTGCGAGCCGTGGGCCAAGACCCTCGCGCTGCTGAACGCCGCGCCATGCAACGCTGCGCCGAATTCCTGACACCGTGAATACGCCTGTGACATCCGCCAACCAAAACGCACCGGCGAAGCCCAGCGGGAGCATCGTTGCGCATCGGCGGCTGGTTCGGATGCCCCTCACGGCGAAGCAAGCAAAAGCCTGCTGTGAATGTCGGCACTGGCACAGCCACGGAGAAAAAGACGGCCAGTGTCGAAACCCAAAAATGCGCCACGGCGTCACCTACAAGGACAAAAACACAGGCGAAGAAACCCACGTCGAATGGTGGACAACTGGATGCTACCACTCATGCCTGAACTGGGAGGAAAAAACTCAGGTGCGCGATGTGCGGCGCATGGGAAACCACACCAGCGGGACGTGCCACGAACTGCATCCGACGACAATATGAAAACCAACTCTGACCAACCTGAACTGCCCGCCGGAGGCAACAACCTCGGAACTGAAAAGCCCAAGGCGGTTGTCTGCAAGGAATTGTCGAACTGTCTGAGGTGTGGAGTTCCATGTCGCCTTGGCACGCCAGACCCCAAGGCACGCGCCATCGTGCGAGCGTCCAAGGCTGGCTTCTGTCCGAACTGCATGATCGAACACTTCTTTGGAAGCATCGAAGTCCTGAAACTGACCATCGCCAAACTCGGCCCGGAAATATTCCTCAATGCTGAGTGGCGCGAACAAACACTGCGGCCCGTAATGCGCGGACTGCTGGCACACACCCAAATGCCAGAGGACAGCATCAACTGGATCGAGGTTGTCGGTAATTGGGGAATGCCGTGGCCCAAAGGTCACGAACCGAAAGCAATGCAGTGATGCCCAACGATAAAGCGCCGCGTGCTGGCGAGTAGCCCCCGATGTTGAGCGCGCCTGAAATATGAAAACCACGGAACATTCCCGCCCGTTGGCTGCGGCGGCTGGTCCGCCTATTCCCTGCCGCGCCTGCGGCCTCGCGCCGACGATCGCGCAAGAGTCAGAAGCCGAAGCGGCAGGATGGGGCAGCGACGTGCGAGGCTGGTGGGCTGATTGCCAATGCAACGACCCCGGCGTGTATGCCGCGACAAAACCGGAGTGCGTAGCCAGGTGGAATACCGTGCCGGTGAGCGAATCGGCGCGACAACCTAAGCCGTAAATATGCAAGACGACAATCGAACTGATAGGACTCCGCCGATTCGGGTGCGGGCGGAGTGGCGAGACGCCCGCGCAGGCGTCGTGTATCTGCTCCAGAAATATATCGAGACGCCGCCAGTCCTGCGAATCTTTCCGTGGGTGAAGCGGGGCGAATGGGAAACGGTGGCGATGTTCACTGACCGAATCCAAAAAGCAAGTTTGGGCTGAACACTACGGGGTTGAAATCGAATACGAACCCGGACTCAAGCACTCGAACGACGAACTGAGCGACGGCTACCGCCGCCGCCGATCAACGACAACAAACAAACCGCGAACGGCGGTAGCCGTTCGCTCCAGTGACTGGTTATGCCACGGACATTTGAAGTAACACTGACAACCCATCGCCAAGTGCTGATGGAGGGAACAGACGAAGCCGACGTGAAAGAGTGTATGCGAATCCGATGCTGCCGCGAAATCGGCGAGGCTGAGGAATACGAAATCACCGCCGTCGAAGTTACCGTGAAGCCGGAGGACAGAGGCCGCGTGCTGGTGGCATAACAAATAGCTCAGCCATGCCGCCTCAAGAGACATCCGAATTGAAACCGCAGCGCGAAGGCGGCATTGGCTGCAGCGACTGGTTGGGCCACTTTTCAGACAACCGTGAAAGGATAGTCGGAACGCGAAGAGGCGACCTAGAGGCCAACTGTCTGAATCCTGTCGTGCTGTTCGTAATGAAAAACTCAATCTACAAATCGCTAGGACTCGACTGCTACGATGCAGAACGGAACGCGCTGACCTACACCGGAAACAATCCAGTCGTGGCGCATCCTCCCTGCCAATTGTGGGGGAAGATGGCGAAGATAAACTACCTGCGATGGGGCGGCGACCATAACAAGCCTGGCAATGATGGCGGCTGCTTCCGATTCGCGCTTGATACAGTGAACCGCTGCGGCGGTGTGCTGGAACATCCGGCGGAAACCTACGCATGGCCCGCGCACGGTCTGCCGCGTCCGACAACTGGCTGGACACGATGGAAGCAAGGATGGGTCTGCGAAGTTTGGCAATCGGCCTACGGACATCGAGCGAACAAGCGGACGTGGCTCTGCTGCTCCGGCACGGATGCCCCCATGCATCCTCGATGGGAACGGCCAATCGGAACGCATCAGGTCGGCTTCCACGACCAGCGCGGCAAGGCCGCAAACAAGCCGACACTCTCAAAGCGTGAGGCAAACGCCACACCTCCCGCGTTCGCGCACTACCTGCTCGAACTGGCTGCGACGTGCGCCAAGTGGCCCAACAGTTGAATATACCCCGCCGCTTTGTATAACCGCATGGGACTTTACGAAAAACTCAAAGATGCCGTCGCGTTGAACAGTGACTCGCAGGCCACTCTGGAAATGTATTGGCATTGGGCACGGCAGTTTCATCGGTTCAACGGCAAGCGGGCTTCGGAGTGGACAGGCGAGGATGTTCAGCGGTTCATGGTTCACGTCCACGCGGACGCTGCGCGCGGCGTGAGTCCGCTGGATGGGGTGGTCCGCACTGTTTTCCCGACCGTCAACTTCCTCGCCGCATGAGCGCACCCCGTTTCACATCGGCATGGTTCGTCGCGCACGAGGCCGCGAAGCGAGCGAGGAAGCAGACGCATCGCATTCAAGCTCGGCCAGCGGCGAAGTCAGAGGCGGAGATTCAACAGGACATTGCCGGCTGGCTGCGTTCCTTTGGCCGCGAGTGCTGGTTTGTCTGGCACCGCATAGACAAGCCAAGCACGGCCCAAGTCGGCACGCCGGATTTCGTCGGCTGGTATCGCGGGCAGCCGTTCTGCCTCGAAGTAAAGAAGCCGGGCGGCAAACAGACGCGCGAGCAAGCCGGCCAGCTCATGCACGCCGAACTCGCGGGCGGCAAGTCCGCCGTCGTGCATTCCCTCGCTGAAGCCGTCGAGTTTTTCCAAGCCAAGCTATGAGCGAACCTTTGAGAAGCCTTTGCTGCAACGCGCCGCTTGAACTTGGCGGCGGATCTGGCGCTACGCACTGGTATCTTTGTGCGAAGTGCGGACACGCCACCGACCCGCTTCCTGAAAAGTGCAATGTCTGCGGCGGCAGTGGCTTCATGCCTTGCCCCGAATGCGGGTGTTGCTGGCATGGCCGAACGCCATGCCCCGCCTGCCAAAACCAATTCCCCTCCGGCGGGCAGCCGGACGCGGAGACGACGCCGCGAAACCAAGTCACCTGAAATGCTATGGCCGGAGACTGGATCAAACTGGAACACGTCACCCCCGACAAGCCGGAGATTTTCGCGATGGCGGAAGCCCTCGGCATAGACCCCGATGCTGTGCTGGGCAAGCTCGCGCGCGTCTGGATTTGGGCGGACCAGCACACTATCTCCGGCACCGACCTGAGAGTTTCAGAAGCCTTCCTTGACCGCCTCACCCACCAACCCGGTTTCGCCATTGCGCTCCGCAAAGTTGACTGGTTGCAAGCCCGCTCCGGCTCGCTTGCCATCCCTCGCTTTGACCGGCACAACGGCCAGAGCGCGAAGGCCAGGGCGGCGAGCAACCGGAGAGTGGCGGAACATCGGGACGTGAAACGGGATTGTAACGGTGAGACCGTTACCGATGCGTTACCAAAACAGTTACCAGAGAAGAGAAGAGAAGAGAAGAGAAGAGAAGATGAAAAGCGATTAAACGATGAACACGCGCAGGAACCGGCAGCCCCGGACAGCACTGGCGTTCATCGTTCATCGCTTAACCGCTCTCAGGAAAGCGCCTTGATGGAACGGCTCGCCGAATTCCTTGGCAAAGACGAGATGGCACGGGCCGGCGGACACTGGCGCGTCAACCACGTCCGCAAACACCCCGGCCTGCTGGAACGCGCCCTCGCCGACTTGGAACACCGCGTCAAGACCGGCGAGCAAGCCAAGACCACTCGCGGCGCATGGCTCGAAGACCTCGTGAAGCGGTGGAACGTAAAACTGACGCACGGCGGCGGCGACAAACGTGGAACGTAAAATGAGCAACCAAAACACAGCAACGATGGAGCGCACGGCATACCCGCCGTTGCCGTCCAGTGATTTGTTACCCAACCCGATTTACCAAGACTCACTTGTGCAAATCTTCCACGGCGACAGCCGTGAACTCATGCCGAAGATGCCGCGTGGACTCGTGGTGACGGATCCGCCGTATAACGTCGGCTACCACTACGAAGGCTACGACGACAATATGAGCGTGGACGACTACCAATCCATGCTCCGCGAAACCTGTCCGCTTCCGTGCGTGATAATCCACTATGCCGAGGACTTGTGCGCGATGGCGTGGACGATGGAAGAACTGCCAGACAAACTCGTGGCGTGGGTCTATCCAAGCAACACGGCTCGCCAGTGGCGCGGCATCGGCTGGTGGGGCTGCAAGCCTGACTTCACGCGAGACGGGCAAGCCTACAAAAACCCGACTGACAAACGCATCGAGGAACGCATCGCGGCGGGCAAGCAATGCCGCCTCTATGACTGGTGGGAAATCAATCAGGTGAAAAATGTCGGCGAGCAAAAGACCGAACACCCCTGCCAAATACCCGAAGAAGTCATGCGCCGAATCCTGAAAATCACCGACTGCAAACTCGTGATAGACCCCTACTGCGGTAGTGGCACGACACTGGTTGCCGCGAAACGTCTCGGCATCCGAGCAATCGGAATCGAGAGAAACATCAACTACTGCCAAATAGCAGCCAGCCGCGTCGCAACGGAAATGACGCTGGCTGGGTAACGATGCCGGTGAGCGAATCGGCGCGAGAAAATCCTGACGCATGGACAACACGATGACATCCGAACTGCAAAAGCCCGCGCCGATTCGCTCCAACGCGCTGGTTCGGGGACGGGCTAATCCGAAGCGACTGGCCGAACTCGCCGAGATGCTGGCGGAACTGTCCGACTGGGCATGGCTCGAAGCGAAAATCGAGCCGGAGAAATCGCGGCAAGAAATCTGGCTGCAAGTCCGTGACTGGGCCGAGGGCGCAGCCGTGCAAAAGAAACTGAATCTCGCCGGTGTCCAGACCAGGCAAGAGGGGGCGCGTGTGCCCAAAGCCACGCCCGACGCCAACGGGGGCGCGCGACTGGAAACGCGCGTCTCCGCTGGTGGCGTCGAGTCCCCGAACGTGAAAGCCAGCGACGGAGGCGGTCTATGACGCCCGGATTCTCGCTGACGTGGCCCGCCTCCGTTCGCTGCGCTGCTTGGTTGGAGCGTCCGGTTTTGGTCGTCCGAAAATAAATGATTGACACAAGCGGTTATGTGGTGCAAGATACGCACATGAAAACAAAAACGAATAGCAAACCAGCAACCGCAACCCCTGGCCCGTGGACGGTCGGCGTCTATGTCGAGAACGACTACGAGCCTGCCTACTTCCCAGTCGAACGCGATGAACGAGACGCGAGCGGCTTCGTGAAAGATGTCGTGCCGCTCATCGCAAAAGTCACCTACGGCGCAAACGATGAAGCAAAACTCGCCAACGCGAAGCTCCTGTGCGCCGCGCCTGACCTGCTCGCGGCCTGCCGCCATCTGCTCGCGTTCTTCAAGTCTGAATACCCGGAGGCGTTCAAGGCCGGCGGCGGCAGCTTCGCCACTGATGACCGTGCGCCTTTCGAGTTGGACTTGGCGGCGGCGAAAGCGGCGATCAAAAAGGCGACGAAATGAATCCAGCCTCACAACTCGGCAAGATGGCTGCTGGCGTGCCGAAGAAATACTCGCCAGCCGAAATCGCCAAGCGCACGGCCAGATTGCGGAAGGCTCAAAAGAACCGTGCGAAAACCCAGCGCGCACTCCGGCGCTCCAACAATAAGGTGACCAACGAGCCGGCGAGCGTGTAACAACCCTTTCGATGAACAAAGAAATGTTGAGCGGAGAAGGCACTCCCGAAAAACAGCCCCAGTCAGGCTCGTTGGGTCGAGCGTCTGGTTCGGCGTTCCTCACCGTGAAGATTCGCCGCACCATTGGAAAAGAAGTGCGGCCCGAAGCTGAGCAAATCGACGGGAAAACCTATCGCTTCCGCTATGGCTGGACGATGGATGATGGCGACCCGTATCCGGGGGAAATCGCCGCGCTGCCGGACGATCCCAACTATCCGAAGGATGCGCCGCCCTGGATAGCGATGGGTGACCTCTCGCCGAACGCAGAAGTGAGCGAAGCGGCGGACAAGAATCGTTGAATTTGCGAAGGCGGTGGCCCGCCGCTTTCGCTCCACTGACTGGTTAGGGCACGTCGGATAACAACAAAACAAAACTATGCACTACAGAAACGGAAGAGAAGCAAAGAACGGCGATAAGGTAGTCCAACTGGAAACATCCAGCGGGAAAATCCTCGCCAGCGGACAACTGCAAAACGCGGTGGCTGGAAACGACTACTGCAACGGTGAACTGGTGATAACCGGCTATGGCCCGCAAGGCCCGGCCATCATCATCGGGGCGTGCCTGTGCGACTGTCTCCATGTGGATGATGTCGCGGAAATCCTCGCGGAAAAGGGACTCGATAAACGCCCCGCCGGAAAGTGAGCGCAACGGCACGAGGTAACTAAGTGCCCTAACAGTTGAATATACCCCGCCGCTTTGTATAAATGCGCCCGCCCCTCGTTGAACCCGTGGACCGTGGCACCTTCCGCGTCGCCAGCGCCTCCCATCCGGGCCGCGCGCATCTCGTGGACGTGACGGCATACGGCGGGGCTGGCAAATGCGATTGCGAAGACTTCCGCTGCCGGCACGAGCCGTTCATCGCCGCTAGTTCGCACGGCGCCTTGGTTGAACCTCCCCGCTGCAAGCACATCCTCGCCGCGCGCGAGTTCATCGCCGCGTGCGTCGTCACCTACTGGCTTCGCAGCGAGCCGGGCGATGGCCCCTAGAACGGCACGGGCGGCTTGGGCGTCAGTTCCCAGCCGGCGGGCGGCTTCCCGTCTTTGAGTGGCGGCGTGGTGGCGCAACCGCAGAGCGCGGCGGCGAGCAAGAGGATGGTCAGAGTCTTCATTCAGTCAATCGCGTCCACCAGTTCAACCCCGTCCTTCACCGCGTCTTCCCAATCACGCCAGCGTTCGTTCTGCCACTCGAAAACCTGCGCCGTCTGCCGGCCATCCGGCTCCTCGGTGAGCAGCAGCGGCGTCGAGTGTCCGCCATCCGTCACGCCGTTGAGCGACACGCCGCGAGGAATGCGGACGCGAATCTCGTAAGCGCCCGGCGTGAAATCCCCAAGCCGCGATTCGGGAATGGAGACACCTTCGCCGCGTGCCGCGTCAATCGTCTCCTGCGGCACGCGCCCTTCGCCCCGGAAAGGCAGCAGGCTCTCGTGGATGTGCCCAAGCAAAACCTTCGTTCCGCTCTCGCACATGGCGCTCCCTGGCTTGTATTCAAAGCCCGTCGCCGCTTTCCATTTCGACCACCACTGAGCCAGCTTCACCATATATCCGCTGCTGAACAGGAGGACGTTTCCGCTCGCCCTCATGTTCGGGAACACCTTCCACTCCGGGCCGAACGGCGGCAGCTTGTCGTCCGCGCGCTTTTGCAAAACTGGCCCGATGATAAGCCAGTCCGCCTCGGTGTTGGAAATTAGTTTCATCGGCGTTGCTTGTTTAATTCATCCTGAACCTGCTTGATGCGCTCTTCGATGCGAACGAGCAGCTCACGGTCGGTTGCGGTGCGGGACTCAAGCGCCTGCTGCCGCTTCTCGACCGCCTCCATGCGCTGCGGCAGGATTAGCCACGTCGAGGCAACGGATGCGATGACGCCGAGGACGCCGCTCCAAAACGCGATGTTCCTGCCGAGTCGTTGCGCTTGGTCGCTCATGGTTTCCAGTGAGTTGCTGACCGGGTGGCTGACAGCCGCGCCGCAAAGTCCGCCTCTTGTTCAAGCCCCCATTCCGCATCCTGTTTGGAGGCTTCACGGGCGCGGTTGACGGTGATGTAAATTTCCTTCGCCAAGTCCACGAAGACAGGAATCAAGAGCGCCCAGCTCCCGGCAGTCTCCACCCTGTTCGCCTCCGCCTCCCGCACCAGCGCGGCCACTGGCGACGTAGCAACGCCTGCGCTCGTCGCCGGAACCCATACGCGCACTTCGCCGACGATGGCCTCGACCACGGCCAGCGCGGCCATCAAGTCCGCCTCGTTGCCCGCGATCCGGTTGGACTTGTAGGCGAGGCGCAGCCGGTTGGCCGACTCGAAAGCAGCGGGAGCCTTGCCGCGAATCCGCGCCGCCACGTCCTGCACACTGGCCGGCACGTCGGCCCGGCGCTTCGACTCGAAGGCGAGGAAGGAATCCACGGCGGCAAGTGCGATGGAAAGCGTTTGCTCACTCCGCACGACGGCGGATTGGTTGCCCGGCTTGACCGTCGCGCACCCGGTCAGGATGGCCGCGAGCGAGAGCAGGATGAAGGCGAGGCGTTTCATTTAGGTTCGTCTTTTTCGAGGCTGGCCGACTGGTCGAAATACATCTCCACGCCCTTGGCCACCGTGAGCGCGCAACCGAGCGCGAAGCTCGTGAGCTTGAGCGCGGTAGGCGAGAGGAAATCCAACATCGCCAGCGCGCCTAGAATCTGCGTCAGCACGATCACGGCACTGCCCCAAGCGAGCTTCTTGCGGAGGATGGCTTTTACGATGTCGCGTGGCATGATGTTCAGTTGAATGGATTCGGCTTGCGGATGTCGCGGGCCGGGCGCACCACGGGCGCGATGGAGTTGGTGCGCTTGGCGTCGGGTAGCGCCTGCCAAGCAAGCAATGCCTGCCGCTCGTTAAATCGCGCCGCGTCATAGGCTGCCTGCTTTGCTTGCTGGTCTGCCGTCCAGTCCTTCGCTGGCATAGCGCGACTGAATACAAACTTCTCGCCGGTCAATTGCTCTAGCTTGCGCGCCATTGCTGAAAGGTGAATCCATTCCTCGGTGCCAACAAACTCGTTGCGGTGATGGATAACGATAGGCAGCGCGAGTCCTGTGTCAACGGCTTTGCCGGGCGACGTGCGAGAGTGCGGGCTTATTTGAGTAGCAGTCCCGCCCTCGTCCATAACAAACATTTCAGCAGTTCCGGCAACGTCCTTGGCGAACAAAAACGCCGCATCTGTGACAGTGCTTGGATTGTTAGTTGCGGTGCGTTGCAGTATTTGCACCGTTTGGCTATAGATGTTTGTTATTGCAGCGTTGGTTGAGTTTATGGTGCGCGCTACAAGGTCGCGGTAATCCGTCGCGCTGCTTCCGGTCAGCGCCAGCACTCCAGCCGATGACCGGCGGAGATAGCTGTCAGATGAGTTGCCCACCTCCAAATAATTTATCGGGTGGACCGACGAAGCATAGATTGGCCCGCTGACGACGAGGTTCCCGAACTGGTAGTCCACGGTGATGTAGTCATCGAGCACGAGCTGCTTGGCGTCGCTGCGGAGTTTGAAGTAGCTCGCGCCAGCGACCCGGTAGTCAAACCCGCGCGAACCTGACGCAGCCGCAGTATTTGTGATGTCAATTTTCAGTCCGTCAAAGCTCACCCCTGCCGCGTTGTAAGTGGCAGAGATGGTGACCGGGTTGCTGTTGGTCTGAACTCCGCCGATTACCTGCAACGGTTTGGCTGTGGTGCCGGATGAATAAAAGACGGCATCGGAGCCAACGAAGACGTTCCCCGTGTTGGTCAGCGACTTCGCACCGGAGATGGTCTGCGTAGTGGTCAGCAAAACGATGTTGCTCGCGCCGCCGGTCACGGTGCGGTTGGCCACGTCCGACAGCATCGGGTAAGTGGTGGCCGCGCAGAGCGGGAGGCACGTAATCAGAATGGCGAGGATGGTTTTCATTAGCCTGTAGTCTCAGTGGTTTCAATGCGCGCAACCCATTGGATTGTTTTGGCAGCCGCGCCCGTCACGTCTATTTGAAGCGCGCCGTTGGTAGTATCAGCGGACACTGAACACGCCCAAGCAGTTGCCCCAATCTGGTTAATCTGTGAGGCGTCCAGCGTCGTGCTGGCCGCGTTCGCGTCACGATGAATCAGGCCGGTGATTTCCCAAGCGTCATTCTCACCGTCCGCGTCCGTGCGCCGGGCGACGACTAGAATCTTGAAGGCCCATGTGGTGTTGTTTGGCAGCGCGATGGATTCAGCGACGTGTATTAAAGCCTGCGAAGGCGTGGCGTTTGTGGTTATTACCTTGGCGTGAACCAAGCCGGACTGCGCATCTCCGACAACCGAATTGACAGCGTAATGAGCGAACGCAAATTTACCGGGAAGCAATGCGGAAGAGAACTCACCAAACGCAAAGCTCCTATCTGCTGAAGCGGCAGCGCCTGAACCAAATGCAAACGCATAAGTGCCTGATGCAGTTGACCCGGTTCCTATACAAAACGACGAAGTATTTGACGCCGTTGCCTGTTCGCCGATGGCAACTGATTCAGTTCCGCTCGCAACCGCTGCGCTTCCTATGGCGAAGGCATTTGTTCCGCTTGCATTGGGAGCCGTAGGAGAAGATGGGTTCTCATCATATAGCTGAAGGCCCGCGCCTGCTGGAATCCATCCCGCCGCAAGCGTTCCTCCTCCGCCTGCCTTTGGAATCGCATTTGCCCCTGGCGTGGCCGTAGCGATTTCATCGGAGCCGCCATTCTGGTGCGTGCTGGCGTGCGCGCCCGGCACGCCGGAAACTGAGAGCGTGGCCCATGTGCCACCGTCATATTTCTGGACTGCGCCGACGGTGCTGTTGTAAATCAGCATCCCGTTCGCGGGCGTCAGCGCGTCGCGTTGAGCGGTCGTCAGCGAAATAAGCTGAATGCCCGCGTGCGTCGTCCCGCTGAACTGAACGAGTCCCGTGAACGTATCGCCCGCCTTCGCCGCCTTCGCCGTTATTTGAGTTTGAATCGCAGACGTGACGCCAGAGACATAGCCAATCTCTGTCGCCGTCGTCGCCGCCGTCGTCGCGTTGCCGCTGGAATCGGTAACGAGCGCAACGGAGTTTCCAACCGTCGCGCCGCGCTTCAACTTCCGTGTAGGAGTCAGGGCCATTAGTCGAGATAGTTAGCGGAGAGCGGTTGCCACGCGCTGCCGTCGTATAGGAACTCCGTGCAAATATCATCGCCCGCAGCCTCGCCCGTGATGGTGCATAGCAACGTGCCGCCGCTCGTGGCATTGCGAACTTCAACAAGCGGATTGGTTGAAGCGGGCATGATGAAGTGAATCACGCACCTGTCACCCGCGCTGCTGTTGGAAGTCAGGAGCGCAACCGTCCGCGTGAAGGCACCGCCGCCCGCCGTCACCGTGGCTATGACACCGTGGCTCGCGGAGTTGACGCCGGGCGTGACATCCGTATTTCCAGCGCTGCTAAAGGCAATCGCCTCATAGCTCGTATTGGACGCGCTCGAAACACTGCGCAGTTTCCAGACGCGCTCGTTGGTTGAAGATGCATAGTCATCGGGCCGGATGACATTGGGCGAACTCTCCGCATCCGTGCCAGTCACCAACTCGTAAAAACTCAGCACCGTTGAAATCTCGATGCAAACCAGAGAATTCGTTTGAACCGTCGGGCTGGCCGTCGTCCCGGTGACGATGCCATCGAGCGCCGTGCCGCCGCCGGTAAGCGCCGTGACGGCGTAACGATTCTGGACGCAGTTCAGCAACGTCTGCGCGGCGGTGTAGTAAGTCGGGAGCGGCGTAGGAATCGTGCTCTCCTCGTCAATTCCCTCGTTGCGCACAAGGCACGCAACTTGGCCGACGGTGCGAATGTTATTGCTGCCGTCAACCAACTGCAATTCCAGCGACGCCGGAATTGATGCGTCGCCGTCCAGCAATTCAAGCAAGCCGCGAGTGTTGCAATCGAGTGTGCCTGTCCAATAGCTCCCCGCGTCCGTCCAGGTGGATTGCAGCGCGTAAGGAATCAACGAGAGCCTGACAAGCTGCTGTTCAGTTACGGTTGAACTGCCAGCCCGAATCTCAGAGGTGACAACGGCGCTGGCCGGCGTGAGCGAGTCACCGCCGCCGGTCATCAAATCCACGGCCCCAACCGAATCCCATTGCACCAGCCAAACACCAGCGTCACCGGACTTTGTGACCGTCACTCCGACGATGGCTTGCGTCGCTTCAAGCGCGGCCTCTAGCACCGCTGCCGTGGCGCTGTAAGCAATGTCCGTGGTGATTTCAATGAGCGTGCTCCCGTTTGTCCAGGTCGTCGGCGTCGTGCCGCTGGCCGTGAAGATTACGCCCGTCTCGTTCGCCGCCGCGCCGACGTTGGTGAAGCTGTCGCCCGCGACGTAGGTTTGAATCTGGTATCGTTTCGCGCTCGTAAGCGAGCCGCTCGTTGCACTCGAAACGCCAAGCCAGAAAGTGCCGCCGGATGGTTCGGCACCGGGAATCACAATCGCCAGCCACGGCGTAATGCCAGTCGCGCCGCTGTCCGAGTCATAGCCGCCCGCGCCGTCGGTGACGGCCAGCGTGATTTCGACTTGATCGCCAAGAACGAAGACCGGCTTGGGCGCGGGCTGATTGTTCGTCAGGTTGCTAGTCGTCGCGCGCACCAGCGCATTCGCCGGGTCGGACGCCGCACCGTTGAAAAACAGGTTCATTAGCTTTGTTTATTGTGCGCCAAGCGTGGCTTATGTCAAGGTTTCAAGGCCATTCCAAATCGGTGAGCCGGTTGCCCGATTGGTCGCAGAAGGCGATGTATTGCGCGTCTGCCCCGTCCCATTCGGTGAACTCACCGACTATGATGAACTGGTGCGTGATTCCGTCATCTTTCGTGCGGAAGAACTTCACGTCCACCACCGCGCCGTTAAATCCGTCCACGGTCACAAGGTCGTAGGACGTGCCGTTGAATGTGCGGATGAAGAATTGGTAGTAATCAGCCAGCACGGTGCCTTGGCCGACTCCAAAGACAATCGCGGCGATGGCCGTGAAGTAATCGAATGGTTTTAGCTCAAGGATGTTCGGGTCGGATGGCAAACCCGGCTCGTTCAACTGCGAGATTGAGCCGTCGGTATTGAGCGACGTAAGCAGCGCCGTCGGTGTTGAACCGGCCCAGCCTGAATCAGCTAGCGAGAGATACAATCCGTCCATGCCGGAGTTTATGCGCGGACGCCACGCGCTAAAACCTCCTGTCCCGCCATTCACATCCCATGCCGCATCGTTGCTGATGCCTGAAACTGCGTCAGCTTGAAACTTATGGAGCACCGGAGCAGTTGAAGGAAAAACGCTGTTCTCCTGAGCTAGATAGCCGCCATCGTAGGCAACCGTCCATTGTGTTTTCGTCCCGCCTGCCGTGCCTGCTGGCGTGAACTCATGCAGATAGCTTCCCGGCGCTACTTCAACCGGCGTCCCGGCGGTGTCAAAGAGCGTCGCGCCGATGCGATAATCTGTGCCGACGGCCAGCGCATTGTCACCGATGACGAGCGCAATCGTATCGCCATAACTCGCCATGCCTGCGACCGCGTTTCCGATGATATTGGAAACCAATGCCTCTATGTTCGCATAAGGCGCGAACTGAGTTGCACCGGTCTCCCAATTCAAAGCATAGAACAAGCCGAGGTTGCCGGACGTGTCCGCGAAGCCATAGCCGCCGCTAACAAGCAAATCACCCGTGGCCGGAACCTTGGAAATCTTTTGCTGATAGTAGTCCGCCGGAGTGATTACAAAGCCGCAGTTCGTGGAAAAAGTCCGGTCTAGCCGCGTGCCGGTCGTCGTGGCGTGCTTGATGAGCTTGGCAATCCGGCGAACCGTCCGGCTCCGAATCATGGTGAACGGCCCGGTCAGGAAGACTGCCGCAGGAGCTTGCTCGATTTGCCAGTCGTAAGTTGCCGTTGGCCGATATACGTAGATTTCCCAGATGGGCTGATTGGCAGGATACCAGTCCGCGCTTGTCTCGCCGATGAAGCGCAACCGCCACGGCTCCCCCTTCACCAGTTCAAAGTTCGCCGCGTCAACCTCCATGCCCCAGATGCGATTCACCTCGCGGGCAACCTTGTTCCAATCGCTCGCCTTGACAAGCTCGCCCGCCTTGAAGTGCTCTGGAATCATTCGACAAGGACAAGCCGGAATCCCGTGTCGGACTTCACGACGCGAAGCGGATACTCGGCTTGCAGGTTGGAGAATGCGTTCACCTTGCGGCAGAGGAAATTCAGCATCTCAGCAGACAATATCCAAGCCTCGTCGCCTTCGCTGGCAGCGGTTGGCAGCGGGTAGGAAATGTCCTTGGGCGCAGTCATCAAATCGCCTTCACGTAGCGCGTGGCGCGCTCGTAGATGTTGCCCAGCCAGCGGCGCGGAATCGAGCGCACGGCGCAAATGTAATCGCCTGCCGCCACTTGTGTCCGCCACGTCGCCAGCGTCGGCGAGGTTGTCGCCGTGAAGCTGGTCGTCTGCCGCCCGGTGTTATCGTAAATCGTGAGCGGCGCAAGCAAGGGAATGTCCTGCACCGTGGCAATGCCAGCCGACACGCCGGGCAGGAAGTAATCGAGTTGCAGGAGCGAGCCGACTTCCTCGGTGTAGGGGTCGCGGCCCGGCTCAACTTTCTTGAGCGTGTTATAGGTGATGGTTCCTCCCGGCTCGGAAATCAAATCCACGTTCACCGTCGTCCCGCTCGTTCCGGTGAGACAGACGCGCAGCACGTCGCGCCCGTATTGCGTCCCGGTCACGGCATCCGTGAAGGTGTAGGAGACGAGCACAGAGTCACCAACGACCGCCGTCGAACTGCTGCCGGTGGTCAACGTGGTGACTCCCGCGCTGCTGGAATTCGAGTTGATTGTCACCGGGCTATAAACCGCCTCGGTGCCGATGCCTGGCACCGTCCAGCTATAGGACTCGAAACGCTGACGGCTGGCCGGTATGCGGGCATAGGTTCGCGTCCATTCGACAACGCCGCCGCCTAGCGCGCGCAAGGCAGATTCACCGACAAGATAGGCGTCGGGGAAGTCATCGCTAGGCGTGTCCAGGTTCAGCGGAACGAAGTCATCCTCGTTCTGCCAGTAGTCCTGTTCAAAGACATACTGCGCGAAGTCGTCATCAAACGGGCGCAACCAGCGGCGCGGCCCGTTAATGACCGCCACGGCCAAGCTGTTCGCGTCGTCTGTCCAGAGAGTGCTCATAGTTCAGCCAAGCAGCGGGCGCACATAGAAGCCTTCGTTCTCGGCCAGCGAATTGAACTTCCTGATTTCGGCGGACACTTCCTGCGTGGCCTTGAATATGTCAGTCAATCGTTCGGCGCTCTTGAGTGCTTCTATGCCAGCGCGCAGCGTGTCGGCCTTGCTGAACATGGCTTCCGCTCCGGCCCGCTCGCCACGGTATAGCAGCCTGCCTGCCTCGGTTTCAAGCCGCTGAACCTCGCGGGCTTTTAGTATGTCCGCGCGCAACTTTCTGTCTGAGATTCCCCGCAGGTTCGCGCCGGATAATTCCGCGAGTGTGAACTTTGTCCGGTCTTCGCGCTGCTCGGTAACGGCTCGCTTGTGTTCCTCGATTCCTACCGCTCCGGCTTGGGCGGCATTTACGCGCGCGAGAATTTGACCGGCTTGCTCGCGGTTCGCGTCCGCCGCCTTCTTTTCGGCTTCGGCCTTTTCTTCAACCAGCTTCAAGTTGAGCTTTTCCCATTCGTTCAAGTTCTTGGCGAACTCAAGTTCCTTCTGCCTGCGTTCAAGCGAGCCGTCCCGCAACTCGTGGACTTCCTTTAGAAGTTGAATCTGCTCTTCGCCGAGAATCTCTAGCTTCTTTTCGTCCGATGCGCGCACGCGGTCAATCTCGCGCTGAACCTTGGCCGCTTTCTTTGCCTCCTCGCCAAGCCTTTCGATGGCCGCTTCCTCTGATTCGTAAGTGTCGCCTGACCGCGTGCCACGCTCACCGGAATCCGCACGCAAGGCCGTCCGCATGATGGACAGTTGCCCGCGCACGTCGCCCGAAATTATGCCGCGCCCAAACGCGCCAAGGGCGCGAAGTCCAAGGGCGAGCTTGCTGGCGAAGTCGCCAGCGCCTTCTGCCGCTCCCTTGATGCCGGTGCGAATCTGCTCCCAGTTCTTCGCCTGCGCTTGAAGCATAGCCTCGCTGCGGCCTTGCTTGGAAACGAACTCGTCCAAGGCTTCACCGCCCATGCCGACGATATTGTTCACTTCGCGGCCAGCCTTGCCGAAAATTTCAAACGACAACGCCGCGCGCTGACTGGCGTCCGATGCCGATGATATGCGCGATGAGATTTCCTTAAACACCGCCTCGCCATTCTTGGCAAAGCCATTGGCGTCATAGAGCGACACGCCCAGCTTGGCAAATTTGGCCTGCGCCTCTGCGCTCCCGTCCCGCGCCGCGCCGATGGTTTCAACCAGCTTTTGCATCGCGTTGGCAGCGCTGCCTGCTGGCGCATCGAACTTCCGCTCCAACGACGAAAGCCCGGCCATAAAAGCCATTGAAGCGCCCAAGTCCTCCGCCTGCCGCCGCAGCCCGGTCATGCGTTCGCTTACGCGCGCCAGCCATGCAACCGTCCCGCTCAAGGCAAACACGCCTGCAATCTTCTCAAAGGAGAAGCCGAATTCCTTGGCCTTCACCTTCGCCGATTGCAGGCCGCGATTGAACGCGCTGGCGTCCATGCCCATCCGAATTGCTATGTCTTCAATGCCCATATTCAGTTAGCGGCAGCCTTCGCCGCATTCTCCGCGTTCACCTTTTCCAGCCAACGGTTCTTTGCCGCGTCCGTAAGCCGGTTGAACTGCGGCCCGGTGTCGCCGTTGCGCCGCCCGATTAGCCGCAGGTATTGAAACAGGCTGGCCATTGGCAGCGACATAATTTGCTCCTGACTCCAGCCATATTCTCTCGCCAGCGTGTCCACTATGACCGCCAGCCACGAGTGATAGCCTTCGCTGCGATTGCCGCCCGTGGCCGGCGAATCAATCATCACTTCCTCGACATAGCCAACGATGGACTGCACCGCCGCATCGTAATCAAGCCATGCGCACGAATCTATGAATGCGTCCCGCCTGACAATGTCTGTATATGAGAACTTCGGATGCAGAACCCAAAGGAACTGGACGACGTGCTCCGGCAGCGGGAATCCGCCGCAGACAAACGGCGAACGCGAGTGAACCAAGATAGCGAAGTGCCGCGCCGTAAGTTTAAGGCACGGGAAACCGCAGAGCGAAAACGGCAGGTCTAGAAACGCGCCGTCGCGCAGTTCTTCCTGCCGCTTCACCGCTTCCGCGTAGGTCAGATTTTCCGGGCGCGTATTCACGGCGACAAAGGCCGCGCACGGCCTAGTTGATCTTCTTGATGCCGGAGATGGTGAACTTCACCGCCTCGCCAGCCTGACGCGGCGTTGAGACGTTCTGAACATACCACGTCTCAGCTCCCACCGTAGCGTCGTCTGTATAGGAGAACGTCTGGCCCAGCGGCGGCATGGCCGTGGCGCTCGCAGCCTTTTGCAGCGTCGCGGTGTAGGTCGGGAAGTCGGCAATGCCGAAGCTGCCGCCGGGCGTGCCATCGGCAGCCAGCCGCTTTTTGGCTTCCACCGTGCGCGCAACCTCGAAGCTCTCGCAGATATAGGTAACGCTGTTGATGGTCAGCGTTACGCTGCCAATCGGGATTCCTGTATCATTCCATGTCTCGGCCATAAGTATTTATTGGTTGATGGTTAGGGAGCGGTCAGCGGCCAGGCATCGGTGCGAATCGCAACCATGCCGGAAAACTTGAGGTTGGTTATGTCGAAATCCTCGTCGGGAATCACGTCCTGTTCCGTCGGGTCTTCCGCCTGCAACTGCTTGCAGATTATGTGATAACTTAGCAACGCATTGATGGTCGTGGACGTTGACGGCGCTAGCAATAGATGCCGAACCTTGCCGAGATAGGTCGCGTGCGACGCGGCATTCTGGTTGCGCGCCGTGACGATCTTGGCCTCCAAGGTGAAGCGCCAGCGGTCGTGCATTATCTCTCCGCTCGGCGTGCTGTAGGCGTGACCATCCGTGCCGCCCATTGCCATGTGAAGCTCGCACCGGGGCGTTGCCAAATCGCTGGTCGCGCGCGGCACGGCATTGGTCACACTGGCCGCAGTCAGCACCGCCGCGTAGCGAGGCAACACGGTGTCCTCGAATCGGTAGAGCGTCGGATAATCTGGAGCGGCCATGATTCATTTGAGCGCGTAGCCGTAATCGCCAGCGTTGCCGGGGCCATACTTCACCATGCGCCGGATGTTCGTGGTCATAGCCTTTACGCGGCCCGCAAGTGCGCGTTGAACAATTCCGCCCAGGCGAGGTTCAGCCCCGGCAGCGGTGTTGCCAATGAGCACGGATGGCTTCTCGCCCTTCAAGTTCATCTGCACAAATCCGGTGCGTTTGCTCGCGGTAAGATGGCGCGCAATCCAGCGCGTGTTCAGCGAGCCGCCCAGCTTGATGGCCGCGTGGGCAAAGCCGGAGCGCAGCCGCCCGACATGAGCCGCAACCTCTTTGGCGTATGCCTTGAAGGTGTCATCCGGCACGACGATTCGCTTGATGAGGTTTAGCTTGCCGCGCACGGCTTGGCGAAGCGTAAGGTCGCTGCCGCTGACCCGCCCGCGCTTGTCGCGCCGCCTAGCGTGAATCGCCTTCATCGCTTCCAAGGTGATTTGCGGTCGGAAGTCGCGCCGGACAACGCCGACAACTTTGTTCCCGCCGCTCTCCGTCCAAAGCCGGAAATAGTCTTTGACTGCGACGGCCCCGGCAATGAGCTTCGCGCTCACGGGGAAAAACACGCGCCGCAAATCTCGCAGGACGGCATTGCGCCCCTGAGCTTCTGATTTCGGATGCGACTGCTTGATTACACTCTCAACAAAGCGCCGGCCTTCAACCTTGAGAATGCGCCCGGTCGAAAGCCCAAAGCCTTGCAGTTCACCAATCTTGGCGTTGAACTTCGTCATGTCCACCGTGACACTCATGTTCAGTTCTGCTTTCGCAAAGCCAGCGTTGCCTCAACTCCATTCGGACTGTCTTCACGCACCGCCACGCGGTAGGTCACGCTGGCGATGGTGATAAGCCTCGAATCATTCTCGACCGGCGGACTTGCGAAGTCGCCCAGCACAATGGTCAACCGGCCTTCCTCGCCGCCTAGATAGCCGTCTAGCTCCATGCCCTTCTCTTGGCGCAGGTCGGTGAAGCTGCCGGTATAGCTGCCGCCGTCAAACGTGAAAGCCGTTGGCAACTCCGCTATCTGAGCGGCCAAATCTGCGGCCATGACGGTTGCCATGCTCATGCCTTAGAGTTCAAGCACCATAACAAACACGTCGCACGCGGCGGTGTCGGCCTTGGCATAGATGGCAGTTTGCCGAGTAGGAATCACCGCCGCCTCGCCCGGCAGCAACTTGCAGAATGACGTGCCAGCAACGGCGGGATTGTTCAGGTCGAAGTTGACGAAGTTCGTTGCGTCAAGGTTCTTGAGGAACAAATAGCCCGGCGTGGTAACGTCGCCGAAAGACAGCGCCTCACTGGTCGTCCCGATGTTCTGGACGCTTCCGAGATTGTTTGTCCCGCTCTGAGTGATGGCGAGGCCGGACACCGTGCCGGAGATGGCTTGGCCGCTCTTGACGAGCGAGAGCGAGGCGGAGAGCGTGATTTCGTTGGCCATATTATGCTTTAGGTTCGGTCGTTATAGTCAGAAGGGCCGGGCGGAATTACCGTCCGGCCCTTCGCGGTTAGTTGGTTATTTCAGAAGCTATCAGGAATAGCTCGTGGTAACGAGTTCGCCTGCGGTGCCGTCAACAATCTTTGCCGTCCAGTGTCCACGAACACGGGCCACGTCCGAGCGGCGCGCCTCGTCACGGTAGGTTTCCGCAACAAACAAGCCGCCCTCTTTGTTCCAGACCGCCGTGCGGCCAGCGCCGCCCGCTTCCGGGTCGCCGCCCTGCACCAGCCCGCACCAGACATAGGTATCGCCCCAAACCGAAGATGCGCTGTAGGACTGGCCTTTCTTCGCACCGTTGTAAGGCATCTTGCCAACGTAGCAGTTGGTGATTCCGTCACTGGCGAACACGTTGGCAATGTCCTGCGCATTGGCGAGCCGGTCTGCCGAGTTGCCCATGATCCCGCGCAGATAGTTTAGCAGGAGCGTCGAGCGGCGAACGCGCTGGAAGACGTTCTTCGACATGACGAGCGTGTTCGGAATCACGCCCTTGTCGTTGAGCCTGGAGACGCAACCGGACACGTCAGCAACGAGATTGATGGTGGCAATGTTCGCCTCGGTATAGGCGACAGCAGCAGCGGTCGCGGTGAAGTTGGAACTGTTCATCACGGCGGCAGCGCACGCGATTTCGTGATTGATTTGGACCTGACGCCGCACTTGCAGCGCCGCGCGCGCCTCCGCATCGAAGAAGCGGGCCACGTCCTTGCGGTAGGTGTCGTCAACCAACTCCTCAAGTCCGATGTCCTCGGTCGTGTAGGTGTCCGACTCATAGACGCGCGTCACGCGGCCATAGGAACCTGACGGCGTGCGCTTGGTTGCGTCATTGTTCAGAAGCTCGCCCTTGGACAGGCGGAACTTGGGCCACTGCCCGGCGCGCTCTTCCACGCCCCAAATCGGGAGGACGCTCATGCCGATAAACATTTGGTCAGTGCTGGCAGCCTCATTAACGAGTGCCGCGATGTCGCTGCGAAGGGTTGCGCCTGCGTCGAGTGATGCCATAAGTCAGTTTGGTTTGTTTGGTTTTCTGAGAGTTACAGGGCGCGCATGAGGATGGTCAGGACAACGCTGCCCTCGACAAATGCCGTGGTGCTCGCGGCCTCGATGCTGATGGTGTCCGTGGCACTAAAGCTGTTCGCCGCCGTGATGGCCGTGGCGTCCACGACCGCGCCGAGCGGAGTCATGTTCGCCGACGTGAGGGCCAGCGATCCGCCGGTCAGGTTGGTTGTGCCGATTTCGAGGTTGAGGGTCGAAGCCTTGGCGGCGGTGGTGGCGGGGGCCGTGACCGCAGCGGAGAAGCCCACAATCTTGCCGGCGAAACCTGGCGTGAAGGTCGTGAGCAAATCGCCGTTCGCGATGGTGGCGAGCAGAATGGGAAACTGGAGAATGACGGGCACGCCGCCAGTCAGTTCCGAAGTCGGCGCGCACTCGATAATGTCGCCGTCCGCCGTCGCAGCGCCGATGGCCTCGAAGCCAATCGGAGCGCCGCCGCCCAAGACAGTAGAGCCGTCGTCAACCTTGCCGCTCGCGGCAGCGTAGAGCTTGGCACCAGCGGTGATGGCTGCGGAGGCGGTGAAGAAGTGCGTGCCAGACTGGTTACGAAGCCGGACGGTGCCGGTGCCACTGGCCGCGATGTCCTCAACAGTCGTTCCGATCCATTCGTCGCTCACGCCAGCAACCGAGATGGTGCCGGAGGAATCGAGCAGGACGCGGACGTTTTTGGCGAGGGCAACTGCCGTTGCCGTGAAGGTCTTGAAGCCGGTGTCGTTGACGGTGGCCATAGGTTTTTCTGTTTGTTGGTTTAGGCTTAGAGTGAACCGAAGCCAGCGGCACGCCATGCGGCGTAAAGTTCAGGCTGTTCCTTGACGATGGCAGCGAGCGCCGTTCCGCGCGGCTGGCCCGCGTCCATCTTGGTTTTGAGCAACGCGCGGAACTGGTCGGCCTTGGAAGGCTCGCCCTGATTCGCAGCAGGCGCATTGCCTTCAACCGTCGCCGTCGGCAACGGAGCGCCGCCTGATTTGGCGAGAATGGACGCGGCCACGGACGAGGCGGTAGCCGTCGCGGTTTCCTTCGCCTGCGCGAGAATCGCCGTGGCGTCAACCGCCTTGAAGCCGGCAACCGACTTCTCAACGGCAGCGAGGCGCGCGGCCAAATCAGCGCCAGCGGAAGCCGTCGCGGATGCGGCAGACTCCGCGCTGGCGAGGCTCACCTTCGTCGCCTTCGCGTCAGCGAGGAACGCAGCGAGCTTGTCCGCGAAGTCGGCAGGGGTGGCACCGAGTTCCGCGAGCAAAGCACCAGAGAGTTTCAGCGTATGGAAGGTGTCTTGGGCTGACATAAGTTTTGTTACTTTGAAGATTACTTCTTCTTATTTCTGGATTTGTCAAACACTTTTTTTGCCATGCGCGGCAATGATGCTTTCGCGCGTCGCAATCCTATCCACCAGCCCGACGGCGACGGCGGACGGCAACGACTCCTGATTCGACACCGCCGGAAACACGCCAGCCATGTCGCGCGCGGTGAAGTCAACGCCGCTGCGGGAGCGCGTCACATAGGCTTGAAACATCGTGTTCATCGCATCAATACGCGCTTGAACGTGCGCGAGTTGCTGGCTCGTCACGCTGTCCGCGCCGATGCCTTTGAGCGGCGAACTGCGGATAACGGTGGACTCCATTCCGGCGTTCCGCTCCATCCGCGAGCGGTCGGTGAATTTCGAGTAAGCGCCGATGCTGCCCGCCTGACTGCCCACCGTCATTGTGATTTCGTCGCATTGGCTGGCGAATAGGTAGGCTAATGAGCAACAATCGCCTTCAATGTGTGCGAGGATTGGCTTGCGCGTCTGCGTTTTTGCAATGGCGATTTCATCGGCGAACTCGAAGCCGCCCTTGCTGTTTCCGCCCGGCGAATCGAAGAGGAAGCAAATGCAATTCGACTCGTCGTTTTCCAGTGCGGCAGAAAGCGAATCGCGGAGTTGCGACACCGAGCAGCCGCCCGAAAGGTTTTCCAGCAAGCCCATCTTCGGCGCAATCGGGCCATGCACCGGAATGAAATCAATGCCCGCCTGAGTCCACGGCGCATCGCTCTTTTTCCTGTCCACTTGCGGCGCGGGCTGCCCGGCAAGGTGCGAGGCGAGGATACCGTCAATGATGTCTAGCCACTGCGGTTGAATCAGCCACGGCTCTTGCAGGACGGCGGCGGTGACGTGTGACAGTTGGTTGCTCATTCCTTGGCTGCGGGCGCACTGCCCGGTTGAGGTTGCTGCATTCCGTAAGTCGGCCCGATGTTCGCTCCGCCCATCATGGCCAGCACTTCCTTCATTGTGAGCGCGCCGCTGCTCTCGTCGGCAATCGCAGTGGCGAGTTCAATCCGGTGTCTGACTTCGCTAGCGCGTTTCAATCGCACGTCGAATCCTTGCAAGCCTTGCTCGTTGCAAATTTGCTCCTCGGTGCGAACGCCCGCGTTCAACTCGTTCAGGTTGGCGGACGACTCACGGCCCACGTCGGCGGTGATATAGGCGGGGCGGAGTGCCTTGAAGAAATACCATTCTGGATTACGGCGAACAATGCCGCGCTCCATCAAGTCCGTGACAAACCATGTGGCGAGCGGGTCTATAACTCGTCGCTCTAGGTTGTCCATCTCGGCATTGAAAGTGCGCTCGGCCATCTTGGACACAAGCCGGACGCTGGTGCCGGTCAGTCCTGATAGATTCCAGACAATCTCGTATGGCAGATGCAGGCCGAGAGATATGCCGCGAATGGTGAACTCGATGAGCCAGCGCCAGCCTTCCTCTGGCCGTGCGCTGCTGAACATGGTCAGGTCATCGCCGTGCGCGAGATAGCGCTTGATGCCAGCCGCCATGTCCTCTAGCTGCTGGACGTTGCCCGCGTTGTCCGTAGCGCCGTCAGCCAGAAGCGTCGGACCCTTCTTTTCGCCGAGCGCGTTCCGCTCAAGTATCGTGTGACTGCTTTGAATCTTCTGAGCTAGTTGCTCCGCCTCCAATGTTTCCTTCAAGTCATCAAGCGAATTGACGACGGCGGCAAACGCGGACACGCCTCGATAGGATTCAAAGCGGCTGGTGCCGTAGTAGTGCAGGAACTCCGATGCGCCGCGCTTCATCGGATTACAAAACGATCCGTAGCCGGTCCGGTCGCAGACGGTGAACGATACTTTGCGCCCACTGGAATCCACGCCGACGCCGCCCACGTCACGCGCAACATTCGACGGTCTAGGAACGTCGTAAGCGACCGCGCCGCCGTTCGCGTTGGTGATGCGGTCGCCTTCAATTCCTCTGAGCCTCGGCGCGTTGGTTGCATCGGTCTCCTTATGTAAGAAGCAATCACCGTCCCGCTTCGCAGATTCAACCATGACGCGCAGCATTTGCGGCAAAGTCATTTCGCCCGTCACGTCACAAGAGCGCGTCCAAGAATACCACGCATCTTCCACCTGAGCATTCCAGTCATGGTCACTCGTTGACCACTGGACGAGCGTATCAGGATGGACACAGTAATCGGAGTATCGGCGAAGGATGGCCGACGGCAGCGGCGTATTCTGGCATAGCTGCCGCGCCTTCGACATGATGAACTCGCGCGTGCCATTGTTCAGGTCGGTGTCTTGTGCTACCAGGCGCGTTGTGCGTGTGCGACGAAAGCGCGAGTTCTGACCGCCTTCCCATTCGCCGGACAAGAGCTTGACGCTCTGGCCGTTCAGCGTGCCATCGCCAATGTCGGCGGAGGGCATGGTGAGCAGCCGGCCAGAGATGCGCGCGGCGGCGGCGATGCGTTTAGCTAGGTTCATCCGTTGCCTGAGAAATCGGCGTAGGTAGTATCCACGCGCGTCCCGTTGGATATGCCGCTCGCCTCGTTAATCCAGAATAGGTCTTGTTGCAGCGCCGTGATGTTCCGACCCGTTGACCGACCGCTAATCGAGTAGTTCTCGCCCGCCTGCTTGCACGCGAGAATGGCCGCGATGGTAGCGCTTCGCTGCGTGGCCAACTCGGCGGAAGTCAAACCAAGATAGGGATTCGGCGCGGCCATTTCGCAGAACGTATGCCATTAGCGGAACTGCATGGCAAGATAAGAAATGAGGAGAACTAATCGAAATTGAGAAGCGCATTAGGAAGGCTGCAATCGTGCCGGGTTGCGATTTGGCAGTTGCGGGAAGCTAGAGACTAGCTAATTTTTCGGCGTGAAGTTCATCTGCTCAAAGTGCGGCGCGCTCGCCGACGTGAAGCACCCGGCGCTTGTCGCCGCTGGCAAGTCGCGCGCGGCGAAGATTACGAGCGCGCAGCGCAAGGCGTGGGGCAAAAAGAGATGGAGTCTAAAATGACACCAAACGAAGCTAAGAAGTTGAAAGAGCTGGCGATCCGATGGCAGAACCGGGCGCGCTCTGGCCTTGACTCGGCCAGCTTTGAAAAGGGCCTCCGCCGTCGGGCACTTGAGCACGCAGCGCACTGCTACACTAATGCCGCGCTCGAACTGAACGGGTGGGTAACTATCCTAGCGACCAAGAAGGCAAAGCGAACTGTGAAGCGGAGGACGCAACATTGACGCACCTTGACCTAATGCACGGTCGTGATTGGAGCGGCCAGCGCGTCGCGGGATGGCTCATGCAGGAGAAGCTCGACGGCCTCCGCTGCCTTTGGACTGGCAGCGAGTTGGTGAGCCGCAACGGGGAGCGGTTCAACGCCCCGGCTTGGTTCACGGATGCCCTGCCCGTTGGCGTTCCTTTGGACGGGGAACTCTTCTCCGGCTACGGCACGCTTGGCCGCATCTCAAATCTTCTCGCGCGTCACAAGTCCGGCAAGGATGAAGACTGGAAAGGGGTTCAGTTCATGGTATTCGACGCGCCTAAAATTGAAGGCGGATTTGAACGGCGCGACCGAATTGTTGCCGGACGGACTGCGTATCAAATCCCGACGCGCAGAGTGGTTTCCCTCGCCAAACTTCGCCGCGAACTCAAAGCCCTTCACAAACGTGGCGGTGAAGGCTTTATCCTCCGCGACCCGTCCGCGCCCTACGTCGCCGGACGGACTGACAAACTCTTGAAGTTCAAGGCATCGAGTCTTTATTGAGCCGCCCCAAAGCTCTGGATGATGCCCGACGAATCGGCCATGACAATCTGCATTAGCTCGCAGCTTGCCGCATGGTCGGCCCCGTTCTTAATCCACTCCCCCTTGTCTCCGGTCTGTGTCGCCGGCCTGAACTCGTAAGCCTGCAACTGGTGCAGATACTCGGCTTGCACGTCGCGCGGAATTGTCCACGTCGGCCCCTCACCTTTAAGGAACACGTTGTATAGCTTCGAGAGGTAATGCACCTTCGACCATAGGTATGCATTATGCAGGACGTGCGCGCCGACGCCCGTGTTGAACGGACTGCGCCGCCAGTAGGTTCTAACCTTGTCCTCCGCATAGTTCTCCGCCTTGTCGCCCTTGAAGGAATTCCAATTATACTTCACGCAAGCCATTCGCCACTTGAACACGTTTCCAGTGTCCGCCTCGTCATAGCCGCCGTCATCGCCAGTCACGCTCCGAATGCCGCGCTCCGTCTGGAATTTTCGCAACGCTTCAAAGTCATCCGGCAGCTTTCCGAATTCCAAGAGCCGTGACGCCCCGCCTTTCAGCCATTGTCGGATGACATAGACGAGATGCCCCTTTTGCCGGTCAACGGTCATCAATGTGAATGTCTCGCCTGCCGACGCGGGGAAGCGTTCGCCGACACAATAATTTCCCATGCGCGCCATGATGTCCGACGCCTCAACTTTCGCTGCCAGCATTTCCCAAGGCTCCCCGCAATCATCGGTCACAAAGTAGCGCAACGGCTCTTGATTCCCGCTCGCCTTCAAGGCTGCCATCGCCGTCAGGAACGTGACTGCTCCCGCGCCAAAGTCCATCGCTGCCCCAGGCATGGTCATAAAGTTCCAATGCAGCGAAGGGAATTGCTCCATCTGCTTTGGATTCCTATGCACGTCCTGCGCCGTCTTTAAGAGCGGCAGACGCGCGGACTGCGGCAGTTTGTCGCCACACTTCTCACACTGATATTCCGCGAGGTTCCGCACGCCGTCATCGAGACGCGTGCCGTCGGGATTGACGGTAGCCTCCAGCTTCCATGAGCCATCCGCGTTGCGCGTCCGTTCGTCGTCCGGCCATACCACGCCGCCTATGTCCCGCGCCTCTGGAAACAGCGCCGTCTTCTTTTTGCCAAAGCGGAACGGCTGCGAGTGCGCGCACTTCGGACACGTAAATTGAATGAAGCCTTGCGAGCCACTGCGCCAGTCCGCGTGCAACGAGTCATCCACCAACCCCGCCGTTCCGATGCTGATTTCCTGCGCGTTTCCGAATGTCTTCATTCGTTGTCGCACCAACTCAACGGGAATCTGCCACTCCCGCCGCTCGTCACAAATCATCAAGCCCACCGGGTCGCTCGTCATTTCCTGCTTTGACACCGCGCCGCGAATCATCAAGTCCATCGTGGCGAACTGCACCAGCCTCCATGTCCAATCTGCCGGTGCGAGCGCGTTGACCGCCGCGCAATCCATGAGCGCCGGGAACAAGCGCCGGTTCACATACTCTTTGGCCTTCTCCGCATTCGCCGTAATCCACATGGCCGCAACCGGATTCTCCGCAATGCGATGCAAGAGTGTCACCATCATGGCCGTGGTCGCCGCCGTCTGCGCCGCCTTCATCACCGTCAGCCGCTTCATCCGCCGGTTGTCCGCGTGCCGAAAGAAGGCGCGCAACTGAGGATAAAACTCCAATGACATTCGGCCTTGGACATAGCTCGTATGGTCTAGCCGGACATTCGCCTCGGCCCATTCCGCAAGCGGAAGGCGCGACGGCGGACGCAGCGCGTCCGAAATATATCGCGCAGTGCGACTCATTTCTTTGTCGGCTTCACCCACTCGTTGCGCGCCATCAAATCAAGCACGGCCAGCACTTCCCTTTCAACGCGCTCCGACACTTCCCGACCGCACGCCATTTCAAGCTGCCTGGGAATTACTAGAAGCTGAGTCTTCAACTCAGTGAATCCGCGCGTCACGTCGCGCCGCACTTCCTCCGCCGGTATCATGTCCCGCCGCGTCGCCTCATTCGCAAGTTCCAGTTTCTCCGCCCGCGCCCGTTTGATTCGCTCATCGCTGTTTGTCTTCGCCGCTAGTTGCTCCCGCGCCCGCGCCGCCCATCCTCTCAGAACATCGAGCGTATCCAGCCGCCCACGCACCGGCTTTTTGAAGTGACCTTCATCCGCCATCTTGCGCACGGCACTCGGCGTAAGCCCTAGCGCCGCCGCTACTTCGTCCACGCTGGCCGTCGGTTGCGTCATGGAATTAGAACCGGGAAAATCGAGTTTTCATAGAGTTGGGTCGCAGGGGGTGACC
>JAAOEI010000129.1_pt1 | contig 30208 bp, 51 predicted proteins | sample 7059261 | NCBI WGS metagenome assembly JAAOEI01 (sample SAMN14008812, study PRJNA610033) | viral metagenome | isolation source: viral particles filtered from seawater | place: China: Hangzhou Bay, Yangshan Deep Water Harbour | collected 2017-10-31 | reverse complement strand
AATACGCTTAACTCTGTTACCTTTTTTATTTTCCACATTCTTTGCTGGCCGTGTATGCCATTAAAACTACCTTGGTGGCAGTCCTTGCAAAGTGGGATACATAAATACTGTTTGTGCTGTTCAATATGGTGGGCATCGCTTGGGGCTGGGTGATTGCATACGCCGCAGGGTTGCTCTTTAACCCACGCTAGATACAGTCTTTCTGCTGCCTTCAGCTTGTTTAGCATTTTTCTTTGGGGTTATTATTTTTGTAACGGTTTCAAGTGTTTTAAACGTATGCAAATTGCCGCATTCATAACGCCTGATTTTTGTATTGTCTTCCTGTTTTCTTGTGTCTTTAATTTGCGTCCATACCCCACAGACAGGACATTTCATATATTACCTATGTGATTGAACGGTCATTCGTTCGGTTGCTTGTTTTGTACGCCATATCTCTATGTCAAGACGGTGGCTTTCCAGTTCCCATCTTAGCGTTTCTTCTGTCTCAATGGCAGCTTGTAAACCACTTAATAGCTGCTCATAAGCCGGGTCTGCTTTTGCTTCACGCTCTTGTGCATTTGCGGCTTCTACGCCTCGCTTTAATGCATCTTTCATCAAAAGCGCTTTTTTTACAGACCTAAATTCTTCTAAATAAACGCGCCTAGCTTTTGCAATCCCATATGCTCCAGCTTTAGCTCGGATTTGTTCGGCATGATCTTCTGGTGTCATTTTTGATCCCAATCAGCGTTATATGCCCACCAAATTACCGCCGCATAGCCTCCAAAGACCATGATGTAATCCCAGCATGTAATCATTCTTGCCCCCTTGCTCTGATAACGGCGGCAACGCTACGCAAAGAGACTTGACCGTCGCTGTTTTCCTCCCACAGCGCAGTCTCTATGTCACACACCTTCGCACACGCCTCACGCTCGGCAGCAGTGATAAGGGCGGCGAAATGGACAAGCTCAGTTACACCCCAACGCGCTGGCTCCACCCACTTGTCTCCTGTGCGTACAAGCCCCGCCTCCCGCGCCATCTTGACGATTTCATCTTGTGTCATTTCAATACCCCCATCGAATACGGAAGCACACCAGATAAAGGTACAGTACAAATTCGCTGCCACTACCCACGAACCCTATGGCGAAGCAGGGCCATTTGCGCGGCAGGAATTCGGTAGTCAGGTGTAGGCTCTTTCTCATTCTTTCCCCTTTATGCCGTGTGCGGCTTCAATTTGCCTGATCTGCTCATCCGTCAGCGGTACCATTTTGGTGACGTCAACAATATGGTCAGGCTTGCGCTGAATTGGTTCTTCGCCATCGTCGCAATATGCAAACGCTTCTTCGTACGTCGGAAAAAGCAGGGGTGGCTCGTGATGTGTGGCAAAACCCAGGACTTTTACGTATGTGTTCATTTGAGTGTCCCTTGAGATTCAATCGTTGCATTGACTGTTTCCTCGTCGTCGCCGCAGGCTTTCCACAGCGCATCCATCAGCACCCCGTTGTTGTGATGCAAGCGGCGCAGTTCTGCGGATATGCTTTCAAAGTCGGCAATGTGAAAATCGCACTCGTCAGCCAGCCGCAAAGCGTTTGATTCTTGTTTCATTGCTGCTTCCTCCCCTCAAGCTGAATCAACAACTCGATGTAGTGCTTGGCTTTCTCAAGGTCAGCAACGCCGTTTTTCTTGCGCCACCGGCTAATGTACTTAATCACATTACCTTCAAAATAACCCAATGCATTTGCATGGATGTACTGCACAGGCTGAATAAACATATCTTTGTAATGTTCGCCGCCAACTTGTTTATCTAGTGCGCTCATTGATTCTCCTTGTTTGCTTTGCTGCGCCCGACGCTACGTTTGTGTAATGCCATCTTTGGCATGTCGGTTGTGTAATCCTGCGGTAAACCTGCTATGTGCGCTTGATTGCGCTGTGCATAAGGTTTACTTGGTTCAATGCCAGCTTTGCGCTGCTCATTGATTAGATGCGTCATCTGGTACGCATTGCGCCGGGCCTTCTCAAGATCAGAAAAATCAAGAGTCGGCTTATAGTTTTTCCAATCAAATGGGTTGTTCATTCCAGTTCTTCTCTTATCAAAACATCAACACCGCTAACACTTGCATACACTTTTGTGATGTGAAGGCTAACAATTTGGCTGTCGTCTTTCCATATCACTCCGTTAAAACCGTCCAATATGCTTTTTGCTAAGTTATCAATGTCTGGCTTTTTGATTGGCTTTTCAAAACCGCTTAAACAGGCTTCCCTGCGCTTTTTACTGTGAGACTTAGGGATTGGTAGCCTGAAGTACAGATAGACGCCTACGGGCGTTTCTAGCAGGTCTGTCGGCCCCATAGCTGACTTAGCCGCCGCCCGGACCGCTAGCTCATACTCCACCGTTTTTTTAGGGGTGTATGTACGCATAAACCCAGCACGGCTTGTAAATTTGGGCCTGCCTTTTGGTACTGGTACGCCATCAACATCAAATTGCAGCATGAAAGTCATTTTTTGCGCTCAAGGTTCATCAGGTGCCTTAGCTCGGTTGCCGCCTCCAAGCCCCTTATGCGCTCTATGTCCGAGATGATTAGTCGCCACCATTGATTTGCCGATTGCGCTCCATCTGTCGATGCTTTCGCTCGGTATCTCTTGATCCATTCCCGAGCCTCGCATTGCCTCATGTGCATCAAGGTCGCCTGTAAGCCACAGGGCTTTGTCAATGATTCGGCTTGGGTAAATAAATCCATCTTTAAGCCTGTTCAGGATTTGGTGGGCTTGTTCATGCGTCATTGGCCGCGCCTTAAAGCCGCTAGGCGCTCCCTGATGTGGTCAGGCATGGCGGTAGTGCCAGCGATGCGCTCTTGATATTGCTCTGCCATCGTTGCAGGCTTTTTGATTTCCGGAATTTCTGCCCCGTCCCATCTTTGCTGATTCAGATAAACCAACGGAGCAGGGATAAAAGCGCCATTGTCTTTTTTCCATTGCTCCGTAGTTTTCATCCACTCAACATGCTTGATGATCTGGTCTGCTTGTGTTTCGCAATAGGTCTTAACCCACTTTGCCAAGCAAGCTGATTTGCCGCCCTTTCTTGGATGCTTGGGCCATGCTGTCCAGAATCTATCAAATCCGCTTTCAAACATTGCTTCTCCTTTTGCCATAGGTGTCCCAAGGGTGGATAGCTGATCCTTCCCTCTCCAGCTTTCGATCTGCTAACCAATCAGTCATCTATACAGTCATTCATAAAGCAGTCACATCAGCCCAAGTGCGCTTGACGGATTGATTCGCTTATACCTGGGGTCTTGTCCCACCATGTCCCCCAGGCTTTACCAGTCGGTCAATCAACGCTGGTCGGCAGATACGGGGTGTGTCGTACTGTCGGTGTTCTTTGGGTGCAGCCCATGCAGGCCCATCAGCTAACGCGCCCTGACGGTCTGGGCCAAAAAGCAAAAACCCCTCAATTCGTTCTGGTGGATCTTGGCTCCTGGCAGAGCAGCAACAAGGCGATTGAAAGTAGGCAAAAGCCTCGCTTGATGCTTGTCAAGATCCACCACAGCGAACTGAGGGGTTCTCATCCTACTTTCATCGCCTGGATGCCACTCCAGACGCCGCTATCATACCTTAACTTTTTCGTCCTGTAAATGTTGAGCAAAACGCTCAGGTAATGCGCTTTTGAGCTGATACGCCCGATAAGGCGGCATCCATTCGCCCCACTGAGTGATGGCGCTACGGCTGACGCCCAGGATACGGGCCAGCTTTGCAGCCGATCCAGCTATGGCAATGCCGTCTTTTTTTTTAAGATAGTTCATTTTTCAAATATGCCTGACAAAACTGCTTCTTTGCCAATTTACGGCCGGGCCTCGTCTTAGATTACAGCGCCTGCAAACAGGATCAACCTGCAAAGGCTTATCGTAATCTCTATGATCGTATTCAATGGCATGACCCCCACAATCAACGCAGGTAAAGTCTGTAGGCGGCCGCAATAAACCTTTTTTTCTTGCCGCCGTTACTTCTTTTTGTGCAAGATATTGTTTGCTAAATGTGTAATGATTAATTGGTTTACAGTTATTGCATACAAAATTGCTAGAACCGCCGCAAGTTAACTTTTTTTGCTTACATTTTGTGCAAATAAATTTACGCAATTTGCTGGCTTCTTTGTGCATTTATTTTCCCACCCGTTTGGCAAAACTTGCAGATAAAGCCAAAAGCCGTGGCAAAAACAATTCGGCGTGTTCAACTTTTACGGCTAATGGAATGCCACGTTTTTTCCAATTTTGCACTCTTTGCACACTTCCTTTTTTTATCATGCCTAAACGCTTGGCAAGCTGAGTAGGGCCGCCAAGTTGGTCAATTAAGTTGCTGTCTGGATGTGCATCTGTTGTTGTTTTCATTGGTCAATTACACATCACGTTGACGGCTATGTCAACAGCTTGACTCATTGATTGACGCTTTTTGGCATTAGGGAAAGTACCAATAAAAAAATCCACAAACCGTTTGACAACAAAGTCAACATGGTGTGTAATCCAATCCATGCCCTAGCACATCGCACGGGGTCTTTTAAGGAGCCTAACATGGCCGATTTCCAAGTTCTTCCCTCCAACTTCAACGACACCACCGTGACCTTTGTGGCCACCAATCCAGCAGCGCAGCAGCGCATTTATGGTGGCGTTTCCGTCAATATCCGCAAGTCTGCAGCCCAGGATTTTTACGATGCCTTGCTGGTTGATGGCTTTTCGGTTGAAACAGCATGAGCTGGCCCTTCCCCCCACCAGGGGGGCCTATCCCCTGGACCCCTGCACAGATTGCCGCCTACAAACGCGAACAGCGCCAGCAGCAAGAACAGGACAGAGCAAACAATCCAGCCCCTTTTTGAAAGACAAGATATGAAACAGTTTCGCCAACACTACAAAACTGAAAGCCTGTCTAGCCGCGCTGAATCGGCTTTGGGCTTGATCCTAGCCTTGGTTATTGGTGTATCAATTGCATGGCTGCTGGTCAAATGGTGGTCAGCGTGATTAGAAACTACTACTTGCTGCCGGTAGATTTTTGCCGGGATGCTTTGGCTAAGTATCAGATTGCCAAAGAAGATGCTATGAAAGCTAAAAAAGCCATCATGGACAAATACGGCTGTGTAGCTTTGATCCGCAGGGGTCCGCACATTGATGGCTTGGCATTCTTAAGTCAAATCAATTTGAGTGGCTTTACAGTGCCTCGTTATGAATTGGCTTATTGGGTCACAAAGCCTAAGAAAAACACACTCAGAGGCAAAGCAGCAGCCGCCGAATTTGCTGAATGTGGCGAACTGCTAGAAATATGGCAATGGGCTTTAGAAAAGTGTCTAGGCGTCTATGGATGTGTTTTAGACCATCGCGGCTTTCATTACCTTGTTGCTACGCCTTTGATAGATGGTACCGTTTTGTTAAACACTCCAGCCGGTAAAAACAGGCCGCGCTCTGCAAATACTAGTCGCAATTTTGATGATCCTGTGATTCCCGATTGCGCGATTTTGATTAGTCATGGCGAAGCTGAATACAAGCTCAAGCACTTGGCATTAGAAAAGGAATCTGCATGAATATTCGGATGCTGTCCCATGTTCGCGTTTTGTGGAATTCGCCCCATGTTCCGCAATCAATCAATCGCGCCAACCAGCGTAAATGGATTCAGTCGGTACGCCGCCTGGGTGACAAGTGGCTTTTAGCTAAACACATTGAAAGGAAAAACCATGCACATTGACCCTGAACAAATCATTAACAGCATTGATAAAAGCTCGCACATCCACTACCGCGATGGCGATGCTGCCGACAGGCTTGCATGGCAAGTAGGCGCCCTGGCCGCAAAGATTCGGGAATTGTCAGCGCTGCTGCAATACACAGTAGATCAGCTAGAGCAGCTTAAAAAGGAAACGCAATGAAGGTTTATCGCGCAATCAACAATGTGCAAACTGAGTTAGCCAAAATTGGCATCAGCAAATCTAAGCGCAACAGTCAAGGCACCGGCTACAACTTCAGGGGCATTGATGATGTTTACAACGTGCTGTCAAGCATCATGGCTACTCATGGGCTGTGCATCATTCCCAGGATGATTTCGCGGTCCTGCGAGGAGCGTAGCAGCAGAAATGGTGGCGCTTTGTTTTATGTGACAGTTGAGGCTGAATTCGACTTGGTGTCGGCTGATGACGGCTCAAAACACACCGCTAGGACGTTTGGCGAGGCTATGGACAGCGGAGACAAAGCCACAAATAAAGCTATGTCGGCGGCTTACAAATATATGGCTTTCCAAACCTTTGCTATCCCAACTGAAGGCGATAACGATAGTGAATCGGAAACGCACGAAGTAGCCAGCAAAAACGCAGACGCTGTCAGCGCTCCAACAATGATGGCCCATCTAGCCGACATTGAGGATTCAGCCAACAGTGAAGAAATGATGATTGCTTATAAGCTGGCTTGGCAATCAGCAAATGGCGATGCTATGTGGCAAGCAAAAATCATTGAAGCCAAAAAAGCTCGCCAGGACCGCGCTCGCAAAGAAAAAGAGGAAAAGGAAAAAGCAAATGCCTAAAGAAGAAAACCCAATTACAGCCAGCATTGATTATTTAGTCGAGTGTGGCTGGACTACTGAGCAGGCTAGAAACCTAATCGCCGCAGTAAACGATTCATCGGCTGATCGCCTATGGGAAATTGCCCCCAGATGGATTGAGCATTGCGGTGACTGTATGCAATACGTTAACGGAATGCTTGGGACCGTCGCTCTAGGTCTTATCAAAGTCAATGCCAATGATGAGGGCGAATGGCTGTTTAGCCTAAACAAAAAAGGGCTTGAGGTCGGAAAGCAGATGAATCCAGATGACTGAACAACAACGTACCGACGAATGGTTTGCCGCTAGGCTTGGCAAGGTAACTGCCAGCCGTGTAGCAGACATCATTGCAAAAACCAAAGCCGGTGAATATACCGCTGGTCGGGATAACTTGATGGCGCAGCTTGCAATCGAACGATTGACAGGTCAGGCTCAGGAATCATATAGCAGCGCATCAATGCAGTGGGGCACAGATCAAGAGCCTTTTGCCCGTGCTGCGTATGAAATTGCTACGGGTCAGATGGTCGAGGAATGCGGGTTTATTCCTCATCCAATGATTGCCAACGCTGGGGCTAGCCCTGACGGGCTTGTAGGTGATGATGGATTGGTGGAAATTAAATGCCCGAATACAGCCACCATGATTGAAACGCTGCTAACGCAAAAAGTGCCAAGCAAGTACATCACGCAAATGCAGATGCAGATGGCCTGCACAGGTCGCCAATGGTGCGATTTCGTATCGTTTGATCCCAGACTACCCGCAAAGGCTCAGCTATGGATTTGCAGGGTGCCGCGCAATCCCGAATTCATCATTAAGATTGAAATGGAGATTGTTAAATTCCTTGATGAATTGAATGTCAAGGCTACCAAACTGAAAGACCTGTTTATATGAAAAAACAATTTGATTTGAAATTTGCCGCAAGGAAATACACCACAGCCGAAGGACAAGAAAGAACCTATTGGTCCACTCATGGGTCAGTTTGGGTAGATGACGAAAAACAATCCATCACCGTCAAAATTGATAGCCTACCTGTTAGCCCAAATTGGGAAGGCTATATGCGGGCTTTCCCATCCAAGCCCCGAGAAAACCAACAAAAACAAAAGCCCAGCTATGAGGGGCTTCCTATGGACGACGAAGAAATCCCATTTTGAAAGGAACCATCATGAAACGACTTTTTGCTGGCATAGCCGCTTTGTTTATCACTACAGGGGCCTGGGCTTCATGCTCAACGCACACCTACACCATGAACGGGCGAATGGTTACTTGCACCACCTGCTGTTATTTCGGTAATTGCACCACTAACTGTTATTAATCATCGGGCCGAAAGCAAAGCAAGTAGGCCCAACTTTTACAAGACAGGATAAGACATGGAACAGATCAAAGAAGCAACGCTTAAAAAAGCTATTGTTTTGCTTAATGCAGTAGGCGCTCAATACGCAATTATTGACACTGATGGTAATCATTATGGTGGTTTACAAATAATTGCGCCTTCAAAACATAAAAAACGCAAAAAAAGTACGCATCCCTATGGCACTTTAACTAAACACTGCTTAGAAAATTTTAAAGAATTGTCTGTAGGGGATGTGTGCGTTTTCCCAATCGGGCAATTTGATATAAAGGATATGCAGCGCACTCTTAGCAGTTGGCTTTGCAAACTTTATGGCAATGGGACACACACTACTTGCATGAGTGAAGATAGAAAATCTATTGAAGTTTTGAGGATTGCATGATGTTTGGCACATCACCCAAAAAGCTAGTAAGGCGATATGACCCCGCGACTTCTTATGAGGCAGCTACATCTATTGATTCAAAAACGCTTGAATTAATGGTGTATCAAGCTATCAAGAGTTATGGGGCTGCTGGCTGTATCAGCGACGATATTAGGGCGATGTATCCGCACTTGCCCTATTCATCAGTCACCGCCAGATATAAAGCTTTGCTTGAAAACGGTTTAATAGAAATTATTGGCTCCAAACCTTGTAAGTCTGGTCGCAGTCAAAGGGTAATGAGGGCGCTAACCAATGTTTAAAATTATTCTTGCGGCTGTTCAAATCTGCATTTTTTTTATTTTGCTTGGTTTTGTTGCCAGAGCATGGTGGGCATTAATACAGATTGGATGGCTTGGCTTTGGCTTGTTTTAAGCCATACTGATTGACGCAGCCTCAACGCTAGCAAGCCTATTCATCCAGCCTTTGCCAAAAGTAGGGAAGGTGGGCAGGCTTTTGTAATGGGCCTCTCGCAAATCACAAAATGCCGCGATAACCTCATCAGCAGGCTTAGCTGTTACTGCTGCTAAGGTCTTTGGCCCAATCTTGCCGTCTGCTAGTACTCCGACAGCTTGCTGTAAAAACTTACTAGCCCGACCAGGACCAGCATTGACGGCGCAATCAACAACACACAAGTCAACACCAGAAGGAAGCTCATCCCCGCAAATAGCATCCCAATACATTTTTTTATACAGCGGAGCAACCATAGCAGGAGTAAGTACGCGCATGTCGGCTTCAGTGGCGGGCTTGCCAGTCCATTCTTCCCAGACACGTTTAGTCACCCCCAGATTAGTCATCCCACCGGGGTCTTCTCTGTGATTTGAGAATCCCCCTTCGTAGTGAAGAATGTGCTTTAACGCCTCATCCCAATTGTGCTTCATTTAATTTCCTTAACCAAGGCTTCGGTTTTGTCTTTGCTGCTTTTGCTAGATCCGTAGAAAAAGCTAATGATGGTCGCTACTGCCGTACCAAGCAAAAACCCAAGAATGATGTTTGCGAAGTCGCGCCCGCCTTGTGGCATTTCCAAAAAAGTTACGCAGAAAAAATATAGGGTAGAGCCAATACCCCAATACCATGCATACCAATAGATAAAGTTTTTGGCTACTCGATCTTCTTGTTGCAGCGCAGCAATTTGCATTTCCCTTGCGCTATGCCTATCGGCGGCTTCAGCCTTAAATTGCTCTAGGTCAATCTCAGCCAGCTTACGGGCCGCATCTGGATCGCCTGCAATCGCTTGGGCTACTGCATTGATTTCGTCTTCTACGCCAAGCTTGTCGGCAATTGCCTTAACCGCTATACCGCCTAACGGACCAGCAACGGCTGTAGCAAGCCCTGGGGCAACGGATTTAAGCAGATTAACCAAGTCCATATCAAACCTGCCTTTGCAATGCCTCAAACACAAAATAAAACGTCACCCCAACCACCAGCAGCCCGCCTACGATGGCAATCGTTACCAAAATTAAGTCGTCGATTTCTTCTTGCCGCCTTTTTGCCTCGGCTTTGCGCTTGCCCTCTGCTCGGGCTGCATCAGCTTCCATCTGTTTGGCACGGGCAGTAATCCGCATCCAAACGTCCATTTTGTTGGATTGAAAGAACAGCATCTTTACCTGTTCTTCAAACTCCCTAGCTTGCTCTAGCGCCATTTCTAGCTCTAGCGCTTTGCCTAGTGCAGAGCCTTTAAAACCCCCTTGGCGGCTTTTTTCTACAACTTCTATAGCCTGGGCCTTGGCATCAAAATATTTGCCCAAAACCGGCCCAAGAGATTGCACATCTTGAACCGTTGCAACCGCTTTTTTAACAAGATTAACAGCCGACGAAACGGCTGCTAGTGCGGTTATTGGGTCAATCATGATTTAACCCTTGAAAGTCGCCCAAATTACCCCGGCCATTGAAACCAGCATAACACCGGCGGTTTTAATCATGATGCCTTCAATGCGCTTTAGCCTAGCATTAATGGCTTCATAGCGCACCGCGCAAATAGCCTCATGGCTGTTCAATCTTGCTTCTATCGGGTCCATCTTCCATCATCCAAGCTAGGTTAGCCAAAAGGCGGTTATCTTGAGGCGCAAATTTTAGGGCTTCTAGACAATGTTGATAACCCCTTTCTTTCAAGCCTAAATGGTAAGCGGCAATAGATGCTAAATCATGCGGCTTTTCAGTCCATACAGACGGGTCCATCGTATAGACCAAAGTTTTGTCTTTGATTTGGAGTGCCGATTCAGCAGCCGCGAGGCATTCATTCCACATTGATAGCCGATAACACAGCATGGCAAGCTCTACCCAAGGCTCTCGGGTATTAGGCGCCTCCGCAACGGCTCTACGGTGCCACTTAAGCGCTTCTACGGTGTTTCCTAGCTCGCTGTAGCTCTTGCCCAATAGCCGCATAGCATAACAGCGCTCGTTTTCCCAGGTGGCTTCTGGCATTGCCAAATATTTATGCAGCACAGCAATTGCCTCATCCCACCTAGCATAAAACGTCAATTCCCGAGCATGGTAAAACGCATTTCTGGGGCAATGCGGGTCTTCTTTTACCGCCAATTCAAGCAAAGGCATATATTGCCCACGCGATTTAGTTGGGTCCGGGTGATGGCTGACTAGCAGCTTATCGGTGTGGGCATAGATTTCGGTAATCCTGCCATCTGGCCTAGGATATTCATGGACCGGATGATGCCAATGGTAGCCATGCCGATGGTGAATTTTTTCGTAAAAAAAGCTGATCCCGCAGCCCCAATCAAATTTATAGCGCAGTCGGGTTGTGTCAGCTTGCCATACGCGCTCAATTTCTTCTCGCCAGGCAGGCTCTAAAACTTCGTCAAGGTCTAGCGATATGCAAACGTCAAAGTCGCCAGGGATCAATGCCAAAGCCGCGTCCCTGGCTTTATCAAATCGCCAAGGCTTGATGCAAATATCAACAACCTTAGCGCCGCACTCAATAGCCTTTTCAACAGTTTTATCCGTTGATCCTGTGTCAGCAATCAAAATCAAATCAGCATCTTTTGCCGAGTCACAAAACCGATGGACAAATTGTTCCTCGTTTTTGCTTATTGCATAAACAGCAATTTTCATGTTTTATCTTATGAGAAAAAGACTAAAAAATTTCCATAGGGGAAAGTTGGTGGCGCGGCAAAAATCCAGCCTGTATTGCCACTGACATTTGTGCTGTTAGCTCCAGCGTACCATGCGGCGCCGCCCGTTGCGGTACTGTCTCGAATGTTTAAAAAATCAACCGATACGATACCGTTAGCATCAGATAAAGTAGCAGGTGTGCCAGCAACAGTGCTGTCAATTGTTAACACTTTACCCGCAGCGCCAGATGCGCTAAAGCTGCTTACTGTAGTTGTTGTGCCAGCAGTAAATCTAATTGCGGTCGCGCCTGTTGCGCTGTAGGTGTTGGTAATGTTTGCAAATCCATTGCTTCCTGCAATTGTCAGCAAACCTGAGCCGCCTTGATTAAGTGTGGGGTAGGTCTGGATGCCGCCGCCAGCAAAGGTCTTGGAGCTTGCGCTTGTCAGGCTGATAATGCCTGTGCCGGTGATTGTCAGATTAGTGGCTGTGGTCGCCGTCCAAACCGCCGCCGACCCTGATAGCGTCCATGTGCCAGAACCAAGCGCCACAGTTCTGACGTTTGAGTTGCTAGTGTTAAAACCTGCCAGTGCGACGTTATTGCCGTTTGCATCAAAAGTCCCAAAAGTCACGCCGGAGGCGGATGTACTAGACGATACAAACGAATCTTGCAGCGTAACTGTGCCGCCAGGAGATGTAATCACAAATGGCTGAGTAAACGTCACCCCAGCACTTGTGATCGTCTGCGCTCCGCGACCAGCAAATGTCAGCGTGCCTGTACCCGTCAGCGTCGTCCCCGTCCCATTGATCCAGTTGCCGTAGATCGTTGGTGTATTTGTACTCGTTGCCAGCGTTATCGTGTTGGTAGTGCGGGCACTCATGTCTATGGTGCCGATGTTGTAGTTGGCGTTTATGGTGACTGGATTGCCGCTTGCCGGGTACGGTGTTGGCGAAGATGGGAATACAGCGGTATCTTGTGCCAACGGGAACTGTGTTGCATCTAGTGCGCCGCCGTTTGTAGCCGACCATGCGCCTGTTCCAGTTGCCCCCCAATTAGTTAGTCCGGGGCCTCTGTAGTAAACCGTCTTCGCCGCAGGAAACGTAATCCCACTGTTGCCCTTGCAATCGCCAAACCGTGTGCCTGTCAGCGGTGCTGCTGCGCCAGTGATGGCAATATCCCGGAAGTCGTAATCAGCAGCGCCAGCGGTCAGCGTACCAACCGATAGCGTTCTTTGCGTGCCCGAAACATTTGAATCTAGAAACGTGCGATAAGCAGCAACAAAACCTGCGTTAAGGGTTAAAGTGTTAATTGTTTGATTTGAACTAAATACAATACGTGTTATTCCAAGACTTGTTCGGCCAGCAAAAGAGAGCGTATTAAACGTGTTTAAACCTGTGATTGTTATGCTTGTTGCCGCTGCGCTTGTAAAGCTCACGTTATTAAACGTCAAACCCCCCGACGAAATACCAGATGCCGCTGCCGTTAAATTAATTTGCGATCCTCCGGCATTAAATGTTAAATTAGTTATTGTTGTTGCATTAAATATTGTTGCACTTGAGCCAGTAATTGATACAGTTGATGAATTAAAATTTAATGTTCTTAGGCCAGCGCCAGAAATAGTAAAGTTTTGGCAAACTAATGCATAATTATTTGCTGAGGAAGTATCAAATGTACCCGTCGTAAGAATAAATTGCCCGCATGTCAACGCGCCATTAAGCGTATAAGTTCCTGCGTTTGCATTTATTTGAAATATTACCGTATTAAGCGACAAGCCATTTGTTGTAATAGTATTACTTGCGGAGGTGCCAAAACAAGTAACCTTCAAACCAGCAGTAACAGAAACACCAGTACCAGCCACTGAAAAATTTCCGTTTATATCTGCAAACCCATTACTTCCTGTAATAGTTAAACCGCCCGCTGCTGGTCCTGAAATATTTAAATTAACCATGCTTAAAGGCACGGACCATGAAACAGAGTAACTTGTAGCGTTTGATGTGTTTACAAAATTTGCATCATCAGCACTAGAAAGAGATGAGGGAATTACTGCCCACATAGTCCTCGGCGAGATTGATGTTGACGCACTTAACGTATATGTACCGACACCGCCAGAACCAGTTCCAAACGCAGTTACAGTTCCGCGTGAACCGCCATCGTAAATAGTATCGCCAATTTCAATAACGCCAGAACCTGTGACCGATGTAACGGTTAATGTTGTTCCAGAAATGGAAGCAGTAAACAGCGCCGGAAATTTAGCAGACCACCGAGTCCCTGTATTAATAGCGCCCGCGCCACCGTACCAATACCTATCAGCCATCGCTTGTTTCCTGTGGCTTTACAATAGCAATCCACGCATCTAAACGCTGTTGCTTCATTGCTTCTATTTCAGCATCACTTAGTTCGTGGTCATCTGGCAAATGCAATGCATCAGCAAAACGTCCAAATAACGTATCAAATGAAAAATCAATTTTGACCATGCTTAAAATCCAAAGTTTTTAGCAATCAAATTCCATTTAATTGTCGTGCTTTGATAAATAAATCCCATGTAATCGGTTTTACTTGATCCTGTTGTTATTGTTGGCAATGACAAATCATTGGATCCACTAAAAACACCGTCCCAAGAAAAAGTCTGTGCATTTGTGCTGGTGATACGCAACATGATCTTTTGCCCGTTTGCAATCGTTCCAGTTGGCGCATTGATTGTCAACGTCCCCGCCGCTTGCGTATTGGCTTGGGTTGCCATGTCTGTGGTGTCGGCATTCATCGTAATGGATGTGCCATCAGCGACTGCAACTACCCGGCTACCGTAGATTGGACCTGTTGGACCCGTCGCGCCTGTGGCGCCAGTTGATCCTGTTGGACCAGTAGGCCCAGCAACAGTACTAGCTGGTCCTGTCGGTCCAGTTGGTCCTACATCGCCTGGCACACCCTGAATGCCTTGTATGCCCTGCGGTCCGGTTGGTCCTATATCGCCTTGTGCGCCAGTTGGACCTGTTGGACCCGTTAAACCTACATTACCTTGTGCGCCTGTAGGTCCGGTGGGACCAGCGTCACCTTGTGGTCCAGTTGGTCCATTTGGACCTGTTGGGCCAATGTCGCCAGGCACACCTTGAATACCTTGTATACCTTGTGGCCCGGTTGGGCCAACATAACCTTGTGGGCCTGTAGGTCCAGCAGCACCTGTGGGGCCGTTTTGCGTATAAGTTACCTGTGTGGCTGTAAAAATAACGCCAGGAATTTGCGGTGATACGGGCGACGTTCCAGCAGGTAAAGTGTCAATTGATACTTGCGTGCTTGATGTTGTCCATATCATTTCGATATAGTCAGCAGCCGCCAATTTCAAAACAAAATTAACGGTCATCAAACTAGCGCCATTAACACCACCGTGTTTTTGCTGAACGCTCAATCGAGTATCTGAATCTGGAATATCCCCCGTGCTTCCAGAATCATTTTTACGCAGCCACACATTTACGTCGTGTATTTGTGTATCTGTGTTTACAAATTGAATTGAAAAAGTCAGGCTGTATGTACCAGCTTGGCTAAATGTAACCCTGCTGTTAGAAACAACACTAATGCCATTTGAATCAGGATCAGTATTGTTTAAAGTGACAGGATAGGCGGTATTAGCAGCCGCTGCCACTTGGTCTTGTGTTGACCAAAACGAACCCCAATAAGCAACAGTACCGCCAGCGCCGGGATTGCCCTGCGGTCCAGTAGGCCCGGTGCTACCTTGTGGCCCCGTTGGGCCTACATTACCTTGTGGTCCTTCAATGCCTTGTGGCCCTGTAGGTCCATGATCGCCCTGAATACCTTGTGGGCCTGTCGGACCTGTCGGGCCTTGCACCGTAGAGGGCGCCCCTGTTGGTCCAGTGGGGCCGGTTGGCCCAATATTGCCCTGTGAACCTGTCGGGCCAGTTGGACCTTGTATGCCTTGCTCGCCCTGTATACCTTGGATGCCTTGTGGCCCGGTTGGGCCATGATCGCCTTGTACGCCCTGTGCCCCGGTTGGGCCAGTAGGTCCAACTATTCCTTGCGGTCCGGTAGGGCCAGTAACGCCTTGGATGCCTTGTGGACCCGTAGGGCCAGTAACACCTTGCAAGCCTTGCGGTCCGGTCGGACCCGTTGGGCCTGGCACAAAAGAATCAGCGCCGGTTGGTCCGGTTGGTCCCGTTGGGCCAGTAGCGCCTACCGCACCTGTTGGGCCGGTAACGCCTTGGATGCCCTGCGGTCCTGTCGGACCAATAGGCCCAAGCCGCCCCATATCCAAATTGATAATCTGCCTGGGAGTTGGCGTAACTTCTACAACTAGGTTGTTTTCAGTAGTGACATTGACGGACGTTTGATTGATCGCCACGTTAACATCAGCGACCGTCCCTTTACTGATGGTCAATGATGTTGCCATGTTAATTCACCACGCCATCGGACCTAACCAAGAACAACAGAAAAATAATCATGTCCTGCGCTGGTGTTGGACCAACCGCTGGAAACGAAATTTTGATCCTACCGCTGAATGCCACAGGGTTAACCGCAGAAATGTCTAGCTGCGGGTCAGATGAAATCACGCCCCAGGCTGATTCATCAATGACAAGCGTAAACGAACCAGCAGCATCAACTCGATTGCTGATGGTCAGATTAACAGGCGATGGTGTAGGTGTGTAATCGCTAATGTTGAAAGATAGCCCGTAGCGGGTATCTTGCAAATCGCTTACTTGCCGCCTGATAATTTGTGCGCCAATCGTTGCGCCGGTCAGGTCAACAGGTATGCCGTCGGTTTGAAATTCAAGATTCCAAAATTGCTTCTGGTCGTAGACCAGTTCACCAGCAATGATTTGGTTATCAAACCCTGAAATCTGTGTCAGGGTATTTTTGGAAAAAATTGCCAAGATGCTTCCCCTATTCTCGGGTTGTTACGCAGCCCTAAGCACTCTCAGGGAACGGATCGTGTCTTGTGCTTTGATTATCAGTCAGGCTTGTAAATCTGTCTATTGCTTACCTTCAGCAAAGACGTTTACAAACACTGTGCCATCTTCCAAGGCTTCAATTTCGTGCCACTCATGAGCCACCAAATTTACTGGCTGTGTGTCTTTAGTCATGACCAGCTCTTTGCCTTTTTTGCGAACGATGCAGCTTCCAGCATGACACAAGGTTAAATGCGAGTAAAGATGGTCATGACGGGGCAAGCCCTCACCCCTATTTGCGTGATACACATTTAGCGTAGTGCCGTTTTGCACCACAACAAATTTAGGGGCTAGGGTAATCACAGCGGCTGTGCGCCTTCTACAAGCGGCTGAATTGGTTTAGCGGGTTTTGGCTCATTAGTTACACACTCAGAGCCATTCCACGAAAACCCAATTTGTCCTTGCCCAACTTGTTGCCCCAAAACCCATTCATCTAAAGGAGCATCCCATACCCAAACAAGCGCCACAGTTGTAGCTTGTACAAGCATTAGATATTCAGCCGGTGGTTGCCATGTATTAGGATTGCCGTCCCAAACACAAACATTATCAACAGTATTTGTTGACTTATTGACCATCAAATAATTTTGCTGAGTCATGTTAATCACCATTCAAAAATAACAATTCCAGAGGTTCCAGCCATTCCAGTTCCGCTATCTTGAAATCCAGAGCCGCCGCCGCCATAACCTGTAGCAGCTACGCTGCCATTACTATCTTTTTGACTTCCCCATCCTGCGGTACTATTACCACCAGGGGATAGTTTCCTTGTTCCATATTGCCCAGGAATGACAAATGTTGCATTTGATCCGCTACCACCAGCGCCGCCAGTAGTATTATTATAAAGACCAGCACCACCGCCATTTCCAGTTACTGTGGTTATTGTTTGTGACCCTGATTGAATACTTGAGTTACCACCGGTGCCGCCATTACCCCCAATTGCTCCTGCCGTACCACCAGCACCAACAGTTACTGAAATAGTGTTTCCGGGAGTTAAACCAGTTAAATAAACAACACTTGTACCACCACCACCACCAGAATATCCGCTAATTCCGCATCCAGTCCCTCCACCGCCACCACCACCACCACCAACCACACTGACTTTTAAAGCAGTAACACCAGTAGGAATGGTGAATGTGCCACTACTAGTAAATGCTTGTCCTCTAGTACCAGACGCAGCCGTACTTTGTGTGGTGCCGTCATTAAACAGAATATCTGTGTTTCTTAGGGTTGTTGGCATGATTGCTCCTTATGGTGTGCCGCCGCCGACAATATCGTTGGCTGATGTAAATACTCCGGCAGAATTCATTGATGCAATGGTAGTACCGCCATATTTAAAAATCAATTTCCCGCCAATTTCCTCGACAGTAAAATTTGTCGTTTGAATTCCCGCCGATTTAATATTCCAATTGCCTGACGCACCGCTTCCGGTTGCTGATGGAACGTCTAAATTACTTCGCGCATTAGCTTGATTGCTAGCACCTGTTCCACCGTTGGCAATAGGAACAGCATTAACTAAACCGTCCTGAGCATCCAACTGTCCGGATGAGTTTAGATTGTTTGCCAGTTGCGATAAGTTATAGGCTTGGGTCATGTGTGGTCCTTATGCTGCGCCATCACGGGCAAAGGTCTGTTGATTCAACAGCGTGAAATTATTGTTAATGGCAGCAGTCAGGTTATAGCCTGCACTTGTGGAAGTGTAATCGTAGGAACTGCCCTTGGCAAACAATGCGCCATTAGCGTATAGCTGCATTGATAGCGGGTTATTCGGGAATGTGTACGACAGCGCCCCATTGGTGGAATAAGCCACCGTGTTTGTAATGTTGGATGCTGGGACCCCCAGGTTATTAGCTGCAAACTGAATAAAAATAAATTTGCCGGTAATGTTTGCCGGGAAACCTCCGATGGTCGGACCGCTTAGGTCATAGTCAATCTCATTCAATGCCACTCCGTTGACAAACAACAACTCATAGCCGTTAAGCACGGTCATTTCTGTCGGCGTGTATAAGGAAACATTGGATAAATCAACCTCAACCCTGCTAAATGGCCGATAGGTTGCCGCGCTTGCTCGATAACGATACAGATCAAGCCCCGCCGTTGCGCCTGAAATTGTTGTGGTGAAAGTGATTGTTTTTGTCGTTGTGTTGACTGATTGCACCGTGTATTGTGTCGGGCTTCCGGTATTAGCGAACGTCAATTTATCGCCAGCCTCCAGCAATTGGTATGGCGCATCTGTATAGACAACCGTATTGCTGCCGCTGCTGGCAATTTGAGTTAACAATGGCTCATAGTAGGGATCAGTGCTAACTGCTCTCATGTTTAGCACCGTGACGATTTCACCCGCAGCGCAGGCATTGTTCATCATTACTGTTGTGCTGGTTTCCGTGTAATCAGACGTACTGAGCAAAACGCCATCACGGAAAACCAAAACATTGCCCACTGTATGCGTTACCGCAAAACTGGTCTGGCCTGCTGTTGCGCTAAAAATTGATTCTGTGAAATAAAAAGCATCTGGCTGAGTAAATCCAACCACTCGACCATATATGTCAATCGTTAATGTTGCTGCGTTAAATGTTTTGCTATAAACGCCAGCCCCAAAGTTTAGGAATTTTTCCAAGGATACAACCATTGACCCATTGGTGTTGTTGGTCACATTGACCAGACCATCACCACTGCTAACGGACGTTGTGCCCACTCGGGTTAGCTGGCCCGTGCGTTTATCGAGGTCGATAAAATTGGTTCCGTCTGGCAAAGCAGACCAGACTGTTTCGTCATATAGCGCCGTGTTTGTCGGAACAAATGTTCCGGTCTGATTTGCTGCCGCAGCATTGCCTACGTCAAAACTAAATTTGCGATTGCTGCGATTTGCAAACAGCAAATAATTAGCCGCGCCAAAATTGCTGCTAGCTTGATACCATGTGTAATCGCTTGCGCTGCCAGGGAAGTTGGCTGTGGTGTTGTTGTACAGACCGAAATAAGATTTGTTCCTTGGGTCAGTGCTAAATCCAACTGTGCCAGTTGCGTTATCAGCATAGGCTACAGCAAGGTATCGGCCTGCGTATTGAAATGTCAACGGTCGCCATTGCAAGACGCTGGATGCTGCGCTAAACGAACTGCTACCAAGAGCATTGACCATTCGGACAAAGAAATACCAATCCCCTTGCGGAATCTCTGTCAGCGTAACCGTCCCCATGCTTGCGCCTGGGTTGTAGGGATTGCCCCCAGGCTTGACCGCTGTTGTCCCCGCAAAGATGCGCTGTGCATCTGTAGGGGTTGCGAAAGCTGAATACCAGACTTCCGCATATTGACTGATGCCTGCCGATGCTGCAATTACCGCAACGCCAAAAGACGGGACAGCCGCGCTCTGCTGAATTGCTGTGATTGTTGGTGGCGTAATAGTCCCGAAACCCAATGGCGAACCGATGCCGGTATTGGGCGCAGGTGTAAATTGCGTGACGTTTTTGTCATCAAAAACTGACGGGTTAAATTCCATCAGCGTCAGGCTTGCCGTGACTTGACCGTCAGAGGTGAATTGCTCAACTACCTGAGCAATCCTAAACAGCTTTGCAACCCATCCGTAATTAGCATTAGTGACCGTGACAATATCACCGGCTTCTAACTGCAAGCCCGAATAATTGATATTGACTTTAATCTGCAAATCTTCCCGCGCTGCCTCCAGCATACGATTGGCAATAAATTGCGCTCGAGTGCTGTTGTTTATAAGCCCAAGATTTACCGTTTGCTTATTAATTGGCTCATTGGGATAGAGCAAAGACGGATTGATTACTGCTAGGTTGTAAAGCGCAGTATTAAACGAATCTTGATTTGTCCCGTCTGGAAATTTAACCTCTATGATGTTATAGCTGGCCGACAAATCTATCGGCGTGATTTGAATTGCTGACACCATGCGGGAATCGTCAATCGCCATTGCAACCGTGTATGTTGACGATTGAACAATGACGCCCCACTTAGCGGTTATTTCGTTGTACCTAATTAAGCAATCGGCACAGGATGCCATTGCTTGGATATTGTCCATAACAGGCGCATCTGTATTTATTGCCCCGTCAAATCTAAATCGAGGCTGAAAAGCTGTGCCGCCTGAATATGTCGTGTACACGATAGGGGTGGCGCTATAAGCATTTAGCGCCGCTAGGCTTGTGTAATCAATCTGCGATGTAGGCAGGGCAGCGCCATAGCGTGTAGATTGCAAATAATCCGCAATGCAATCGCCAGGGTTATATCTGCTGTTGGTTACTTGAAACCTTGTCTGCTGAATGCCCGTTAGGTTTGCGGTTTGGCTATATGTGATTTCAACAATCGCAAACGCCACATTGGACATTAGCTTAGTGGAATCCCATTGATAAACCAAATCGCCAGCCGACATGATTTGAATTGCCGTCTGCGCCGTGTTAACACCCGACGATGATCCGTTTCTAAATAAATAGATATTCAGTTTACCGGCAACGGTTGTATCTGTTACGCCTGTAGATTCATCCAACAAACCAACAACTTGATATTGATTTGTGGAATCAAAAATGCATTTTTTGCCGCCCCAATAAATGTCCCCGAAAGTTATGGTATCCGGGGTCTGTCCTGGCTCTGTGTTTGTCACCTCGCACAGCGTCATGACGTAATAAAGCCGCTGGTTATTGGACGTAATGCTCAGATCGGTGATGATGCCGCCCAGGTATCCGGTTCCATAAACCACAGGAACCTTGTTATCTCCTGACGGGGGCACTTGCGTAGGATTGCCAGGGTTAGATGTTGCGTCATTCGTGCCAAAGCTTTTTGGCGCAAACGCTTTGCTAATGATTGCCGATGCAACCATATTGATTGCAAACGCTGTAGCCATAGCAGCCGCAGAGCCTGCCGCCATACCCAACACCTGAACCGCAATAATTGACCCTGGCATTACATCACCCAGAATTCTTCAAGCTTTTTGAAACCGAAACGCTCATAATTTAGGTCCGGGCTATTTACCATCTTGCTGACAAAGCAATTGGCAATCCTGCCTGCTTCCCGCATCTTAACCGCTTCATTCAAATACTCGCGCAACAATCTATAGCCTGTTGTGCCGCCCCTGGCCTCCGGATCAACCCAATAGGCAAACTCGGTCAGCATCAAGTGCTTAGGGGACCAAATGGAAGGCATCACGCCTGCGATTAAAACGCCCACAATCCGCTGTTCTTGTTCTGCCACTATCACCACACCTTGACCCGCCATAAGGTGCGCCAGCAGCGTTTGAACATGGCTTGCGTCATCAGCATTGGCTAGAAAGCCATAGGGCATACATGACCGATAGTCCCGCAGCTTGTTCAGAATCTGCGGCACATCAAACGGTGATGCTTTACGAATTTGGGGGCGCATCTTTGCCGAATTGATAGTTAATCGTCTGAATGTACGGAACCCGATTCATGCTTGTGTCTGTGCTGTTGTAAAACTGCCAGCTTGAATTGTTCGTGTACCGGCCTGCGATTCGGTTTTGCAAAATCAACTGGATTGACGATGCCGAAACGCTGATTGTGCCGACATACATCCTGGCTTCTTCCATCCACTGCTCACTAATAGCAAACGATGTAATGATGCCAGTGAAATATTTATACAGGCCACCCGCGCCGCCCGTTGTAATCAAAGCGCCGTTTGTGTCAAAGAATCCATGCCATAGCTCTATGGTTGAGCCTTTAACATTCTGTCCAAGAACAAATCCAAGCATAGACGCATCAATGCCCGATAGCGTGACCGTAGTGTCATTGGCGGTTGATTTAATATCCCGCTGCACTTGTCCAATCGCCAGCAATGTCCCGACCGCTTGAAATGGGCTAGCGTCAACAGCAGCAACGGTAATATTAGCCGGGGCTGTAGTCATCAGGTAAGTGCCGCCTACAGTCACAATCCGCAAGAAATCCGCAATGCGGATATTGCTAGTTCCTTCAACTGGAGCAATTACATTCATAACACCTGCTCCAGCGCTTGGAACGAACCCGACCAACTGATAAACGAATCATTCGCCATCGGCACAAGGTTGTAAGTCGGATATTCCCTAAGCACGACAGGAAACGTCACGCCCGTGTATGTCGTGCCGCCCATTGATACCGTAGTGCCAAATTCACCGGCAACCGCTGGAGTTGCGCTTGTCAATGCTGTTAGCAGATTGCGATGGATTGGCACATTTACCGTGCTGCCGCTTCCCCGCTGCACATCTGCCGTGACGATGTATGAATACAAACCGACCTGGACAAAATCGCCAACTCGAAACAGATAATCAGTAGATGCCAGCGCAGGCAACGCACCAAGCACCAAGGTTTTATTTGCGCTTGACACCTGCCACAAGCAATTGCCAATTTGAACCGGGGTCATTTGGCCTTGATATTTAACGTAGTTCAGCCAGCCGGTTTGCCCGAAATTTAGATACTGCGTCAATGATTTGTCAGGAATCCGCAAGCTATTGAGGGTGGTCCGGTTTTGCGAATAGAGCAAATAATTCATTGGGCGCAGTTCAAACTGGAACGGAACTACGGTCATGATTTCCGATGTAACCAGTTTTTGATTGCGGCTCAGCGTTTGGCCTACAAATCGTTGGTCATTGATCCCAACGGATTCGCAGATAGACAGGATGGTTTGTAGGCTCATGTTATCGGCTCATAGGTAATGACCGCTGTGCGCTTTGATTTGCCGCCCATACAGCTTGCTTGTTGCGTACCAAAAACTCTAGCCCTGATTGCGTATCAATGGCGCTCATGTTTTGGATAACTGGACCGTTGTAATTGACCGTCTGACCACTCATCATACCGGCTAATTGATTATTGGGCACGATAGCGCCTGTGCGATTAGGCACAAACAATTCTGGACCGCGCTCGCCAACCATATAAGGAGATCCAGACGATACCGGCCCACCTTCTGCCCTAGGTGACAAATACTGATTAAACCCCGAGGGCAACGCCTCTGCCGCTGGTGATGGCCCCATAGAGGTAGACATAGGCCCAATGCCAGAGAATATGAACCTGAATAGCTGCATCATTTGCATTCGCAATTGAATTGCTATTAGCTCTTGTATTACGCTGCGAGCAAAATCTTTAAAGGCAAACTTGCCTGTCTGAACAAACCGATTAATGGCTTGCTCCATGTTGCCAATCAAAGAATTAAACATTTGACCGCCAGCCTCGAAAGCTGTTGTAGCATTTCGAGCGCCAGTTATTGCGGCATCTATAAATCCTTCAATTACCGTAGCATTCCTAAAAGTTTGCTCGTACTCAAATATGGATTTTGCCAATTGCTGCTCTTGCTCTTTTAGCTGCAATTGCCGTTTAATTGCTTCTTCTCTTTCAGCTTGTCCAAGCTTTTCATTAGCCCGGATTTCTCTTACCGCATCAGCATAGCGATATTCGCTAACAAGAACCGCATTTATCAATTGCAATTCATCTTGCCGCGCATATCGAGTTTGTTTCCGCAAATCAAATGCAATCTCTTGCCGTTTCAATGCTTCAGCATCATTGCGCTGCGATTCAACCGCCGCCGCATTAGCCCTTTGATATTCCGTCGCTTGCTCAGCAATTAATTTATTGCCTTCTTCAATCGCCTCTGTTTCGTCTTGTCGGGCCTTAATTGCAATTTCTTTTCGCCTATCAATTTCTTTGATTTCTTTTTCAGCCATTTCTGTGGCTTGTTTGGCAATGGCTTCGTTGCCTTCCCTAATTTCTTGTTGAACAGCCAAATATCCTTTGGCCCAATTTTCAAGAATGCGCTTACGTTCTGCTTCTTCTTCTTTATTGACAGCAACTTTTGCGTTTCTTAATACCGTTGGTGGCGTACCACCGGCCAGCATTGCGTCCTGTGCCACATCTGATAAATCCGATGATTTGCTCTCGCTAGCTTGAGAACGCCGCGCAAATTTATCAACAGCTTGAGCGTATGCCTCCAAAATTACAGGTGTAGCGCCCACAAATGGCAATGCATCAACAACTCTTTTTTCATTGTTCTTTAATTCTTCGGTCAATTTTTTTAATGTCGGCCCTACCATTGCCGCCATTCTTTCCATCGCCCGACGCGACATTTCTGCTAAATTGTCATAAGCATCTGCCGCCGCTTTTATTCCTTCTTCATGCTGTTTTGATATTTTTGTTGTTTTATTTAATTCATCATTAAAGCCGGCAAAATCAACTCCTTTTGCAGCTTTACCAAATAATTCCATGCCTTTTGCATTGCGAGTAATAGGATCTTCCATTGCAGAAAGACCGCTAGCTGCTTTGCGAAAAAGCTCATCCATGTTTAAGGTTTGCAAATCCTGAAAGGAAATGCCAAGACCTTTTAGCGTTTTTTGCGCTTCAAATGAACCTTCAGCCGCTTTATCAATAAATTGCGTAAAGCTAGATAAAAATTTTGATGCGTTTCCAGCTTCACCGCCACTGTTAGCAAGGGCATTGCGTAATTGAATAATGGACGATATTGCTACATCATTAGCTTTTGCAACATCAACAATTTCATCAGCATACCTGACTGCCGCGCCTGCTGCCGCCACAAAAGCAGCGCCAGCCACTACACCATATTGTTTTGCCGACTGAGCAAATTGCTCTAGCTTTTTTCCTGCGCTCTCAATCCCGCGAGTGAATTCCGCGCTATTAAGACCGAGAGTAACGCCTAGCCTGCCGACAAAATTGGTCATTTCTTAAACCTGCTTTCGCTAAATCCAGGCGCTGCGCTCATGAATGTTTTAAGAGCATTGTTCACCTGATCCTGCTTTTGCTCAGGGCTTAGTGGTGGGACAATGTAATCATACGCTGGACCCAAAATCTTGGATAGCTTGTAGTCAGGCGAATTTGCAGGTCGGATGTAATTAAACACCCCAGCCGTAAGCTGGCCTAGCAAAGTCATAGTGCCTTGGTTTCCAATGATGCCGTCAGCATACATAGCCTGTATTCTGTACATTGTCATTTCATCCAATTGCGCCAGCGTTTCATGTGTGTGCCCATTGAAGATCATGGCGCATTCAACCTGCGTCCTCAATGAGCCAATTAGTTTCCCCGTGTTTCCTTGTAACCAGGGCTAATAGCCTCACTGATTTTTTCCACTAGGGCAATTTGCACGGTCCAGGGAAACTCTGCCTCGACTTCCTCATAGGTCAAATCATCTAGCCTCATTTCCGGGTCTTCCGGTATCAATAGCTTAATGTATTCAACAACTCGATTTTCGGTAATTGCCTTATTCTTTGCCGCCTCACGCATCGACCGACCTTTGACCAAAATATCATTTTCTTGATATTCAATCTCTGAATCTGGGTCTGCTGAATCCTTAAATTTTAGGATTGGCTCAGCCAACTTTAAATAAATTTCCTCAATGTGTTTTTCATCAGGGTTGCTGATTTTTTCATAAATCTTGTCAGCCTCTGCCACAAAAGGAATGCGAACCTTAAAAGTGTGCCCGCCCAATTCAAACGTGCGGGTAAAAATGCTGGTGCGCTTTGCTTGGTATTTATCACCCAAGGCTTTTGATAGTTTTGTCATGTCGTCTTTTGTTTGCTGCGAAATTGTGCAATACGCCTAGCCAATATTTCAGATAGGCGGCTTACTGTTGCCTGCGCTTGAGATTCCAACGCTGGGCGCAAAAATGGTTGCGCTGAAATTTTAGCGCTGCCGAATTCTTGTGCTATTGCCCGAGCATCGTATGGAAACCCTAGCGAATAAGCAAATTGCTTAAATTTTTTGCGATAAGCATCCCGATCAGATTTATATAAATCTTGGTTTTCTGCGTAAAACTGTTTTTTTAATTTTTTTGGAAATGCTTTTGTCGTTACCGATGCAATGACTACATCGGTTGTGTGAATATATTTAGACCGCATATCCCGGCGGCTTGGTCGTCTTGCCTCAAGCCATAGTGTCCTGGCAAGGTCGCCTGTATCTTTGGGGGCCATTGACTTAGCCGTTTCAAGTACCGGCTTCATGGCTTCTCGCACAGCAGGCACAAGCACTTTGCGGCTTGATTCTTTGATGCCGAAATCAGCCTCAAGCTGTCGCAGGGCTGCATCTACTTCGCCAATCCCTTCTAGCTTGATTGAAACAGCCATCTATGCCCCCGGCTTGATGATGCGGTGAAAGATTGCGTTATTCAGGTCTTTGACGTAAGAAACAACCTCGTCAGGGGTCATCTTGTCAGCATGTCTTGCCGCGATTTGATGGGCAAGGCTAACGCCGGTCATTCGCTGCTGCAAATAACCAAACCATTGTTTGCCGTCTTTTTCGGCTTGTGCCGCCAAAAAATTTAGCAGGTCATCGCTGGTTTTTATGTCGTGTTGCGTCATATCGTTTTGGGTTGCCCCGCCCCGGAGGGCAGGGCTTCCGCATTGATTAGGGGCTATTGGACCAGCCGTAGCTGTTGCCGCCAACCGGATGCAGGGTAAAGTTAAATTTCGCCTCTGCTGCGGTGTTCAGATCCCAAGACATGCCGCCGACCCGTGCATTAAATGCATAGGCAACAGTGTTGGTGCCGTCATACACAGCCACAACATAGGTACGAACGGTGGTGCCGTTGTAGCCGTCAGCCCGGATTTGCAGCAAAGATGCATCAGACGGGTTCCAAGCAGCCGTAATCGTAAGGCTTGTAACTTGGTTCTGAGTCGTGATTTTTGCACCTGTGCGAGCGCCAGCCACAGCATAAGCAGCAAACGCATCATCAGCGCCAAACGGAGGAATATTTTCCACCGGCACTTGCAAACCAGTTGTGCCGGTTCCAGTGCCACCGGCAGATGTGCCGACGATATTAGCAACTTGTGCGGTCCATGTGGAAAGCTGAGCGTCAGTCAAGGGGGTTGGCGATGCGTCATCTTGCATCCACAAGGTTGCAACATAGCCGGGCAAGACTCTATTAGGAAGCGCCATGATTTTTCCTTTTCAAAAAAGGTTGAACAAAGAATTAGTGTCTTGTTAGTTTGGTATATACATCATGGCATCCATGACTACCTGGGCCAGATTTTCGTCGTTGTCATAGGTGTTGTAAAGCCATGAAACATCCACTTTTGCAACGAAAAAACCACCAGCAGCCGGGTTGCCAAACATACCAGAATACCCATGCAAAGATTGCAAAACCTGATTTGATACAGAAAATGCATCTTCTGTTTTTTGACAAAACACACTGATTTGAAATATTGGCGTATCAATGCCTTTATTGCTTTGCGTTTGACCTGTGTAAACCGGCTGATGAATATTACGCAGCATCCAAGTTACAAATTTAGGCTCCGTCGCAAAATTGCGATTGAAAGACGCATAAACGGGCACAGGAGCAACAACACCAGTTAATTGGTATTGGATAGTCTGACCAAGCGTAACCGGGTTTGTTTGAGCCATTACGGAGCCGTCACAGGGTCTGTGCGATAACACATCAGGCGAACGCTCATACGATCATTGGATTCCCTTGCATCCGTGATTCGCCAGCTATTTCCGCGCCAAGTAATTGAATACAAATTTTGATGATCCACAATTTGTTTGGCGTTTGGTGTGTAATGAATTGTGAAATTCACCATGTCTTGATACAGCCTATATTTTTCGCTAATTCGCAGGCTGTTTGCTACGTCACCGACCAGCGCTCTAGTCCCAAACCATTTAGTTTGAGAGGTTTGCTGCTCACCAAATCCTGATTTGGAAAAGGTAAGATTATTAATCTCGATATTTTCGTAGCGCTTTATTGACATTTAAAGCACCAAAGGTTTATATGGCCGCAGCAAGGTAGAAACACCGAACGGAATTTCTCGGAGGCTGCTTTCGGTTGTGTTGCTGCGATTGTTGTACAAATGCACAAACAACAGCAAGCCAGCTTGCTTAATAACAGGATAGGCTGATAGCGGATTGGCTGCTGTTGTGTATTCGCAATAAACCGGACTAGTCATTGACGAATTAAGATTACTAGGCAGGCTTTGCAAGACTACCTTATTGCCGCTGCCATCATAGTAATAGGTCGTCGGGTCAACCGTAACCAGCACAGGAGGGGTAGCCTGTGTCCAATATTTGACCGCATTAATCGTTACCCCAGGCTGGGCAGGATTAATATTTTGGCTGACCTCGGGCAAATCTAGCGTCAAGGGTGTTCCGTATAGCGACGATGCGTTATACCAAACTCGATAGGAAGTCGGGAAAATGCTTAGCCCAAGAAAATCTTCAATCGCTTGCCTAACCGCTACTTCTAAGCTTTCTAGGTAGCTATCTTGGCTTTCGTCTTCATACAGGTTGATTTGCTGCGTTATTTCATCTAACGTCAGCCAAGATGTAACGGAGTCCCGCGAAATCTGCTCAACTTTTTCATAGTTAAACGGATTTCTGGTAGGAGAGCCGTAATTGAGATAACCAACCTGCTCATTGGGCATAACAGACCCCTATTAAGCTGCGCTCATCCGCACACCGGCAAACGGGTCGCGCACAGATGACACCATGCGTTTTTCAGCAAACATGGTTATAAAACCGGGCTGCGTTTGCTCAAATGCTTTAATGGTCATTTGCTCAGTGTCGCCAATCGTCAAGAACCTGGGCCAATTAGCCAAATAAATCGGATATGCGCTTGTCAAATACGGATTAGCCACAACAGGGAAACCAAACACATGACCAATGGCAAAACCGTCTTTTTCGCCAATCTCAAGGAACAGCGGCAAACCGGCAGTGTCCTTAAGCTGACGCAAGGTCTTAATCATCGTCGGGGTCATATGCCACATGGTGCCCGGCAACATCCAATATTGCGGCGGCAGAGCATCAACCATATCAACAATCTTGTTGTACGTCACAGCGCCGCCACCAAGAGACACAGTAGCGATTGTGTGGATGCCTGCGGTAATAGCAGTGCCGCTGGTGCCGTATGCGCTTGCCGCGCCGCCCAGGTACATATTTAGGCCGCGCAGACCGTTTGTTGCGCCTGTGCTGGTTGTAGTAGATCCCGATTGGTCATCGTTTTGGACCATTGAGGCAGCTTCAAGACTTGATAGCTCCAGCATCAAATCTTCTGCAATCGTCGGCTCAAGATTGTTAACGTCAGACAACACAGCAGACCGCACAGGAAGCTGAGCAACCAGCACCCGCACCGGCAATTGCCAAATGCTTGTATTTACGTTGGGCGAGCCGCTATTAGGGGTGAAAGTGTAGCCCCAGGGGTTTGTAGCATTAGCCGCATTACCTGTTTTAGCCACAAACTGCATATCGGAACCGATAGCAGGAATTTGTCGCGCTGCTAGGCGCAAAGGGTTTGCATATCGCAACGCTGCGAATGCATCATCAAATACAACATTACCGCCAACACCCGAACCCGAGCCGGTTATGGCAGATGCTTCGCTCAAATTAACAACCACCTCGGCTTCTTTGGTGATTGATTCTTTGATGCCGTCAAGGATTTTCTGGGTCAGGGTCATGATAGTTCCATAGCTGTTTTTAAAAAAGGCAGGGGACGAATCCCCCGCCAATGGGCTACTGCTATTTAGGTCGCTGTTGCGGTGGAACGATAACGCACACCAGCAAACGGATCGCGGATAGATGTTGCCAAACGCTTCTCACCAAAGAATGTGATAAATCCTGGGAGCGTCTGGTCATAGCGCCGCATAACCATATTCAGACGGTCAACGATGGTGTGGAAACGGCTCCAGTCGGCAAAATACATCGGGTAGAGGCTAGTTGTGCCAGCCGCGCCGGTTGCAGTTTGCGACGGAGTGTCCAGATACTTATTGACCACCACATCAAAGCCAAGCAACTGGCCCACGATACCTTCAACCGACAGACCTTCGTTACGGTTGAAAATCGGAGCGCCGTTGTTGTCCTTGAGGTTACGGATGCCGTTAAGCAGAATCGGGCTAATGCAGAATTTAGCCGATTCGGTCCAGTATTGCTGCGGCAGCGCATAGATCAGATTGATAACATCGTTATAGGTGATGTT
>JAAOEI010000128.1_pt1 | contig 30308 bp, 53 predicted proteins | sample 7059261 | NCBI WGS metagenome assembly JAAOEI01 (sample SAMN14008812, study PRJNA610033) | viral metagenome | isolation source: viral particles filtered from seawater | place: China: Hangzhou Bay, Yangshan Deep Water Harbour | collected 2017-10-31 | reverse complement strand
CTGATCGCCGGTGGTGGTGGATTGCAGCCACGGTGCGGAGGAAATTTGATTCGTCGGCATACGTCGCTCCAGCCTAATACACAGGTGGCGGTGGAATATAGGGCGGCACTTGCCCTTGTCCGTTCTGTCCGTTCTGCGGCACGTTCATCTGATTCGGGAGCTGGCGATTCATGTTCCAGACCTGCAACAGCGAATTGGCGGCATCGCCTATCGGACTTTTCTTCATAAGTCCACGTTGATATTGCAGAGCCATCGCCACCTTCTTCCGTGGGTCTATACCGTCAGGCGTGGCGAGACTAGGCAGGGATACGTCCTGTGATTCGCTAGGGAGTTCAAACCCCATTACAACCTCCCGTAATGCACGAGGTAATAACCGTCAGTATGTGTAGATACCGCTTCCGGCTTGACCATGATGACTTCTTGCGCCATGACGCCGATATGGCGGCCTGCGCCCCATTGCGCGACGAAACGTGGCTTGTATTCAAACTCATAGAGGCCAATGCCTAACGGATGTGTGCCAATGCGGCGGATCTTGCGTTTAGTGCGTCGGTCCGACGCCATCCCTCCAGCCATAATGCCAGCACCGCCCAACCCGAATAGCCCGCTCTGGAGATTTGCTGCTTGTGCAGCTTCCTGATTATAAATATCTCCAGCCCAATTTCCTGCGGCCTGCGTGGCCCCAAAGACTGGCGCAGGCTGCACTTGGGCATTCTGTGCGTAGGCGGGCATGGCAAAGGGATTGCTGACTTGCGAGCCGGACATCAGGGCGGTAATTTCGTTGAGGGGCACCTGTCGTTGCGAGAGCATTTCCGCAATGGCATCCTTGCGGCGTTGCGTATCAGTCTGGAAATCGCGGGTCATTTCCTGTCCGCCAGCTAGATAGGCTTGCTGTGCGGCATCGTTCTTGCCTCGCTGCAAGAGCTGCATGCGGTCATCATAGGCTCTGGTGCCTGGACGAACGCCTGCGGCAATCAGTTGGCTCGTGGCCTCATCGGTCGCCCGTCCGTAATCTTCATTGACGCGGCCCATCATGGCCTCAATAACCTTGGCGCGGGTATCGGTGGCACTCCCAGGGGCCGCAGGTGCGCCTGAGAAATCGATCCCCTTACCGACGACGCCCTTGAGGGCTTCCGCACCTTGGCCGCTCAGTTGGCCGAGAGCCAGTTTCGTGGCGTTGCTTTGCTCAAAGAGAGCTTGCTGTTCAGGGGAAAAGGCTTGCGTGAGTGTCGGCTGATCGCCTTCCCATGTCGTCGTTTGCGTCCCATAAGGGTTGATGACGTTGGGATTGTTGATCTTGCCCTGCACGCGAGCCGCATCGACATTCGCGGCCCCTTGCTCTTGGGCGGCCCCTTTATAATCAGGGGGAGGCGGAGGATCGGGGGCGCAAGTTGTCAAACCACGAACGCGGTCACGATAATCAACTCGAAGGGTTCCGTCACAGTGGAGAAGATGTGCCGACATGCAAACTCTCCGTAGAGGTAATTGCGCTGTCGGCGCAGGGTGGTATGGGAAGATGCTTGCTATATTGCACAATTACAGGGCGATAGTCAAGAAGGGTCAGTAATCCCTTAATACCGCTTTCATTATCGGCCTCACAGGAAAACATGATTTCTTTCACGCCCCATTCCGCGCATTGTTTCTCGATAAACTTGAGAAACCGCAAGGCATTGCGCCCTCCACGATAATCGGGGCGGAGAAAGAAGGTATCCTCAGTCGCCATGCGAAGCTGCGAGTGCATGGATTCAGTAATATAGACCCCGAAGTACCCCGCCAAGCGTTCGCCGTCCCTGGCGGTAAAGAGCTGGAAAAACCCCGATTGGTTGCAAGCTAGGTAGCGGTTATAGGAGGGATTAAACGGTTCATGCCGCCGATAACTCTTCGTGCCTGCCCAATGCTGGTGCGCCAATTCCATGACTTCGTTCCAGCACCGCTCGACGGGTTCGATCCCAAAGTGTAGCATTAAATACCCCCTCCAGGTTCATACATCATACTCGTGCCCATCCATTGCACAATCAAATTGCCTGATGTGATTTTGATTTTGCCAGAGAGCCAGCGTCCTTGCCATTCAGCCGGTGAACTCCATTGCCGCACAATCTCCGAAGAGGCCGACCAATATGCGCTATCCCACGATGACACATCCCATTCTGCGCCTGCGGTCACGCTATAGGTCACTGTACCGGAAATCGGTTCGTCCTTAAAATCGACATCAATATCTGCCCCATACGATACGGTGCCATTCGTGGTGAGGAAGGGCATGAAAAGTTTGACCTGCTTGAGGCGACTATCGCTAAAATCTTGGAAGGCTTGCTTGCCGTAGAAAATGATATCCGCCCCATTATCATTTTCGCCCGTCCATGCGTGATACACCGTAGTACCTTTGACGAAATATAACTCGCCATTCAGAATCCCAAAATCTTCCGCGTCCCATCCTATAAAGCGACACCAGGATTTCGTGACGGTATTCATCACATATTGCTGATGCGTACCATCTTCCGCGTGTGGCACGTTAATAATAAGTGCGTCCTGCTTTGGGAGCGTAATCGCCCGCCAGCCAAAGACCGTGCCATAATCTCGCGCCGCATCCGTAAAGGCCGTTTGTATTTTATACGACAAGGCAAATTTGGCGCGTTCGTCCCCACTTTGCAGGAGGGCCGAGAGCGGGAACGTGCCGTTTTCCGTCATCACCACGCATTCGCCGCCATACTGAATCACGCATCGACGACCCAATGGCCTGCCAATCGTGTAACTGCCCACCTTGGCCCATGACACGGCACTCGACGGGTTACTGCCCTGGTAAATGGCCACCTCGCCCTCAGATGAGAAGAAGGCCGCAAAATCATCGACCCCGCTACCTCCATCCCGCGTCCAGGTCGCCATCGCCAGAAGATAACCGCCCTGCTTAAATTCTCCAGCTAATTCGTATTTCGTGAGCGCGCCACCTGCGACACCGGCAGGCAGATACCAAAACGCCAGTGAGTTTTTCGGGATGAAAAACAATCGGCCCTTAAAGACATTGACCGCAATAAAATCCTCGACCGCATTACCTGTGTATCCCGTCAAGGCGGGGCTCGTCAGATGCGTTACCGCCGTCCAGGTCGTCCCATCGTAATAGGCGGGCTTATCGACGCCATTAACGGCAATCAGCCAGTTGCTCGCGCCATCGCCAAACCGTTCATGTTGGTGTTTGCCATTCGTGCGGGCCAAGACAGATGCCCCAACGGCCCCCGCCGATGTCACATCGTAAATCCCTGATACCGTGGAACAAAACAGTTTATTGGAGCCCGTGAGTGGATTATAGGGCATGAGCGTTTTGCCGTTCCCCGTCATACCGGTGGCATGGGAGGCGTGGCCGCCACGAAACTCCACATAGGACGGACGCGGGAACCAGTTTTGCAATTCGATAGCGTCAGTCGGCTTCATCGTAGCCAACGCATCTCGCGCATTCCACCCGCCGACAGGGGCCGCGTAGGACTTCATGACTGATACGGTTTGCTGCGGGGCACCTTTGGCGCGGAGTGGCTGTCTCATTGATCCTCGCGGGTGTTGAGCGTCATCATAGTATAGGTCGAGGTGCCGGTCACAGTCGTCGCAGCCAATGTGACCGTTTCACCAGGTTGCAAGGTAATTTCATCCTGAAAGGCAAAGATCACGCTACCGCTTTGTCCTATCGGCATGGTGAAAATGATTTGCTCGTTGTTCGTAATCGTACAGGTGGTCGCCGCCGTATCGGTATAGGTGCAGGAGTTTGTCGACCAGGCGGTAAAGTTTGGCGTGCCCGCCAGCGTCGCATTCTTAATAACATGACAGGCAACTGGCGTGGTGTCGTCATGGGCCGCGCCCACTGAGATCAACCGGACTACCGCTTGATTGGCCCGTCCATTAAACACCAACTCATTCCGAACGGTCATCAGTGCATAATACGCACTCGTCGATACCGCCGTGGAGGTATCAAAGTAGGACATGCGCGGGCCGATGAGCTTTTGATCGCCTTCAATGAATCCTGCAAACGAGGCGCAGGAGACACTGGCATTTGTCGTGCCGCCTGACGAAGTGGCCGACATGAGAAATGGGAAGGAAGGTTGTGACACCGTTGTGGACGTGCGTGCATTGGGTACATTTATGACATGCACAGTTGTAAACGTGGGGTTATTCTCATCCGAGAGACAGGTTTCGACTTGAAACGTAATTGCGCCAAAGCCAAGATACTGAATGCTAATCTGGAAGACATTGCCCTTTGTCGGGTCAAGCGTGATCCCGGTCGTACCTGTCCCATTCAGCTTATCGCCATTCCAGTCAGATTGTGCAATCCACGTATCCGTAGAGGCGACCCCCGCCAATGTTTCGGCAAACGTACCTGCCGCAGGGGTCGCTGCGCCGGTTTGGGCGAGCGAGAATGAACCAGACTTATTGCCTGCCGAATCAGCGAGAAACACGACCGTCGATCCGCGTTGCGTAGCGGTCCATCCCACATAGGTCCCTGATGCAATTTCATATGCGGTTTTCACGGTACTGGTATTATTCGTGGCGGTGGCCGTGTAGGCTGTGCTGTTCAATGTCACCACGTAATTATTTGTAGCCGTGGAGGCGGTCGTGACGGTGAGCGTCTGAATCTCTCGCACGCCACCAGTGGCATGTAAAATTCCGAACGTCGTGCCGTTATAGCCAAAGTAGAAACCGGACTCCGATGTGCCCACGCCTGCAATGAGTGTGCTGTTGGCCACGGGGGCCGACCACAGCCCCGTAAACCGCACCACCACGCCTTGCCCTGGTCGATATCGAAGCCTGCGGCGGCTGTGAAGTATCGCGAAAGCTCCGTTCGTCGTGCCGGTGGCGCACGTGAACAGATTATTCGCCCCCGTGACGGTGCCGGTTGCATTCGTTTCAGATCGCGTCTCAGTAGAATTGATCCCATAGACCGCATCGGTCTGGAAAATCGGGGTCATCTTCTCGACATGCAGCGACCCAAACGGCAGAAGCGGATCGTGAATGGCCACTTCCAGATGGCCTTCAGGCGTGACGGCTAAGGGAGTGAGTGCGCCTGCGTCGTTTGTGCCCTCTAGTCCCCCAGGCATCGTGACGTGCGCGGCCTCTGTAGTCGGATCAAATCGGAAATTTTGTGCGCCGTAGAGGGCCATCAGAGATTCCAGCTCATGTCAGGCACGAAGATCCCTGGCCGTGCCTGCGCCTGCCCACCAGCCATCGAGAGCGTTTTCTTCCCTCCATCCCGCCCTAGCGCATCCTTGACCTGCGTTTCGTAGGTGCGGAAATCCTCGGCATAGTCCATGCCCTTTTCCTTCTTCCACCGCCACCGCAATCCCATCAAGACGAGCGTTTCCGGCAGCAGGATCGTGTCCGTATCGAGCGTGAAGTATTGCTTGTAGGTCGTGCCATCCACGCCAAGAATCCAATTCTTTGAAACGTATTCAAACGCCCAACTCAGGGAGGCGGTTGGCGTGGGGTTGATGAGAAGCTTCCCGCCACGAATCCGATAGTGATACCGTGGACCCGTGGTACTGAGCCCTTTCAGTGTTTGCCATTCCTGGTCAGACAAGGGGCCGAGAATCGGGAGTTTGCTCGACCGATCCCAAAACGTGCCGTTCTTGATGTAATTGAACCCGTTTGAGGCAATCGTGGTCACGGCTCCCTGGTCTTCTGCCGCTGTGGTCGTGTGCGTCGCCTCAAAGGTAATTCCCTGCCACGGACCACGGGAGGCTAGGTCAACGCCCTCTTCTTCTAAGAGGCGCAACATCTGCAACACTTGCTGATCGGTCGTACCTAAGACCGTATTCGGTACAGGCACGCCCGTTCGACCGCAGACATACTGAATGACTGTCAAGATGGACATTACGCCTCCTTCCGAGGCCGTCCAGGCCGTCGTGGCGCAGGCTCAGGGTCGAGCAGGTCGCTCGCCGTAATCACGTCGGACGAGGCCGAGTGAACGACAGGCTTCTCGTGCTGCATCGCATCCAGTCGTTCCTGAATGACGGCGAGTTGATCTTTTAGCAGCGTGTTTTCTCGCTTCAGAGCGGCCATTTCCATCGTGAATGCGCCCTTATCCTGCGATTGGGCTATCCAGGCTTGCGCCTTCTGCTTGAGCGAGACACCACCCATGCCAATGCGCGTCATCGCCTCATCGTTCATCGTCGCCAGCTCCTCGACCGTGCGAATGCCGACGCGAATAATCGCCTCAACCTGCGCGGGCGTAATCGGCGGCCATCCCTTGATCGGAGTCCCCTCTACTGGTATCTCCTGCCCCGACTTCCACATCCGATAGGCTTTTTCGTACAAGGTTGCATACTCGCGTGGCAACCGGCCTCCCGCCACTTCCTGCTCGTTCTGTTTCAGCCAGCGGTCCACCTCGAAAATCGAGGAATCGGCAGCCCCAATCTGACGCACCGTGACCATATCCACATCAATCGCCACGTAACGGCCCTCTTCCTCGCTGCGCTTCGGCAGATGCTTGGCGACTTGATGAAACTGCACGTAGGCGGGCTTGCCATTCTTCGCGGTCAACTCCTGGGCAATATCCATGACGCTGCTCATACGGTCGCTCCTTTTCGTGCGGTTACGCGCATATCGCGTTCTAGAAAATGATATCGAGGCGATACATGCTGAATGTCCACGTACCCTAATGACTGCAACAGTAACTCCAGGCTGTGATGCGTATAGCCCCACTTGTGACACATGGCCTGATCGCGGTATTTCGGGTCGCCCCACAACGGCCACCACGAAAAGGCCAAATTGATCGGGGCTTGCTCACGGACACACAGGGCCAAGTAATTGATGATTTTGTCCATGCACGGTAATTCCAGGATCAACTCCCCGCCAGGCTTCAGAACTCGCAACCATTCTGCCAACATCGGCCCTGCCTCCCATTCATGGACATGCTCCAGCACATGAATCGCCGCAATCCGGTCGGCGTGCTGATCGGGAAATGGCAGCGTCCTTATATCGTGGCATACGTCGGCTCTGGTGTTGAGGTCAACATTGATCCAATCGGGCCAGGTGCAATGACCTGACCCCAGGTGGAGGGACACGCCTGAATGACTCGGCTCCACGCATACGCCACTATTTTGGGCGCGAACGTGCGTGAGACGTACATCTGTGACGCCCGTATCCGCTTGTTCGCGTCGTGTGGATGCTGCGAGGCCCATGCGATCCCCTCCTGAATATCTCCGATCCAAATACCTGGAATCTCGGTCAGGGCCGGATGTGGCTCTGCCACGACAAAACAGCCCTGCCGGATCGCTTCAATGGCACGATTGGCACTTTTATAGGGGGCAGAATGCGGGAGGATGACGATATCGGCTCGCGCAAATTCGTCGCGCATCGTCTCCAAGCTCCACGGAATCGTGCCTGCGGCGTTTGACACCACACGCAAGGGGTAGGCGGAGAACCGTTCAAGATAGGCCGATGAAAGATTCGAGGCATGGCCGAACCAGAGCAGGTAGGCTCCGTGGCAATGTGGCTCCACTTCTGGATATTCATAAGGGTCAGGAATGACAGTCGATTCACGCCCTAGCTCCGCAATCGTGCGTTGCAGCACGGACGAACAGCACGTCACCGCATCAGCCAATCGCACCATAGCACGATAATGCGGTAAATGGAAATGGTCGTCACAGATATCGACAATCACCGACTGGCCGCGCCCTAACGCCTGCTTGACCTCCGTAATGGTCACAGCGTCCGGTTTACCGATCACCAGCACATCGGCGGTTAAATCATTGATCGTGGCCCCGATTTCCTGCGCGGGAATCTGCGTGCGGTATCTGAAACTGGCACTATTCGGCCCGAAATGATGCAAGAACGATACCGTGCGGATCGGTCGAGCTGCTCGTGCCCGTACAATCGCCTGAATCAATCCGTGCCCGTGCGCCTGGAGTTGCATGTCCGGCATAGAGAGGTACAGATTTTGAAATTCCGAGGCTTGTGCGGTCATGGCAGGGGTACTGTGGAACGTCTGGCTATCGACGACGATTTCATGGACCGTATCATCGCCGGAGCGAGGTCGCGTCCCATTCATTCGCAAGACACCATCAGAAAGGCATGAATCAAATCCGTACAGTTCAAACCGTCGAAATCCCATCGAATAGAGCAAGGTAATGGCCCGTAACCCCGTCGTGGTGCCTCCCGCAATCATCGGCGTGCCAGGTGGCGGCACGGTCTGTCCATCCTTGATGTAGGCGTGCCAGAGTTCTACGTGGAACAATGACAGATGATCGAGCATGGATGGATGCACTTGCGAGGCAATCAAGTAGGTTACATCAGAATGTGGGGATTGGAAAACGGTGGCCCGTTCGGCCTGCGGATCAATCGCCACAGCAAAATGCGGAATAATCTCGTGCTGAATCAACCAGTCGTGCGTATCCTTCAGGGCAATGACGCAATCACCCGCAAGTCGCCTGTTGCGGATTTCCTCCAGGTAGCCCTGGACCGATGGACCAGATCCAACCAGGACGGCCACGCCGTTGTGTGGTTCATATTGCTGCACGGTTGGCAAGTTCCGTGCCAGAGCTGACTCAATGTGCGCGTAGAGGGTCGCGTCGTCAGCGACGCATCGGCTTGTGATGGTAAACGGCTGTAAGGTCATGGTGAATCGGGGAGGAGCCGAAGCCCCTCCCCGCTCCTTTCGTAATTAGCCGCCCGCGTAGGTACGGATGACGGCATTCCCAACGACCGCCGGAGGGGCAGAGGCCGAGGTAGCCGAACTCATCAGCACCACACCGAGGCAGTAACCCGCCGTGACCACCGCATCGTCCAGCGAGCCAGCCGTGGCTGTGGTGTACAGCGGCACCGCAGGCTGGCAGGCGACCAGCGCATTGACACGCAAATCGTGTCCCTGCAAGGCCACCCATCCGTATTTGCTGGAGGCAATCGCGGTTTGCGCGAAGGCCATGCGCTGCGAGGTGAGTGCGTTGGTGGTCGTCACTGGTACGCACCCAATACTCGCACCCGTTGCCGAGCTGGTATTGATGATGATGCAGGCGTCATATTGGGCAATCGTGGATGTGGCCTTGACCAACATCCACTTACTGCCATCATTCCCATCGGCCTGCGTTCCGACCGCACAGGGAATCGTTTTCGCGCCTGCCGTGGTGTCACTGGCTGACGCATACACATCGGTCAGATTTACACCCGCTAATCCACTTGTCAGATATGCCATGAGTCGATCTCCTTTATCAAAGTAGTGATGAAATTAGGCCTTGATGACGCCCTGCATCTTGCGATTGGAGCAGACGAGGTTGCCCATCCACAAAATCGGAATCACCGCGCCGTCCTGATTGACGGGGCGCAGTTCATCCATTTCATCCATATCCGCATCCTTATGCGCGACCAACTCCAAATAATTGGTGTTGATAAAATACGCATGTGAGGTCGGGATGCCGCTGTTGCCATCGAACAACACGTCGGCATTCTTGTATTTCAACGTGACAAAGCCCGCATCGGCTTTGCTCACATCATTGTACCGCTTGAACGACACCTGACTGCCCTCGAAATACTGGTAATAGGTGTTGTCCATCACAATCAAGTCCGGCTGATCGTCCGGTCCACGATCCAACGTCAACCACAACGGCAACATCGCGCTGCCTTCAATGGTTGTCGGGGAAATCGTGACACTGTTATCGGACAAATCGAACACGGAATTCTGCCAGAACGTCCAGGTGCTCGCATCAATGCCACCAACCGTGTTGGTGTTGGTGTCGGCAATGATGCTTTGCAGGCCGTTGATCTGATTCGTCAACGATCCTGCGGAATACAGGTCTGAACTGAAGTTATTGCTAAACGTCCGAATCGCATTCTTGATCCGGCTCTTCACCAGATTGATGATCTGCGATTCACCACTATTGATGCGAAGGTCACGACCGGACGCCACAATGTTAATGGCAATCTGCCGCCACGGATATTCCGCCGCTGACAGCACATCTGACGCCGAGATATTCAACACGTCCCAATCTGAATATCTCTGGTACGTCCCGTTGCTGGCGTAGTCGAGCGGGCACGCGATGGTCAACCCGCCATCTTCGGTGCGGTAGTTCCCGCGTTTCTTCATATACTTGAGCAGCGCATTGCGCGTACTCAAGTTATCTTTCACCTGTCCACGATGCTTGCGATACGTGGTGGACACCAACTCCGTAAATGTTGCGTTTGCGGAAGCCATACGTCATGCTCCTTATAAGTTAATGGGCCGTGCGACTCCGCATCTCGCGGAGCGTCGCCCTAGCCGTGTCTTCAATGGACCCAATCGGCTCTGTAGGAGTCCTCAGGGTGTCACGTCCTCGCACATTCACGCTCTTGGCCTTTAATTTTGGCAGAGCGGTGAGTCGTGCGTTTTCCTTCGCCTTCTCGGTTTCTGTTTGAAGCCGAGCCTGCACCGATTTTTCGCGTGTCACGGGATTCGCCCACACGGCTCGGTCGTAGGCCTCCTGTAAGGAGTCTCCGGCCTTGATGAATTTCACGATGTCCTCGTAACATTCATCGAATAGCGCGTTCTTGGGGTCACTCGCAAACGCTTCGACTTCCTGGCTCGCTTTCGTGCGGGCGGCGGTGAACGCCTCCTGCTGTTGGGCGGTCAAGACTTGCTGAATCTGTTGAAATTGCTCTTGCAGTTGCTTCACCGTGGGATCAATCGGAGCCGTCGGTTCCGTAGTGGTCGGCCCCGTTGTAAAACCAAGATTCTCACCCAACTGACGGTAGGCCGCCTGGCGTTGTTCTGGCGTGCCAGAGGTCAGGCGTTGATGGGCCTGCAAGAGGCTCTGCACGGCGCGTGGCGCGTCCAATCCCTTTGCCTGGAGCGTGGCCTGAAATGGGGCAATGACCTCCTGAAGGACCTTGCCATACTGGGCAGCACCCTTGTACTGGTCCAAGCCTTCCAACATCTGCTTTTCGCGCTTCTCCAGGTATTCCTGCACCTTCGGATCGACCTTGCCCCAATGCTCGTGCATCTCTTTCGGCCATGTTTTCGGGGCCGTCTTGACGGTTGGCGAAGGCGGCTGGAGCGATTCCTGCCCGACTGGCGCGGCGAATGTCGGTTCTTCTTTCGAGGGCGTCCCCTCAGGTTCCGGTTCAGTCGGTGGGAACAGTTCTGCTCCGATCTTGTCGGACATCTCCTGAATGTTCAGTGCCGGAACCTCTGATTCGGTCGGTTCGACCGTTTCGACGGTTTCTGTATCCATCACGCCCTGTTCCATACAAACCTCCTGGAATAAATCGTCAATCTGTCTATCTAACTAACTATGTGGCTTTGGTGCCTCGCACGACATCAGCGGTGATACCCTGTTCCGTCAGTTCGCTCCAGAGTTTGGCCCGTTTCGCGGTCGGCATCTTTTCGACCGTCGATTCGACATGTTCATCAATGGCGCGGTCGAGAGCCACTTCACTCTCGCGCTGCCGACGCAGATAATCGGTTTTCTGCTCAGGGTCATAGCGTTGACAGTTGTTGCGCTTCAAGTCCTCCTGGTGCTGGTCCCAGGAGGTAATGGGACGGCCATCAATGGGCGAGTCGTAGCAGATATCCGCTGCCGCCTTCACCAGGAGTGGTGCCGATATAATCTGCGTGACGGCATAACCATGCGTGTCGCACGTTTGCTGATCCTGATGTTGCCGCAACGTCAGGAACCGATCAAAGCAACACCCTGCCGGACAATGAAATTGATACAGCGGCATTAGGCCTCCCTCGATTTCAATACAGGACAATGCTGCATGATGTGCCGATACCCGCATACGCGAAAATCCTCATAGGGTGTGCGAGCGGGATCGTCCGCAATGCGTGCGGCCTCCTGCTCTGCTAACGCAAGAATCTGCACGTCACGAGTTGTCAGACGCGACGGTACGCCTGCCACACGACGGGTGATGTCGATGGCCCCCGTCAATAGACGAAAAGATCGACTAGAGGCGGCTCCCGACATGCTCGACCTCCGTCGGTTTTGGCACGTTCATCGAGGGAATGGCGCGGTCGAACTCATCAAACCAAGCCTGTGCGTGGTCGCAGTGTTGATACTCTCGAAACCACGGCCCGCCAATCGTGTAGTGCAAGAGTTTCGCGTCAGGATTCGGCACGTATTCTCCCACCAGCCAATTCCATTCGAGCGGCAATTTCCCGATGTTCTGGTCGACGCCTGCCCACGCAAACCGATGCAAGTCGAGGCCGGACGCCATGTTCACGTATTGTGGCGTCAACTTGTCGCAGTACTTATTCCGAAATACCATGACGCTCGACCAGTTCTTGCGTGGATAGACCGTTTGGACTTGTCCAAGAAATTTCGAGTCCGTGGACGGCGTGTAGTCGTGCTGGACACACCACACGGCTCGCAATTCATCGGCCTTGGCAATCTTGACGAGATCGTGAATGTCCCCTTGGCAGAGCATGTCGCAGTCGAGAAAGATCGAAAATCCGCCATAATCCGACAAGTACGGCACGAGAAAGCGCGTGAGACTAAACTCTGTACTTTCTGTGGTGCTGCGCGGACGCATGTACAGGCCTGTCTGTCGCAGATGCGACTGCACGAGCGGAATAATCGACACGGGAGCCGAGGCCTGGCGCAGAATCGAATGGGCCAGCACATGGAAGGCCGCAGGCTCCTGGCTGTCATACCCGATAAACACCTTCAACGGCACAGAACTGATGCTCACGATAGACCTCCTGTCGTCATCGGCATGGGATGCAAGGACTGAATCAAGTCGCGGATCTCCTGGAGTTGCTGCGCGACCGATTGGCCCTCCTTCTGCCGTTGCTGTTGGGTTTGTTCACGCACGCCCTGTACACGGTCGGCGGCACTCATTTTGACTTGATGGAGTTGATCGCGCATGGCGCATTCGTCTTGTGAGGCTTTGCGGGCCAATTGCAACACTTCTTCGTCCTTCTTGAGTGTGAGTTCACGGATTTCCAGTTCACGCTCCTTCGCGGCCAACACGCGCTCGGCATCCATGCGGGACGAGGCCAACGCTGATTGCTGCTGCGATTGCGTCAACTGCGTCTGGAGTTGAGCAATCGTTTCCTGCATCTTGGCGAGTTCCGCACTTTGCCCATTATCCTCTGGCTTTGGCGGTTGCATGGCCTTAATCGTGTCCTCCAATTCCACGCCAAAGCGGAAACGCCTGACAATCGTGAGCAGCATAATTTGCGCCGATTCAAACGGCAGCACGCCTTTGACGACCAAGGGGCCAATCCCGTTCAAAACCTGCCCCATCGCGGTCATCACCTCGGCAATGGCCTTCTGATCTTCAGCGGCTTCCGGTTCCACCGTGCTATTCGTTTCGATATCGACACGATAGGCCCGTTGCAGATCGTCCTTGAGCATCGCTAAGACTTGCGACCATTGCGGGGCCTGCAACTGTTGCTGAATCTGCTGGAGTTGCTGCATTTGTGGCGAGGGAGGGGGCGCTTGCCCAGGCGGCGGAGGCGGCTGGATCGCCTGTACCCGCTGAACCTCAAGGGTTAAGGCCTGAGCAATCGCCGTAAGTTCGTTGTATTGCGCGTCAAGGAGGAACGGAAGGCCCGTCATTTTCGCCCATGTCTCAGGGCTGAACTTCGTGGCCGCGATTTCGAGCATCATCCGAATCAGATCCCGTGCATAGCGGGCCACTTCCTTTTGGCTCCGCTTGAGGCGTAGCGTGCCCCACTGGGTCTTGATTTCCTGCGCGCCGAGCGTTTCTGACGCTTTCGACGATCCACGCAGAATATCACTAATCCCCGTGATCTCGTAAATGACCTGCTTGCATTGCTCGCGTGCGCCGTAGAGTTCTCGCAAGACGATGATGAGTTTATCGACCGGCCAGAACCAGATGGCGTTGTCAAATCCTTTCTCGGCAGCAAGGGAGGCGGCACTATCGGTTGGCACGAGTTCGCACTCGTCGGCCTCCATGAGTTTCTGAATCTCAGAACCGAGCGCCCCATCGTAGACGCCTTTCGCCTTCATGGCCTTCGTGATGTGCTTAATCCGGCGCGTGAGTTCGTTCAGTTCCTTCGCTTGCGATTCATAGAGGACGTACAAGGCAGTCGGCGTCAGACTGTGTGGCTTATCGAGGAATTGCAGCGGTTTGGGACAGTTGAAGAAGCCGGTCAATCCCAGGGGATCGTCCTCTTCTTTGAGGTAACCCTCTTTGTACTGCTCGCTGATATAGCGAACGGTGCGACCGCCGTCCTTATCCCAAATCTGGTAGATCCGGCAGGTCTTGCGTTCGCCTTGATGCGATTCGTCTTTTGAGGCCTTCGTGCCATCGCCATGCGCCTGCGGCTCTTCTTTGGTAAAGGCCAGTTTCGAGGCGATCTCCTCGCCAAAGAGTCGCGTGGCCTCTTCTTTATCCACATACTCTTCGTAAGCGATCCAGGGCACCTTCGTCCAGGTTTTCGCATAGCCATAGTAGACGCGATCCCAGGGTTTGGTTTCAGGACACACCAACTCAGATGAAACAGGAATCGAGGTATCCTCGGCCATGTCGGCGTCGTATATCACGGTCGTCGCGGCGCGACCTGGCAAGAGCGCGGTCATGACGGCACGGCTCATCGCGTCATCGAAGGTTTCGTACTCATCGACGTTGGTATCGAGGAGAAACTCTAAGACACGTTGTGCGGCTTGCGCGGCGGCTTTGCCGAGTGGATCGTCGTCCTTGAACCGTCGTTGCACAATCGGGCGCGGCAACGCGGAATACAACGCAGGCTTGAGTGTTTCCGTATTGCTGTAGAGAATGTTGAACGGGGTGTCGGCGGCTTTGGTGCCGTCGTACAACTCCAGCACGCGCTTGCCCGTCTCTCGAAAGTCTTTCTCACGCTTCCGGCAGGCTTCGATCTCTGAGAGCCAGCGTGTGACGACCTCCGAGGTCTGCCGTGATCCCTCACTGGTGGTATCGAGTGCCATCTTAGCTCACGCTCACATCGGGCATGAGCGGTCGCCACCGCATAAAGAGTTTCCAGGTGCCGGTGGTCGAGCCGACGCCGACGACGATGGTGATAATGCCTGCGGGCACGATAATACCCGCCGTGGCACTCACGCCGATGCCGTTCGCATGGACGGACGGGGCCGTGGCCAGATTGCCAGGGACGGCCACCACCATCGCGCCAGCCGCCGCATTGGCGAGCGAGGCCGAGGCACCGGTGATTGTGACGGCTGACCCATCGGTGCCATCGGCTGACCATTGCAGGGTCGAGGCCGTCGCATCGTTGGCGGTGATGCACAGTGCGCCAAGTTGGAGAATTTCAATCGGTCCACCCGCCACCGTAAACACCGTCGTGCCATTCACGAGCGTCGAGGCGGCACGACTCACGGATTTTTCCTGGGCATCCCACATATAGACGAGCATCGGACTCCTTTAGGCCATCTGAGCGACGCGGGCCGCTTTCCTGGCTCGAAAATGGGCGGTCTTGATCGCCCCGAAGGTTTGGCACGCGGGCACCGACTCTAACAGGGCTTGCGTGGGATCACGCTCGACCGAGGATTTCTTGGGAATGGTCCACGACAGGGAGAGGGTGCGCCAGGCATCGGCATCATGCGAGGCCCAGTCATGCACGGGATTGTCGGTATAGATTTTCAGTTCAGGGTCCCATTCCCGATGATAATGCCGGAGCGATTCCAACCCGTTCTCGCAACGTGACGCATGAAAGCGGCAATGCAAAAAGGTTTTGCGGGCCGCCTGAATGCCCTCCTGCCGATCCAAGCGCTTCCCGATCACAAACCGACCCAACACCGGATGCCGTTTGGCCGCATCCTGTAACTGCTGCCAGATCGACTTACCCCCTGCCGCCAACGTTCTGGCACGAGCATCATGCGGGAGATAATGCGTGCCGTAGGTGATGCCGTGTTGCGTGGCCTTGCGGAGCAGCAGTTGCACCAGCCCCTTCTCCGGTTCGTCCTCATTGTCGATATCCATGCCTGCCGAGGCAAAATGGTCGATCACATCCACTTGCGACCCGTGCATCTGGCGAAACCAGATCGCCGTATCGTCGGTGCGGCCCAAATCCCATCCCGTATCGACCGGCACCGCGCGATTGATCGCAAACTCCACGATCCGCCCTGTGGTCTGCGCTCGATCCACGCAATCCGCCCAAATCGCGCCAGGGACGGCGGCATCGAAGGAGCAGTAATACTCCTGTAGCCAAATCGACTTGCCGTAGACCTCGCCGTGTTCGTCCTGCAACTCCCGCAACTCGTTCGCCATCGCCTCATCCGAGAAGATGTGCGTGTCATCATTCGTGAGGGTTTCCCGAAACCACCCTTCGGCCAGCGCGGTTTTGTTGTGGAGATTGTGAAAATGATTCCGCCCACGCGGCGTCGAAATAAACAACGCCCATCCCTGGTTCTCTAACAAAATCGGACGAAAATACGCCCAGGCCGCCGGATTCGCCAACGCATACTCCGAAAACACCATCCCGCACGGCGACGACCCGACCAGCGAGTTATAGTTATCCGATCCCGCCAACTGCCAGGTGGAGCCGTTCTTAAACTGAATAAACATCTCATCTTCGCGCGTCGTGGCCCGCATTGCGAGCGGAAACGCCTCGTCAATACGCCGCATGCCCGTCTTGGGATTCACCATCTGCCAAATCGCCTTACGGGCCTGCGCCTGCTCCGGTAGCAGATGCCAATAGGCTCCCACCCGTTCTTGCGAGGCACAGGCCGTATGGTGCAACCCCACGTCGTCCTTCCCGAACCGGCGATGCCAACACACCGACGCCCGCAACCCTCCGTTCGCCAAATAGTCCCACACCGCTTGCTGGCGTGGCCGTGGCGTCCAGTGGTTCGGGAGAACAAGCTCGCTCATGACGATACGGCCTCCCGCTGTGTGTCGGCCCGTATGACATCTTCCAAGACACAGGCGCGGTCCCACTCATGTCCGTCCTCCGGTCGCGACAACACCCCGACGAGCATCTTCACCTGCGTGCGCCGCACAATCCCCGCCAGTTCCTGCTCCGCCTCCCGGCGTGTCATTTACGCCGGTCCCGCCAACAACGCCGCCAGGACCGCTGCCGCCTGCGTCGCCGCATCGTCGGCTGCCGTGGTACTCACCATCTTCACCCGCCCCGGATACGTCACCCCACCCGATACCTGCCAGTGCTGCAACGTCCCCGTCATCGGTGGCAAATGCCGCCACACCCGCGGACTGTTCATCTCGGCCCCTAACTCCGTCTGTAACGCGGCTGCGGTAATCGCCATATCGTCCTCCTGTGGATAACTGAACGCTCTACAATCTCCAGCGCGAAACATGACAGGCTAGGCCTGGGGTTCCCTTTCACCGGCCCCCGCCTGCCTGAAACCCCCCAGGGGGTCGTTCTGCCCAGGATCGAAGTCCGCGTCCGTGCGGCTGCTGTCCTGCACTGCTACGGCTCCTGCTCCGTCCTGCCCTGCCCCCTGCCCGATCACCTGCACCGGCTGGCTGTCCGGCTGCCTGCTCTGCCGCTGCACAATGATCGTCAGCTTGTTGTCAACCTCTAGTTCCTGCTTAGGCCCGTACAGCTTGGGCCTACGCCTCTCGTAGTCCATACGTGCAAACCTCGCTTGCTCCCTTGCGCGTGCGACCTGACAGGTATCGGCAGCTGTCTCCAGGTTCAGGTCGGCATCGGCAATGCGGTTCGTCAGGCACTCGGTAATGATGTGGTCGTACTCAGGGCCGGTTTCAGCCAGAATCCATCGGTAGAGCGTCCGTGCATGGACCTGTGATTCTCTGGCGAGGGCGTGCAGTGATTCGCCGTTGAGATACCGTTGAATAATGACAGGAATAGAGGGCGGCGTGATAATCAAGGCCGTGTCAGGCTGGTCGGTCATGGGCTCTTGTACCGTACTGCCGTGCGTGTGTCAAGAGGGGAATCACGGGGCCCTACGGGACCCCGAGGTCTACGCGCCTGAGGCTTCGCCTCTTGTTCGGCGCTCCGAATGGATAATAGTATGTCACAGGTCGCGCCTGTTTCGGCCTGTTTTCTGCATAAGTGCTGGAAAGGATAGCGAAAGATTTTCCTTGACAAGGTATTCACGTTCTGGTGAGTGAACGCTCACCAACTCTTCGTGCATATCTGCCCCACTGTAGCGCTTTTGTGCCTCACCGATGAGCGCCCTGTGAATCGCTGGCGCAGGATGCCCCAACCGCTGGCGCATTATACCGCCTGCTTTATTGCGTGGTTACGCATCCTGCCCCGTTTCGGGTCAATCTCATCCTCACTTATACACAGGCTGCTATTCATTATTGTTTGATTGGCGTATGGTTTCACATGCCCTGCTATCTGGCATACGCATTGCACTACTATCGTGCATGAACGGCAACGCAACCACCAACCAAGGAGAGATCGTCATGACAATCTGTTACGTCCCAACAATGCGCGAAACGGGTTACATCGAAAAGCGATACAGCCCCTATAGGGGATCACTGTATTTTTTGCGCTTAACGGATGGCACCACGGTTGCTGAGTCTCTAGATATTGCGCCATTGCGTGACTACGCAAAGAGTCACTCTGTAACGATCACGCAAGAGCGTGCTGACGCTTACTAACCTCATACCGGCCAGGAGCAACCATGAAGTGCAGAACATGCGGAAATGATCTATCGAAACCCTTTCGGATCTATACCGCGACCGGCAAGGTTGACATGGGCTGTATTGATCCTGACCACGGAGGGCATTTAGTCACTCCGTCAGAATCGGCCTCTTGGCATCGGAAGGGGCAAAAACTGGCCAAGCAACTCTATAAGGGTCGCAATCCACTGACCACCTAACCATTCTCGCGCCACGCCGGGGCCTCGTACCGGCAGAAGGAAACTGAACCATGAACACGACCACCGACAACAAGCAAGCCATCCGAGACTATATCAGTCAGTTAGGTCTGACTATGACCGCCACATTTCAACCAACGCCACAGCCAGCGGCGACGGTCAAATACCCTCAGTTGCACTGGATCGTGACGATCCGCAAAGGCGCACGGCACATGCAAGCCCCGTATTTTGAAGGATGCGGCCATGTAAAAGGCTACGAACGGACCCCCACCAAGACGCCCTACGATCGACGGTTGAGGGAGGAGGCGATTCGCAAGACCTGTGAAACGGGGCACATCTACAAGCAGATGTTTAAGGAGAGTGGATATACCATCGCAAAAGGCACGCAACCGGCCCCCGATTTCCTCGATGTTCTCTATTGCCTAGTATCTGACAGCTCCGTACTAGGCTATGCCACCTATGAGGACTGGGGGCCTGAGCTTGACTATGACGCCGATAGCCGCAAGGGTGAGGCCATCTATCGAGCCTGTCTCGCGCAGTCCTTAGCCCTACAAAATCTCATCGGCCATGCGGCCTTGCAGACCTTGCGCGATCTGTTCCAAGATTACTAACCAACGGAAGGAAACGAGACTATGTTTCGATTGAAGCTCAAGACAGACAATGCCGCATTCTCGGATGGAGATGGGCCAGCAGAAGTCGCACGGATTCTGCGCGACGTAGCCAAAGGATTAGAAACCTACGGGACGAGAGATGGAGAAATACGAGACTATAACGGCAACACAGTCGGCACATTCACACTAACAGGAGTCTAGCCCATGCGCCCCAATCACCGTAACCGCCCTCAAGGTTGCCTGAACACGCTGGCCCTAGTCCTGGCCTCCCTCACGGTCTCGCTCATGCTGTGGGCCTGCCTGGGCCTCTCTCTGGCCCCTGTACGGGTCCAGCCCGATCCGGCCTGTCCCTATGAGCCTGGAACCGATAGTTATGTCGAATGGTGCGTCCTGGGGCCATGGTTTGACGACGCCGCGCAGAACGAAATGGACGTTTTTATCAACCAAGAAAGGAATTAAGCCATGACTCAGCCAACTAAAGGACCGTGGAAAGCAGGACCGCGCAATACGTTTGACAGTATTCCTATTTACTGCGAAAACCCGTCCATTCCTCCCCTCGCCTATGTCGTGAAACTGGTCGATAACGACACGCAAAGAGCCAATGCCGCCTTCATCGTGCGGGCCTGTAACAGCCATGAGGAATTACTAGAGGCACTGCGGCATGTGGAGGAAAACCTTTCGCAACAATCGGAAGAAACCTTTGAGCATGAATTGGCACATATTCGCCACGCCCTCGCCCGCGCCGAAGGGCGATCCTAGCCATGCCTGCCTATACCGCCTGGCACCTGCTGCTGATCGGGCTAATCGGCTTGGCGTTTGGGCTGATTTTGTGCGGCACAGGCCATAATTAACTGAAGGGCACAGCCCTGTTCTTCAACCGGAAAGGAATGAGCATCATGTGTGAATTTTTTAGTTGTGTGAGTGATGGCAATGGGAACGTGCCGCATTTCAACGCCGACGTGTTCAAGGACATTTTCGGTATTGATGTACGGAAGAAAGGCAGGAAACCATGACCCCCGCACAACTGCTCGAAATCCGCGTACGGCTCGGCCTCACCCAGGCTCAGTTAGGCCGCGAACTCGGCAAGCATCGTAATACCATTGCCGATTGGGAGCATGGCAAGCGGCCTGTCAACCCCTTGGCGGCACGGATTTTGCCTTTATTACTCACACAGAAGGAGGAGAAGTCATGAAGCCTGGACCATTTAAATGCGGTGATAGAGTCACAACAAGCGGTTTCGCTGGCCGAATTATTCGGCAATATTCTGAAGGTATGTACGAGGTCAGACTAGAGAGCGGGCTTTGCTGTGTTCCCACTGAGGACATTCGCGTTGCAACGGTTGACCATACTGGTGATTATGACGACATTGGAAGCGTGCGACCTTTCCGCCACCAAGGAGCCCAATCATGACCTACTGCGCCTGTACCATGACCCTCTTTGTCGATCTCCCAGGAGGCCGTACCGTGCCTGTGACCGTCGAGTATATGCAAAGTATCACGCCGAACCTGGATCGCCTCACCTATGACCTGCTAGACGCCTCGCTGGACCTGCCCACGCTCAGGACGTTGACGCTGTGCCAAGCAGAGGAGGCGATACGGCTGGCAAAGGCGCAATTTCTCACCCGTGCACAGAGGAGGAGCTAATGGATCAAGACTTGGTTGATTGCCGGTGGATCTGGCGCGAAGGCATGGCCCTGGGCGCGTTCTTAGCCCTGCTGATCCGGTTTGTGGCGGTGCAAGTCTACCAACTTTGGAAGGAGGCGCGAAGATGCCAGACCTAGGCCCGCTTGTTGCCGTGTGCTGCCTGGCCCTGTACCTGCGACGGAGATAGTAATGGAGGCCCTATGAGTACGTTTGGACCTGCCTATGACGAGCAGATTGATGGAAAACGTGTCGCCTATCAGATGGATCGAGTGAAGGCCCACTTAGCCAATCATAAATGGTGGACCTTGGCAGAGTTGGCTCTCTACACCGGCGATCCAGAATCCAGTATTTCCGCGCAAATCAGACATTTACGCAAGCCACGATTCGGCGGTCATACCATCGAGAAGCGGCGGAGGGCATGTAGTGGAGGCACCTGGGAATATCGGATGAGGCCGACAAAGGTACTTGACAACGGGGAGCCGGTGCGCGTATAAGGAACGCACAATTTACGCGATCCTGGGTTCAGCAGGATTCACAAGTGTTCCCACGGTCCCCCGAAAGGGCGACCAGAACACAGGGGCCTAGAGGGATCTGAACCGTCCTTCTAGGCCCCTCCTTTTTGGAGCGACATGGCAAAGCCTGTTTGGTTCCCCTTCTACGTGAACGATTTTCTCTCCAGCAGTAAAGTTAAGCTCATGTCGAACGAGGAGCGAGGCGGCTACCTCTTATTGTTGTGCCATGAATGGAATGATCCTCGCTGCCACTTACCCGACGATGACACGGCGATCCGAAAACTGTCAGAGCTAAATGGAGATTTAAGCCTTATTAAATCGTGCTTCAAGAGCAAGAAAGGCTTTTTGTACAATGAGCGGCTCTATTCAGAATGGTTAAAAGTTAAAGAAAAGAGCGACTTAGCGAAGCATTCGAGTGAGATGCGTTGGGCATCCGAACGTAATGCGAACGCAATGCGAACGCATAACCGAACGCTATCCTCTTCACATAGGAACATAAGAACATCTGAACAGAAGAACAGAAGAACAGAAGAACCTTCAGAATTACAGTCAGAAGAAGAGAAGAATCTTGTCGAGGTTCCAAGGGAACGCTCAACCACCCCAAAGAGTGCGGGTATTTGGGAAGCGTACCGGAGTGCCTACAGACACCGCTATGGAGTCGATCCGGTTAGGAATCGAAGCGTCAATATCGGCCTATGTCAGGTGATCGACAAGCTCGGTGCGGAGGATGCGCCAGCCGTAGCCGCGTATTACGTGACCCATAACGGTCAGTGGTATGTCACGAAAATGCACCCCGTTAATCTGTTGGTGGTCGATGCGGAAAAGCTCCGCACGGAATGGGCGACGAACCGACAAGTCACGACCACGCAAGCTCGACAAGTTGATGGGAAGCAGACCCGTGGCGCGGTCTGGAATAAACTGATCGAGGAAGCTGAACGAAAGGAGCAGGCGTGAGCGATCTCATTAAGGCTATTGCGGTGACAGCGGAACTCATGGGTACGGAGTGGTCTGAAGAGGCGGCGCGGGCCGTGGCGGAAGAGTTAAGCCAGTATCGGTTGGAGGATGTGAAAATCGCCTTAACGGAATGCCGGAAAAGCCTGAAGGGGCGGTTGACTTTAGCAGATATTCTTGACCGTATCCCGTCCGGCCATCCTGGGCCGGAAGTGGCCTGGGCTTCTATTGCAAAGGCGATGGGTAACGAAGCACTCACGTTGGTCTGGACGGATCAAATGCGCGAAGCGTATGGAGTCGCCTCGCAACTCGCTGATGACACGGTACAGGCCCGTCTGGCCTTCAAGGAAGCCTATACAGAACTCGTAAAGAAGGCGAGATTGGCTGGTGTAAAGCCGAATTGGACGGTCAGTCTTGGACATGATCCGAGTGGGAGAGAAGCGGCCTTAAGTGCAGCGGTCGCAAAAGGACAAATACCGTACGAACATGCGAAGAAGTTAGTTCTGATGCTTCCTGAACCGTCGAGAGCCACGCTTGAGATTGTTAGGAACATTGGCTGATGTATACCGGCCATATCACTCGTGAAGAGTTTGGTGTGCATGTATTTGAAACTGTCGCCTTGATCCACGGTATCCGTGCGCTGGAATCGCAGATTGCGGGTGCAATCCATGCCGAGCAAGATCGGCAGTTGCAGGACTTGAAGGCGCGGCGGCTGGCATTGAAAGCGGAACTGGCAGAACGGTTCAAGGCGTTAAGCGACGACGACACGGCATCCATTTTGCAGCGGTATCCGTATGCCGCGAGTATGTAAGGAGGGAAGATGATGTATGTATTGATCGGGGTCGTGTACGCCCTGGGCGCAGTAGGGTCATGGGTGTGCATGGTGGGATGGGAATATGCGTACGTTCAGCGTAAATTTCCACTGATTGCGAAGCAGGACGAACAGAAGGATTGGCGAGATGCCTGTATATTCTCCGCATTAACGTGCGCAGTTTGGCCTGTCATGTTGCCAATAACGTACTTCCTACTTTCAAAACGCGCACGCTATGGCTGGCTGTGGCGTGCGAAGGATGGATCATGAAGAAGCAGGATGTGTTTGAGAAGATGGTAGAGAAGGTGTCTACGGATGGATGGAGTGGCGATATGTGGGCGGTAGGTACTGGCGATGCCGTCACGCTCCTGCGCCGTCACCATGCCAGGGTGCGGAAAGCCATCATGAAGCTATGGACCATTGAAATAATCGGCGGGGACTCAGGGATGTACATTAAGCGAGATGTGATCCTCGCCGCGCTCGACGCGCTGGCGGGGAAGAAAGGGACACGATGAACGTACATGATGCGCTGACCGAGTTAGGTCGCTGGACTCTGTTACAGCAGCGCGAGACTTTCGGGGATATTGACAGCGGCAGCGTGCAAGATAAAGCTAAGGAGTTGGGACTGCTCATAGAAGTTCCAGTAACAGAGCCGTGCGGAGAGGACTGTACTTGTGCAGAGTACGGGGAGTTCCCGCAAGTCTGCTTACGGTTGGCTGATGAGGTGCAGCCGTGACCCCGATTCCGCAGCACCCGTTCATCGTGCAATTACTCGCGCATCTCGACGCACGGAACCAGTGTTATGCGGATCGGACGTTGCGGCAACCGACGAGACCCTTCCCGAAGGGTAAGAATTGCTGGTGCGGCACACACGAAAGGATGAAGCCATGACCCCGATGGAGGCACAGGCGCAGGCAGGTGAATTGGTCGCCAAGATTAACGGCCAACGGAGCCGTATCGCAGGCGGATACGATATTTCGTGTGATGAACCTGGCCCAGTTGTATTGATCGCTGCCGCCCTGACCGACGCCTACGCGCAGGGGAGGCGGGCAGGGTTGGTGGCGGCGGCAATGTATGCAGAAGAACAAGCCGACATCAGTAGCGGATTCGTGGCCTCAGCGTACATGATTGTCTCTGATTGGTGCAGCCAATCCGCGCAGGAGGAAAAGAAATGAATTGTAACGAGCGTATCGCGTTGCGACGAGGGTGGAAACGGTGGCTACCGCCTAACCCGTTCGCCTGTGAGTTTTGTGGGTATTACTTCATAGGATTTTGTGGTGCGTGTGCGGTTGCGCTCGTGGTGACTTACGCATGCTTGACGAAAGGAGGCACCCCATGAGTGAGCCGATCGCAGTCTACGAATTAAACCGCGAGCATGTGGTGACGTACATTTTGGACAATTGCACCACACATAGCGTATGGGGCAAGGGTACGCGAGTCTGCCTCTATGACGACATCAAAGATCACCTCATTCAGCCAAGATCGAAGCGGTGGTGGCAATTTTGGAAGGATGGGATTCCATCATGAGTGAGCCATTGACCAAGCACACCGGCCACCTCGTCGAGGTGCGACCAGATGGCATAGACCGCAAGCGGTTTCACACTGCGCCATGCTACCTCTGCGGATATAATGGTCACGGGTATTTTCAGCCTCAAACTCATCCATGCGCCGCAGTATTTCACGATCAACTAGAGTGGGATAGCACTGTGAACGTGGCCGCGTTGCCGCCCGCCCAAGACTGGTACAAGGCGAGTGAGGTGGAGGCGTTGCTTAACGATTTGACACGAAAGTGGGCGGCGCAAACAGGGGCGCGTGAGGGGGTCAGTTTTCGTCTAGCAATGAAATCTATTCAAGACATGCTCGACCAGCTCAGAAAGGGGAAGGAATGATGGATGTTAAGAAAATTCTCAAGCAACTTACTGTGCGTCAAACCGCTATAGGTAAAGAGCGTGACAAGTTGCGTGATTTAGAAAGTGAATGTGAGCAACTACGTGAAACATGCGAGCGAGCTTACGATGACTTAGGAAACGCCATAAGTGCATTGAGTGAACTCACATGACCAGCCCGCGTGGGTGGTATCGCGGGCCTGGCTATCCGCATAGCGTGAGGCAGGCGCGGGGGAGGCATGAGAATAAATTGCTTTGGAAGTTGATGGAGGGATGGTGATGAGCGAACTGACGAGAGAGGGATTGCTTGAATTTCTCCTGTCAAAATCAGAACCGATCACTGAATCTGGATGTCTCATATGGAATGGCGTGATTCATCCTGACGGATACGCGATGCAATCGCTATCAGAAAAGAACATGCGAGTTCACAGAACTGTTTTCGAGCTAACCCACGGACCGATTCCTATTGGCCTAGTCCCGGATCATTTGTGCCGAGTTAGGTGCTGCATCAACCCCAATCGCATAGAATCCGTGACTAATAAAGTAAACGTGTTAAGGGGCGATGGCCCTACGGCTAAGAATGCGAGAAAGACACATTGTGTAAATGGACATCCTCTAACGCAGGAAAATTTAGGATCTTACGGGAAAAAAGGAACCCGTTTTCGCAGGTGTAAAAAATGCGCGGTTATTCGACAGACTAGATATGAACAACGAAAGAAGGTGGATAATGGATGAACTCTCGCGAGAAAAGGTGGAGCGCATGTTTGGGGTTGGTAATGGATTCAAGTTATCGGTGTGGCCGTTTGAATTGCAACCTGTCACGGCGCAAGCATTACTGACTCACGACGCCGCGCTACGTGCCAGCCGCGATGCGGAGCGGGAGCGGGCAGAGAAGGCGGAGAAAGAAGCCTTCGCGTTAGCTGCGACTCAATGCGAGCAGCCAAGAGCAGGTGAAGGCGGTAGCATGTACTGCCAAACGATTGCCGATTTGACCGCCAAGCTGGAAGCGATGACGCAGGATTATGAAACTGCAAAACATATTATCTCTGTGACTGGTGACGAGTGGGGAAAATGCAAGCAGCAACTCGCCGATAGCGAACAACGGGTGAAGGAGTTGGAGGAATGCACGTTACTGCAAAACACGCGCTACAACGAAATGGAACAATCAAGGCATGACTTGATTGGGAAACTCGCCGAGGCACAGGCCACAATTACGCGGCTGGAACGTCTAGTTAAGCAGGCTGACAGTAGCTATGAACTATACGAATTAGTAAGGAGTGAGCGCGACCAGCTCCAGGCCACGATTGCGCGGCTGGAAGGAGAGATTGAAGGTATCACACAGGACTATACGCAGAAGCTAAATGGTGCGACTGAGAAATTGGACGAAGCTGAAGCCGAGCGCGACCAGCTTCAGGCCACGGTCACGGCGCAGCAGGAGGAGATTAAGGGGCTGCGGGAGACGTTGGAATACTATGCTAACCCTAACACATATCATGCGTGCTCGTTCTTCATTGAGCCACCTACCGGAGGGTTTGGGGATGATTTCGACGAGGGACACGAGGGTTATGACAGACCAATGCCTGGTAAGTCTGCACGGCAGGCCCTCGCCGCGAAGGGATGGCCTGGTGAGGCGAAATAGCCACGCTGTGGCGGTTTGGCTGTGGCAAAATGGCGCGAGGGAGCTGGCAGGCGGTAGCAAGGTGCGATTGGCGTAGCGTTATTAGGCTGGCATCACGGCATGAGACTTGCGAGAGATGGACGGTATGGAATCACTGAATCAAGACCTCCTCGACGCGCAGCGCATCCTGGCAGGGACCACGCTGCTGCTCCCGACCAAGGCGCATTTACTGGCCTTGCAGGAGCATTACCGGATTCAGTTGGTGCGCGTGGCGAATCAGCTGGAATCGCTACGAGATTATGTGCAGAATTTGGAACCGGGAGAGAAGTCGTGAGTGAAGATTCGCCAGCCCTGCGCGCCCTAAAGCTGCGCTATTCCAAGTTGACCAGCGCGTTGCATAATGCCAAGCTGGAGGACGTGCAGTTTCCTGCGGCGATCCGTGAACTGATGGCGATAGCGTGGGAGATGGAGCAGATCCAGAAAGGAGCGGCATGAGTTGGGGCAGCACAAAGTTACGCGGGGCGATTACGAAAAAGCAGGCAGCGACGGCGACCACGTTGGGGTCACGGTTCGTCCAAGCGGCGACCGCAGGGGCGATCATTGACCGACGCCAGGCGCAGCCGAAGGATGGTATGCGGAAGCGTGTGGCGGTGCCAGAAGCGTTAGCTAAATTCTTTAGGCCGATAGGTGGCGTATGAAGAACCACGAGAAAACGCAACGCTGGCAAGAGCGCGTCCCGTTTCACCAGGCCATGACGACTGAACGTGCCTTGCGGGATATCAAGGCCGATGCAGGACCGAGTTATAAGCTGCGTCCTGGCGACCGCACGGTGGCGAAACGGGCCGGTGCCGCCGCGAAGATCAGCCGGATGGTGCAGGGATTACTGAAGAGGCTTAAATGAGACTGGGTGACTATGTGCTGTTCATATCCATGACGCTGAATATCTGTGCCTGTGCTGCGTATCTCTATCAGCGGCATTATGCCCAAGCGTTCTACTGGGGCGCGGCATTGCAACTCAACCTCTCACTTCTCTGGATGAAATAATGGGATTACCGACACCCTACTACGACGATGGAAAGGGGATTCAAATTTTCCTTGGTGATTGCCGTGCGATTCTCCCGCACTTGCCCAAGGTGGATCTAGTACTGACTGATCCTCCTTACGGATGTTCTGCAACTACCGGATGGGGAGGAACTTATGACGCATTTGAAATAGCTGGCGATAAAGATACTAGCTTGAGGGATTGGGTTATTCAAACATTTTCGTGTCCTTGGATTATCTTTGGTTCTCCAAGGATAGTTAGACCATCATGCAAAGCGGTCTTGATTTGGAATAAGGGCGAACATACAGGTATGGGCGATTTATCTTTTCCGTGGAAACCTGACTTTGAGGAAATATACGTCAATGGAGGAGGGTTTAGCGGCCCAAGAACGTCGAGCGTGCTTGCCTGTAATGCAAGGACAGATAGCGGCAGATATCATCCTACTGAGAAGCCAGTCGAATTGATGGGCATTTTGATTGCTAAGAGTCCATTGGGGCTTATCCTTGATCCATTCATGGGCTCAGGCACCACGCTCCGCGCTGCCAAGGATCTAGGCCGTAAGTGTATCGGCATTGAGATTGAAGAAAAGTATTGTGAAATAGCCGCACGGAGGCTGCAACAGGAGGTGTTATCATTATGAGCCAACGCCCGACGAAACATGACCGCAATATCCTGACGGTGCAGCCTGACCTGGCGGCGAAGATCAAGGCGCTCTGTGTAGCGCACCCCGACAATGGCAGTTGGGAGGCGTATGCGAATAGCATGTTGGATATGTACCTGCGCGAGCATCGCAGCGGCCTGCCGCTGGCGTTGCCAGAGGAGCGATTCACGGAGCGGAAGGGTGAGGATGCTATGGAGATGATCTGTTGGTAGGGAGGGCATGATGGATCTCGCTGCGGTGATGCTTCAGCATATCAAGAGCCGAAGGGATGAGCGGCCAGCCTGTACGGGCGATTGGGGCAGTTGTGAGTGTCAGGGATGCCAAGACGAACGGGAGCATCATTGGGGCGAATTGGCCCAGGAAGATGCGCGAATGGAGCGAGGCCGATGAAGGAAACCTTGACGCAAGCGAAAGCGAGTAACGACGGGAGGCCGTCCTGTACGTCATGCCATTGCCCCGTTGCCTTTAATCGTGAATACCGAGCGACAGGATTGTGTTCAAGCTGCTACAACGAGCAGCCTCTCATTATTGAAACGAGGAGATTGTTACATGGATACGCAAAGCCCTGAGATTGAGAAGTTAGCCGCCGCGATTGTGGATGCACAGCGGGCATTGGTTCCGGCCAAAAAGGATGCCACTAATCCCTTCTTCCACTCGAAATATGCCGACCTTCCGGCAGTGTGGGAAGCCTTGGCTGCGTTTCGTGACGCAGGCATTGCCATCACGCAGAGCCCGATGGACTCCCCTGACGGGTGTATCGTACTTGATACACAGCTTACCCATACGAGCGGCCAATGGATGCGGTCGAGATTGAAAATGCGGGTCAGTAAGGACGATTCGCAGGGGGCAGGTTCAGCCCTGACCTATGCTAGACGCTATGCCTTGGGGTGCATGACAGGACTCGTGACCGAGGAAGATGATGACGGGAATATGGCGAGTCAGCCAAAGCCTGCCCCTAAGACGTTCGAGCAGAAGTTCCCCGCCCAACCGCCAGCCCAGGCGAAGAACGTGGCTCCTGCGCCCATTGCGGCCCAGGAATCGGCAAGTCTGGCCCCTGGGTCTGGCTGGATTGTGCCGTTCGGGAAGAATAAGGGCCAACGGATCTGCGATATTAGCGATGGGGATGTGGATTGGCTCCTGCAATATTACCTGGCTAAGATGCAGGATCAGCCGCAGTCGAGGTTTGTGAGCGAATGGGAGCAGGCCATCATGGAGATTCGCGCCGAGCAGTTGCAGCGATATCCTGATCCGTCACAAGGCTAATCAACACGGTGCAGGGGACGGCCTGGATGCTCATGCTAGTCTTGGTCCTGGCATGGCAGCCGACCACGCCCCAGTAAACCAGGATGCCCTGCACCACTCAGAGGAGAACACATGAAGCAGGTAAAACGTATTGATTCGTTGAGTCAGGAGCAATTAGATCAGATCCCCGCGTGGAACGAGCAGACGATTCGAGAGATTATGAGCCTAGAGCCGGTCGATATGCCAGCATTCATGGATGCGCTGGCTCGATGTGTAGGTTATGCAAATTTGCCCATACCACGGGTGATTCTGGCGGCTTCTCCGCTAGAGGCATGGAGGGTCTTCACTGTGTTTACTGCGACATGGGATGCGACAGTGGCTGCGACATGGGATGCGACAGTGGCTGCGACAGGGGATACGACATGGGCTGCGACATGGGCTGCGACAGGGGATGAGACAGAGGCTGCGACACGGGCTGCGACAGAGGCTGCGACACGGGCTGCGACAGAGGCTGCGACAGGGGCTGTGACACGGGCTGCGACAGGGGCTGCGACATGGGTTGCGACAGAGGCTGCGACAGGGGATGCGACAGGGGCTGCGACATGGGATGCGACAGTGGCTGCGACAGGGGCTGCGACA
>JAAOEI010000127.1_pt1 | contig 30422 bp, 33 predicted proteins | sample 7059261 | NCBI WGS metagenome assembly JAAOEI01 (sample SAMN14008812, study PRJNA610033) | viral metagenome | isolation source: viral particles filtered from seawater | place: China: Hangzhou Bay, Yangshan Deep Water Harbour | collected 2017-10-31 | reverse complement strand
GAGTTCAAGACGAACACAACCAATCAAGCTATCGAGACGTACAACAGCAATCAGGCTGGACGCCAAGATGAGAAGATTGATCAGATCGAAGACTGCTTTGGTCGTGCAATCTGGGGCGTGACGCAGCTTTGTCTACAGAAGATGGATGTGAACACCGTTGCAGCAATCACTGGCGATGATGCAAGCATGTGGCGCAATCTCTCGTCACAAGAACTGCGTAATGGTTTCACGCCTCAAGTCGTGGCTGGTTCTACGACGAAGCCGAACACTCAAGCTAAGAAAGCGCAGGCTCTCGAAGCTGGACAAGTGCTAGGACAATTCGCATCTAATCCACAGATGTCGAGCGTCATCGGCACTATTGTTCTGCGCATGTTCAGTCGTGCGTTCGATGAAGTTGCAATCTCGCAGGATGAGTGGAACATGCTGATCTCTACCATGCAGGCTGGTGGTCCGCTTGGCATGATCGATCAGCTACCGCCTCCTGCGAAGCAAGCATTTGCTATGGCTGTTGCACAAGGCGCATCGGCTACGCAAGCACTCGAAATGATTATGCAGGGTATGGGCGGTTCGAGTGCAGCATCTCAATCATCCGGCCCACCTGCATCCGCAACCCGCTAACATAGCGAGATAATCACATGCCTCGTTTTGACAATCCTACTCCCGACTTCGACAATCACGTTATGGGCGTGCTTGACGAGCCGAGTGGTGGTAACAACACTGACAACCAGAACCAGCAGCCTGACAACACTCAGCAGCCTGGTGGCGGTGAAGACAATCGACAGCCCTCTGCACAGCCGAACAATCAGCAGCAGCCGACTACTCAGTCGAATGTTGATGATGCAATTGCTCGAACTGAGGGTGCGCAGCCTAATCAGCAACAGCAGCAGAACCAGCCGAAGCCACAGAACAATCAGCAGCCTCAGCCGCAACAGCAGGGCAAGAAGCTGGTTGATGAGCGTGGGCAGCCTGTTCCTGACAATGCACGTCATCACTTCTTTGCACGTCGCAAGGCTGAGGATCGTGCTACGCGTGCAGAAGCTAGAGTGCACGAACTGAACGGCCAGTTGCAGGCATTTCAGACGATGCAGCAGACCATGCAGCAGTCGGGCCTCAATGTCCAAGAGCAGGCCGTTGCCATCCAACTTGGCGTGGGCCTCAAGACGAAACCCGTCGAGACCGTCAAGGAAATCTTGACAACGCTCAAGGCTGCTGGCATTAATATAGATGGAGCTTTGGGCGTTAGCAGCATCGATACGGGCAGTATCGCGTCGCTAATCGATCAGAAGCTCAAGCCGTTCACCGATAGCATTGCTATGCAGCGTGAGCGAGAAGAGAACGAAGCAGCGATTGCAGAAGATGTGCGGTCGTTCTTCGAGGAGAACACGGAAGCAGCTATGCACAGTGCAGAGATTAACTCTCTGTTGCAGCGCTTCCCGAATTGGTCGTTGGACAAGGCATGGTCGCAGTTGCAGATCGAAGCAATGCGACATGGACTTGATCTTAGCAAGCCGCTGATGCCGCAGTATGCAGCACGGCGAGGTAACACGCAGAACCGCCCTGCTAATGGCGGACCCGTTGTGCCGATGACGTATGGTCGTGGTGGTGGGCCTCAGCATAATGTCCATCAACAGCCGCAGCGTTCGTTCGATCACAACGCCAATACCCGAGACATCGTGCTACATGCGATGAAGTCTTCGGGTGTCGATACCTCGCGACTGTCATAACAACCATTTGCGGAGCTAAGCTGTGACTGTTCTTCAGACGGTGCTTGAAAGCACCCTCACGAGCAGCCGTCGCAAGCTCATCATGGCATCGGTCAAATCCAATGCGTTGATGGCTTGGGCGTTTGCTAACAATCGTGTCGAGGTCGAGAGCGGTGGTTACAACATCACCAATCCGCTGACGACTGGACGTAACGGCAACGTCACTTCCTACGAGTATTACGGCTCTCTGCCGGTTGCACAGACCAGTGAGTTCGATACTGTCGAGTATCGCTGGTCGCGTGTTGCTGGTAGCGTGATCATCTCGGATCAGGAAGAGGACGAGAACACCGGACCCGAAGCTATCTTCAAGCTCATCACTGCTAAGGTGGATGTGCTGGAAGAGAGCATCAAGGAAAAGTTCAGTGAGTATCTGTACGGCTCGGGCACTGGTACCGATCCGAATGGACTTGCTGCGCTTGTGCCTGATGATCCGACTACTGGCACGCTCGCTGGCATCAATCGTGCTACCGAGACGCAGTGGCGTTCTTCGGCGTACGATTTCGATGGCAACCTCGATGCTACCAACATCGAAGAGGCTATGGACGACATCATGCTCGATCTCACTGTTAAAGGTGAGAAGCCGAGCGTGTGGCTCATGGGCCGTAACCTCTATCGTCTGTATAAGCAGGCAGTGCGTGAGAAGGTTGTCATCAATCTCGGACAGACTTCTGGCGCTACCAAGCAGATGTTCGATCTCAGCATCGAAGGCATCATGCATGGTAAGGTTCCGATCCTGTATGACGAGGACTGCCCTGTCAACAAGGGTTATGCTCTCAACGACAAGTACCTTCGCCTTCACATCCTCAAGGGTGTGAACATGCGTGTGAAGAACCTTGCGTCTCCGTGGACCATCGATGCCAGCGGCAAGCGTATCGTCTGGCAGGGACAGTGGTGCACGTGGCGTCAGTTCCGTACGCATGCTGTGATCATCAACTCGTAAGGTGCAGCATGGCAAAGAGTGACAACAAGAAGCGTCGCATGCTGCCTGACTACGAGGTACATGAGATCGACCACAGCAAGAAGCCTCTTATCGTCAAGAAGCAGAAGTACGTCCGTGGTGAGCGTATCCCTGGGAATGTCGAAGGCTCGTTCAAGACGCTGCCCGGACACTTCGAGAGCTACACTCAGAAGATTGAGAAGTCGTGGGTTGTTGTCTTCCCTCGTCTTCACAGTGTTCACATCACTGATCCTGCTGAGATGATCCGACTCGGCTTTGCTGAGTACGAAGACGAAGAGGCTCGTGAAGGGTTTGTGCTCAAGCGGCCTGCAATCACTGATCACTCGACGGGCCTGCGCCTTGAGGGTGACAGCGAGATTGTGACGCTGCTTGCTGCACAGGCATCTAAGGTGTCGCTTAAGCAGATGGGACGAGTTCCCATTGCGGTTGGCGCAGAGGAGAAGTAAGAGATGGCTGTTAAATATGATCCTGACTTCGCTCCGCGTCGTATCAATCGCTGGTTCTCCGATGCGAAGTTCGCTGCTGATCTGGACGTGAACAGTCCCAGCACGCGCTTCCTCATCGGTGTTAACTCGGCGGCTGGTGCGACTGGTGCGATCTGCTCGGGTATCGCTGCTACGGCGGCTGCTAGTGCTACGCTGGCGACTGCCTACGAAATCAGCGATGCGCAGTACGGTCGTTGCCTGAACGTCGTTGGTTCGGTTGGTGCTACTACTGGCGCCACTTCGACCATGACGCTCTACGGCCTCGACTATCTTGGACAGCCGTTGTCGGAGACCGTTACGCTCAACGGTACGGCGACGATCACTACCAAGAAGGCGTTCAAGTGGCTCACGCACTACGCTGTTGGTGCGCAGGCTGCTACGGTGTCGATTGGTATCTCGAACACGTTCGGGCTCCCGTATCGCACCATCGCTTTGCAGACTGACATCGTGAACGGTGTTGGCGCTGCTACTGCGGGCACGGTGTCGGCCGGTGCTGATATCACGCTGACTCAGACGGCTACCACGTCTGATCCTCGTGGTCTCTACACTCCGCACACTTCGCTCAGCCCGAATGGCTCTCGTTCGTACGAAATCCTGATCATCTGTGACGTTCAGGGTGCGAACATCTACGGTGGTCAGCACTTCTTCTCGTAAGTGTCGTCAACGTAGCTTGGAGCAGGGAGACGGGGGCCGTTAGAGATAGCGGTCCCCGTATCTACACATGAGCGTCACAGTCGATGAAGTCCGCCAAGATGCCATCAAGCTGCTTTCTCAAGTGGCAGGCACAGGCGTGCAGATGTATGCAGAGGACAAGCTGCTGATCTATGTTCGGCAAGCGTTCAATGCGATCTTCAAACAAGACTTTTGGCCTCAGTATTGTGAGTGGGAGACGAGCATCCCACTTGACGGTACTGGAGGCATCATCACGACGACTGTAGCATATGCTGAATACGATGATATTCAGTATATTTGGCAAGCTGGTACTCGTAGAGAGGTGCCGCCGCTTCCTGCACGCTTGAACCCATCTACTGTCACTGGCTCGACCGCGCAGTTCTTCATTCCTGCATACACAACCGCTAACAAGCCAATCCAAATCCTGCCACTTGCTGCTGCTGGCTCGTTGGATATGTACGGTCGTGTGCATCCAGGTGAGTCGAGCGATCTGTTCAATGGCGACACGACGCTCAAGTTTGATCGTGATCTGCTAACTATCGCCACGGCGCTTGAATATGCGACTGACGATGGTGACAATCCGAATGCTGTTGCCAAGTTGCAGGACAAGTACAATCGTCGATACAAGCAGGTGAAGCCCAAGCGCTTGCTCTTGATGAACCAGCGCTCGCCAGACATTCCTAGTTCCTGGTACGACAGATAATGTATCGGTTTCGTGTTGCATCACAGCCTGAGTTGAAGACAGAAGTCCTAGCTGGCTTCGCACTCGGCATGAATGTGGTAGAGGATGATAGCCGTCTGCCTCCTGATGCCGCGCGCCTACTGGTCAACATGCGTCGTGCCCATGATGGCCGGCTTCGTGTACGTCACGGCTCTGAGCTTGTCACTGATCTAAGCAGCATCTTCGACGACATCATCGGTATTGAGCATTTCAATGGCTACCTGATCTGTGTCAATAGTGACGGCCGCATTGCTGCCAGCGATGAGGAAGGCCGTTGGATACTGATCTGGAGCGATGCCATTGCTGCACAACTGCCCAATGCGCCTAACGGCTGGGGATCGTGCTCGTTCATTTCGTTCGCTATCTTCAAAGAGACACTGATTGTCTGCAATGGTGTAGACAAGCCGATCAACTTTGATTACAACCTGAACGGTTCGTACGTCGCTGATCCTGCTACGGGATCGAATGTGAACGTGCCTCGTGCTGCATATGTGACAGCATCGCAGAACTACTGCCTGTACGCCGGTGATCCATTCGATCCGACCATTCTTTACATCACTAGCAAGGGCACGAGCAATGTGTTCCAAGGCGACAGCGGCTCCGATGGCGTCAACATTGACATGGGCGTGTATGTACGTCTCGGATCGGCAGTCATCCGTGGCCTGTCCCCATTCCGTACCAATGTCGTGGTTGGCTTCGATAAGCAGCACGTCGTCGCAACGCTCGGTGTGTATGTCGGAAGTGACCACAAGCCGTCATTCAGTGACGTCATTGACAACTACGGCCTCCTGAACCACTCGTGCATGGTGGCGTCGGGCGATGATGTGATCTTTGCTGACATCATGGGCGTCAACACGCTAACGCGCACAGTGTTTACAGGATTGATCCAGCCGTCGAAGCTGTCTGACAACATTGAACCTGTGATCGTGCCACAGCTAGCCAGCCTTAGCGATGATATCCTCGCTACGTGGCCATTCATGGTATACAATGGTCGTGACAGTGAGTTCATTCTGTATGCGCCCAACCTGCCCGACAATCGCGAAGTCTACGAAACGACTGGCTATGTGATGACTGCGCAAGGTGGCAAGCGAAACAGTGCGTGGTCAATCTACAAGGGCATGATGTGGTCGTGTGGATGCACCACCAAACTGCAACGGCTCTACTTTGCTCGTGGCGGGTATGTGTTTCGTATGGGCAGCGATGCTCAACCAATCCTGTGTGACCACGAGGGTTGGGAAGAGATGTTCGATGATGACACTACGTTCGATGATGGACGTGGGTTCATTACAACGGATGCGACTGCTTCGTATCGGCATGGCGTGAGCATCGAGTTTGACTACATCAGTGTGTGGTTCACGATGGGCAGCCGTCGTAATGCCAAGAAGACTAAGTATCTTGGCATTGAAACTGATGGTGAGGCTCGCTTCACGGTTCAGCACTTTGTTGACAGCATTCTGTTTGACAAGTCTGATCCTGGTGATCTATTCACTGATGACACCCTGTTCGATGATGGCCTCGGCTTTCAGTATGACACCCCTCCGTACGATCCACAACTGATGATGGAGTTCGTCGGTGGTGATGCATACGGCTACGGAGGCTCTCCATACGGTGATGCCTATGGCGATGGACGCATCACAAGCGACGAGCGTCTGTTTGCTTGGACTGTCAAAGGCAATCGCCACAAGCTGCGTATCCACGGCTATGCAATCGCTGGTCTGGGTATCAGCAGTACATCTCTGCTCTATCGTCTAGCAAGCATAAGGAGATAGTTGTGCCTGATCCGTTTATCGTACTCGACGGAGACAGCGGTATCGATGTTACGGTGCCTGCTGACAATGTGCGAGTGAGCAAAGGCGACATGCGAGACAACTTCCGTGCTGCATCTGACAGCATCGAAGCCCTACAACGCCGACAGAGCCTCGCCTGGGAGATCGGTCTCGGCGAACAAACGATGTTGGCATAAGGAGAGTTAGATGGCTGATCGTATTGGCGTACTTGATGCAGCTTCGGCAGTCACAGTAACGACTACCACTGCATACACTGTGCCTGCTGGCTGTGCTGCGCGTGTTCGCATTCTGTTTCGTGGAGTGGCTGGCAGCAATAGCACGCTTGCCATTCTGATCAACGGCATGACTATCATGCTCACAGCAGCACTGACTTCTGGGACGGTGTCCTATAGCACGTACAGTGTGCTGCACAAGAATGACGCGGCTGCGTCTATCGTTGGTTCTGCTGACGGCACGACCGTTGCACCATTCCAGCGGGAATACTTTCTCAGCGCTGGCGACACTGTGCAGTACACGATTGGTACGGCTGCGTTCTCTTCGATGGACTTTCAAGTCGTTGGTATCGAAGTGTTGCTGCCTACCTAACAGAGGCCGAGTGCCATGACTGACTACACACCTAGTCTACGACTTGCCCTGCCTCAGTTTGATAAGAGGCAGTGGCAAGACGAGATTAACAACAACACCCGTGTGCTTGATGCACTGTGGACCAAGTTCTTTGCGACCACCGGCCTTGTTGGTGTGTGGAGCAACGCAACTGCATATACAGTAGCGCAGTTGGTCGTTGATGCCACTGCTGGCACGATCTGGCGCTGCGAGGTTGCGCATACCAGTCCAACATCGGGCACGTTCTTAGCGAGTCGCACAGCCAATCCGACTTATTGGTCGAACTACTCGATTGGTGTGCGGTACAAAGGTGCGTGGTCTAGTGCAAATGCGTACGCTGTCGGTGACTTTGTAGTTGCCAACAGCAGTTCGTTTGCAGTTGCGAATGTTGCCCACACAGCAGCATCCGCATTCGCACTCGACTACACCGCTGGCAAGTGGGAAGTGCTGATTGATACTACATCGGCAGTATCGAGCATCAATTCTTCTGTCAGCACAGCACTGGCAGCAGCGTCTACCGCTCTTGCTGCTGCCTCGTCTGCGGCGACATCAGCATCAGCAGCCACAGCAGCGGCAGCATCGGCGGCTTCGGCTGCTGCGACAGCGACGGCTGGTGTCGTATGGTGCGGCACTGGCTCTGGTGCAGACGATATCGTCCTGACTTGCTCCATTGCTGCTCTCACTGATGGTGTGACTATCGAATGGCGCCAGACGAGTGACAACACGACGACTGTTCGCCTCAATCCTAACAGTCTGGGACTGGTTGCGCTCATCGATGCTAACGGCTTTGCCATTACTGAGGCGGGCACACTCAAGGGCAGCCGCATCTATCGAGCCAAGTACAGCACTACTAGCTCGTCTTGGGAGTTGTTGGGGCCGCAGGCGATCATTGTTGGTAAGCACGTCTTTCCTGTGCATGCCAACGCAATGATCCTCAACTCGGCATCGTCTCCGTCAGCGTTTGCAACGATCACTGCAACAAATGCAGCGATGATCAACGGCCTGTCATTCAATTCGACTGGCTTGCAGTATGCTGAGTTTGAGTTGCCGATGCCTAAGTCGTTGGCAACAGCGGGCACAATCACTTACCGAGTGAGATGGTCGGCCACAGCAGGTACGGCAGCGTCTACGTGCATTTGGCAGTTGTCTGCTGTAGGAATGGGCGACGGAGATGCGCTGGATGTAGCCCAAGGCACTGCGGTCGATAGCTCTGATACTCTCCAGAATGGCTCACTCTATTTGCATGTCAGTCCTGAGAGCAGTGCTGTTACGATCAGCAGCTTCGCAGCCGAGGATACTGTTCGGTTCCGTCTCAATCGTAAGATCACAGGCAACACTCTGACGACGCCAGCGATTGTACTAGCAGTCGAAATCTTCCTAACTATTGCGAAGAGGAACGACGGATGATCGTAGCTGCTGGATTGGCTCGTGCTGGCAGTAGTGCTGTAGGCAAGCAGACCGAGTCGCAGACTGACATTACCAGTGCAGGCACGAGCACGATTACAGTGCCGGCTGGAATGAACATGCTCATATTGGATGTTGTCGCAGTAGGTGGCAACGGAGGCGGAGGCAATTATAGCGGCGGTGGCGGTGCTGGTGGCTATGCCCATTACCAATGCCCACTTGAAGGTAATGGTGGAACACTGGACTACACAATCGGAACCAGTGGCAATGCTACTACTGTCTCTGGCACCATCAACGGATTTGCCATCAACATTACTTGCAATGCTGGCGCAACGGCAAATACGACAACTGGCGGTGCTGGCGGTACTGCAAGCGGTGGTGATGTCAATCGTACAGGCGGTAGTGGCGCTAATGGTAACGGCTCGACATCAGGTGGTGGCGGCGGCGGTGTAGGCAACTTCGCCCAAGCCGGAGGCAATGGTGGTGCTCCTGGGCCTAGTGCTGGCACCTCTCCTGGTGGTGGATCATCTGCTGGCAGCGGCAATAACGGTGGTGGCGGTGGCGGTGGCGGTTGGATGGGAACAGGCGGTGCAGGTAGATTGCCAGCATCAGTGACGGCTGTGTCGCATGCAAACCCATCTGCCGATGGTCAAGGATCTAGTGCTGCTGACGGCGGCAACGGCGGTGCTTGGGGCGGTGGTGGTGGTGGCCGTGGATCGGGTGGCAATGCTGGCACAGGTGGTGGCGGCGCTATTAGATGGACTGTGATGTAACTCAGAGGGCAACATGATCGCGAAAGAAGCAGTCAAAGAAGCTATCGTACATGCACAACGAGGGGACCGTTCGCAATCGTTGAAGCTGCTGGCACCGTACTGTGCTGAGGCGGATAAGTACGACATTGATGTGGCATTGGAGCTAGCTGACACGCTTCACATGCTTGGCATCTATGCTGAGGCCATCCGCATCTATGAGCTTGTCGCTGCCAAATCGGCATTGAGTGTGCCCCACGCATCTCGACTGTTTGACGCAGCTAACAAGTGTGCAGACCACAACCGGGCGTATCATTGGGGCATTCGCTCGCTGTGTGTTGATCCTAACAATCCTGCTACGATCAACAATCTTGGCATAGCTTCGATGAACTTGGGTGATCGCCTGCAAGCACGTACATGGTATATGCGTGCGTTGGCTATTGTGCCCAACGAGACCAGCATCCTCAACAACTGCGCCCTGACTGATCGAGCACTCGGCAAGTACGAAGATGCTGTGCGTCGGATGTTGCAGGCGAAGAGCGATTTCCGCTCTGACAACATGATCAAGAACATGGCTAATCTGCTATACTATGTGCCAGATGTGCCTGTGTCAGTGATTGATGGTGTCCATCGTGAGTGGTATGCTCGCTTTGGTGCCAATCGTCGCAACATGATCAAGCGCTTGCCTCACTTGCTCGATCCAGAGAAGAAGCTGCGCATCGCACTTGTCTCGTCTGACTGGCGCAATCATCCTGTTGGACGCAACTTCCTGCCCATCTTCGAGACTGTCAACAGGGACAAGTTCGAGTTCGTCGTGCTACATCAGCATGGGCTGAGCGATGAAGTCAGTAAGAAGTACGAAGCTGGTGCAAAGAAGTTCATTCCCACACTTGGCTACGCACCACAGGCAGTGGCGCAGCTGATTGCGAATGAGAACTGCAACATCGCCATGCACTTTGCTGGCCGCTTTGACGACAATCGACCGATGATCGCTGCATACAAGCCTGCACCGATCAATGTGTCGTATCTCGATGCAGGCCGCTTCCACATCCCAGAGATGGACTATCTCATTGTCGGTCGCCGCTATGCACCACGCGATCTGAAAGAGATGGGCACTGAGCGCATCCTTGGCATCCCTCGCTTCTACCAGCACGCGCCAATCAATCCTGAGCCCATCGTGCATCCGCCATTCACAGAGCGAGGCTTCTTCACATTCGGCTCGTACAACAGCCCTGTGAAGCTGAATGACTTGGTGTTTGATACGTGGGCGCACATACTGGAAGCGTGTCCAGCGTCGATGCTCTACTTCCGTTATCGTGGTGAGTTCTCGTACAAAGACATTGCATGTCGTGTGATGGACCGACTGGCTAAGTACAAGAACCGCCTTATCTTGGACATGGGCGAAGCAAGCCATCTCAAACAGACGATGCACATCGATCTGCATCTCGACACGTTTCCGTTCTGTGGATCGACTACGACGTTTGAGCTTGCCTGGATGGGAGTACCCACACTTACCGTCACTGGTGGCACGATCATGTCCAACTATGGCTCAGGCATCAATCACCAACTAGGGCTGAGTGATGATTTCACAGCTCATAGCCTCGATGAATATGTCCAGAAGGCCATTCAGTTGTATAACAATCCTGAACAACTGATTGCGCTGCGCAGTACGCTTCGAGACACTTGTATGGCAAAGATGTGCAAGCCTAACACTGCGTACTTCGAGCGTTGGATGAGGACGATCTGGCGTAAGTATTGCAAAACTGGGGGAGAGTATGCCGCAGAGTGGGCCACCGACAGCGCAGTCAGTTAATGCACGCTTGGACCAACACGAGTCCATCTGTGCTGAGCGATATTCTGGCATTATGCTGGCTGTTGACAGTCTCAAAGGACATGTAAGCCTTATCCACCGTCGTGCTTGGGCAGCGGCGTGTGCAATAATCGCATTGCTGTCTGCTGGATGCATTGGCATGATAGGCTTTATCTTTGCAAAGTTGATGCACTGATGCTGTTTGAGCACTGGTCACAGGTGCCTGCTAGCATGTGGAGATGGAAACACTTCACACCACAAGAGGTAGCGTCAAAGGGGGACGGTTCGGTGCTGATCGTGCCACAAGCCCTTGATCTACTTGAAGATTTAAGGCTTGCTATGAACGCCCCTCTTGTGGTATTATCGGCTTATCGCGATCCGCTCCACAATGCTCGTGTCGGTGGAGCCCCCCTGTCGCAGCACAAGTTCGGCAAGGCATTCGACATACGCCTAGCAGGACACGACAGAGACACACTAATCAACAACGCTCGTGCATGTGGCTTTACTGGCTTCGGCTCGTACAAGACATTCGTGCATGTAGATTGTGGTCCTGCTCGTGCGTGGAAGGGAGAGTAAATGGAACTCTTCGATTTCGTAGGCAGTGCGCTTAGTGGTGGTCTGCTTGGCGTACTAGGCGCAGGCATGAAGTTGGTTGGCGAGTATTTCGTCAACAAGCAGAAGATGGATATGCTGCGCCTCTCCAATGAGCATGAGTTGGCTCTGATCGACAAGCAGTCGCAGATGAAGGTGGTAGAGGGCGAGATCGCCGCCCGCATCGTGCGAGACAAGGCCGATGGTGATATCAAGGCTAAGTCGTACGAAGTCTATACCGATCTGCGCAATGTCTACAAGTGGGTTGCATCGGTGATCGCTCTCAATCGTGTGATCCTGACGTGGCTCCTGTGGATACTCACCGCATGGATCGCCTACAAGGTGATGGACATGCGAGGCACTTCGATCATCGATGGCAAGGATGTGATGGCGCAGATCGTCAACAATGTGACGTTCTGTGCTGCTGCTGCGACGACGTGGTGGTTCGGCGACCGCCCGCCACAGAAGCGATAGGAGATAGACAATGACGACGTTGTATGAAGAGCCGGCTCCCAACTCTGGTCCTGCCAATCCGCCTCCTGAAATGGGTGGACCGAATGCCGAAGCACGTCGGCGTATTCAAGAAGCAGATATCAGTCTGTTTGATATCTTGGCAAACGAAGCAGGGCGTACTCGTGTTAAGGGTGCAGGCCGTGATCTGATTGCCAGACGCAACAATCTGCTGAACCAGTACGATCCGTATCAGCGTGCTGCTGTCGGTAACAAATACTATCGCGGCGGTGTGTGGGACAATCCTGAAGAAGGCTACTATCCTCAAGCTAGTAGCACGAACTTCATTGATATGATTGCTCGTGGTGACAATGCATTCTTGCAGGGCCTCGCCGATGACTATGGCAGTGGTGGAGGTAGTGGCACAGGAACTAGCGGCGGTGGTGGCGACACGCAAGGCGGTCCGACAGGCATCGTAGGCGGTGGTGGTGGCAGTACATTCGATCCGAATGCGTTCCAGTCACAGATGCAACAGCTGATCCAGACGATGTTCAACAATCAGCAGTCACAGTTCAATAACACGCTTGCCAGCATGCAGGGCTCGGCCCCGACGCTCAGTGTTGGATCGGTTGGCAATGCAGGTGCTACTGCTGCGGATCGTGCAGCTGCGCGGCGTGGTGGCATCGTTGGTACGCTAGCGTCGCGTGGACGGCGTGGTTCGGGACGCTCTCAAGCACGTAGGTACTTCTAATGCCTGCTGTTGAAACAGACAACGAAGCATCTATCGGACAGAATACAGGCTTCGATACCAATGCTGGCATGGGCTCCGGCCAAAGCAGCATGGGTGGCGGCTTCATGGGGATCAACACTGGTAACAAGGTGATGGACCTTCTTATCGGTGGATTGTTCCCTGGACTGAGCGTGATTGATCGCCTAGCCGGATTTAGTTGGGGTGATGGTGTTGCAGGACGAGGCAGCAGCAACAATCCAACTGACCAAGGTGCTAGCGTTAATGACCAGTTAGAGCAGATCATCAACACTCTGACTGGCCGTACGCCTGATGGGCTTGTAAACAAAGAGCCTATCACTGCCGATCCTAGAGCAAAGCAAGAAGGCAGTAGGCCGATTGGATCAGGTCGCAGCAACATCAGATTGCCTAATCGAGGCGGCAGTACGCTGCGTCGTCGGTCTGGTGGTGGAAGTCAGTATGATCCTGCTACAGGCATGGAGAGCCGTGATTTTCTAGCTCCATCTGCGCCCAGCACGCCTGAGATGCCGAACCTCTCTCAGCTGTTTGCTGATAAGCTGCGTGGAGCTAACAATGCTGCTGTAGATCGTTCAGGCGGACTGATGCAGTTGCTCAATCGTGGTGCCAATCGGGGCGACTTCGCTATTGATGCCAACACTGCTGCTGCTGTAAACCCAGTGCTCCAACAGGGACGTGATCAGGCACTGTCTTCGATGTTGTCTGGCTCTCGTGTCGCTGACAATCTGTTCGATCTATCTAACTTGCGCAACGATATTGGTACTAGACAAGGCGCACAGAACATCAATGTTCGTGGACGCCTACCAGCAATGCGCAGTAGGAGATACTAATGGCTGGACTGCTTGATTTCCTGCCGCTTATTGGCGGTGCCATCGATCTGTTCGGCAACAACAGCCGATACAATGATCAGATGAACATGACAGCAGAGCAGCTTGCTTTGCAGAAATGGCTCATTGAGCAGTCAGCCGATTGGCAGGGCCAGAACAACGCTGACCTGATGGAGTACATCCTTGGACAGAACCCACTGTCTGAGGAAGAAGCCAGCATGCTCAATGAGGGCAATGCTGATTGGGCTGACTTCGTTAACAACATCCGCACTGATTTCAGTGGTGAAGTAAACGACATGCTCACCACGCGGCTAGAGGGTGCAGATAACCTAGCTGGCGCAGACTACGCAGTACGTGATCAGATCGGTGGTGACATTCTAGACATCGCACTCGGACGTGATGGCAGTGTCTACTCTGATCCCGCACAGCAACTAGCTGGTGAGATCGCCGACAATCCGTATGATCGCGATCAGTGGATGGCTGATGCCGAAAAAGCAGCTACGATGGCTGTTGATCGCCAGTACAACACTCTGATGGACAAGACATCACGTGATGCAGTTCGTGCCGGTACTGATGCGTCCCAAACACTACTCGACTTGGGCTCACAAGCGGCGCGTGATGCGGTCGAGGCGACGCTTAAAGCTCGTCTGGCAGCGCCTCAGGCATACGAGACTGCGAATGCTACGCGACAGGAACGACTTGGTTCTAGCATCAACGCACTTGAAGGTGTTGCTGGCAACATTGATACCCGTGCTATTGGCGGTGCTAAGTCTGCGGCTGATGTATTTAGCGGAGGCATTGATCGCGGCATCGAGCTTCTAACGAAACGCCCTGAGTACGAAGATCCTAGCAAGGGCATGATCAACCCGCTTGAGAAGTTCCAGAGCGTGATCGCTCGTAGACAGAACCCGTTCTCTTCACAGACCAATCCGTTCAGCGGCTTGAAGCCTGCCATTCCCAATCAGCCGAGAGTGAGTGATGGCAGGACGCAGTACAACACGCTCGCTAATGGACTGCGAATGCTGCTAGGAGAAGAATAATGGCCAACGTCAAAGAAGACTACGGCATCAACGATCCTAATCTGCTTGCGATCCTTGGTGGCATCAACGATCCTACCAAATTGGCAGCTCTCAGCGAGTCGAATAACGGAATAGGCGGTGTGCTTGTTCCCGGTCTACAACGTCGGCACGATGCTCAAGTCAGAAATGCGTTGCAGATGTTGGCTGGCAACAATCTAGCTCGTGCTTCGCTGCATGAGCGTCAGCAAGACATCACCCGTGCCAAAGACGAAGAGACTTACTTCGCTAACATGGCGGACAAGCTGCCAGGATTGGTGAAGGAAGGCGTTCTGCCTAGTGACTATCTGCCATTTCGTCGTCTGATTGCACCCGGATCGACTGGTGGCAGTGGCAGCATTGGTATTGCAACGCTACTCGCACAGCAGGGTAAGAAGGCATGGAACAATAATCAGCTTGCTGAGTCGTATAATCGTCTTGACGAGGCTGGTTACAACATCGGAGAAGGCGGGGTCATCGATCCTAACGATCCGAACATGCCGAAGATGACTAAGGGTCCGGCTCGTAGCATTCTCGAAGCGATAGTACGCAATCAGAATGACAGACTGAAGGTGCAGTTTGATACGGCAGGCAATCGCATTGGCATGGAAGGCAGCTTCAAGATTGGCGGCCCCATCCCGAAGAATATCAACGACATAACTACCATCGGCACACCTGAGCCGGGCTTCGCTACGCCGCCTGCTGCTGAGCAAGAGATCCGTAAGCATCCATCACTCGGCAATGCACAAGTTGCGCGGCTGCCTAATGGCAAAGGCTTCACTGCTAAGTACAAGAGCGGTGGCAAGGATGTAGTTGTGGTGATCCCTGCTGATGCGCAGGGTCGTCCGATCATGAACCAGATGGAGATCGTGAGTGGTAACACTCCCACCCCCTGATCCCATCGATGATCTTCCTGCGCTGCCACCGCCTGATCCGATTGAAGGTGAAGGACGGCTAAAGCGCTTTGGTCGTCAAGCACTCGCTGGTCTTCTCGATACTGTTACGTTGCCGACAGGTCTATATGGCCTCGTCGGCAGCGGCGTTCGTGCATTGGGCGGTAATCTCCCAGGCACAGACGCTGCGCTACAGAAGACAGAAGAACTCAGTAATTGGGTGAACGAAGTCGCAGGCACTACGCCAACCGCAGACACGACTGATGCTGTCGCTCGTGTTGCAGGCAGCATTGCTATGCCTATTCCTGGCAGTTGGTTTGCTAAGCTCGCACAGAACACTAACAAGGCAGGCAAAGTTGGTTTGAATGTGCTCGAACTGCTGACGCCTGGAACAGTTAAGCCGTCGGCTGGGCGTTACATCGCAGGCGAGACCATTGGCGTTGGAATACATGAGGCAGCTAATGCGCTTACAGGCGATCCGACGTATACTAGCCAACTGCCTGACTTCGGACAAGATCGTCCTTCTCTTCCTGCTCTTCCTCCTGCTGATCCTGTCAATGCTCCGGTAGCGTTGCCACCGGCTGATCCGCAAGACGACAACTGGAGCGGTGTGAAGGTTGCGGGTGGTGCTGCACTACTTGCTGCGCCGGTGCTGTGGTACACAATGCGCCGTGGTAGCGGTGGTATGCTGCGTAGCGACACCATTAAGGGCGCCGATCCAGAAGCATTCGTACCACAGACCGCAACTACGACTTGGGAAGCACTCAGGACGCAGACGCAGGACGCATCGTACGTGCTCTCGTCGCAGGTTGGACGTGCAGCAGGCGATCAGGCACGCAAGGACTTTGAGCAGCTAATCGATCTGACTACTCGGGCCGGTGGTGGCGCTGTCATTGATAGTGCGCTCAAGAGTGGTGTGTATCCAGGCGGTGCTGTGCGTGGGCCGTCGATGTTGGTTACGCAGAAGACGTTCCAACAGCTGCCGCCTGATATGCAAGAGCTAGTGAGCAACGGCATCATTGGGCAGGAGCTTGTTGAAAGCCGTGCGGCGCTGCACAGGAAGTACAGAGACAATCGTGTCACTGATCTTCCTGGCATTGATACGCAGACGGCTAGGCAGTGGGCGAATGATCTGCAAGCCAATCCGACTGCACAGGCAATCGCCATCGATGTGCGTCAATCGATGAGAGATGCGTTGCAGTTTGCTGCGCAGGAAGGCCGGATTAGTCAGAGGCAATTCCATGAGATGACCCAGCAGCGCCCTAACTACATGTCGATGCGGCGTGCTGGCGATGATCTGAGTGATGCTCAGTTTGATATGCTGTTGAAGCGTACTGAAGAGCCCAACATGGGCGCTCAGGAAGTGCTCAATCCCATTCAATCGGCTGAGAGCTATGTGTCTGAATTGATGCGACGCACGATGAACAACACCGTGCGTAGGCAGTTCATTGACACGCTGGATAACAACGCCATCAACAATCCTGAGCTATTCAGAAGCTACAAGAGAGTAGATAACTACTCACCCGACGCAGTGACGATCTATCGCAACGGCGAGGCTGAGCATTATATGTTCGCTGATCCGTTGGTGAAGAAGGCACTTGAGCTTAACCCGATCATGGCTAACTCTGTTTGGGCGGCTGGTCTACGCTCTGTGTATCAGCAGAACCAAACAGGCATCTTCGCTCCACTGAAGTCTGTGCGCTCGCTGATTTGGGACACGATTGCAGCGACGAACTATCGCGAAGGAGGCCGTTCCTTTGGCCTATTGGATACCGCTTTGCAAGCTGCTAGCAATGGCAAGTATGCACTCCGTGGAGACCTGATCGGAGGCACTGCGAGTGCAGCGCTTGGACTTCTTCGTACAGGCGGCGCTCGTCTCGCAGCTTCACTAGCAGAAGGGATCGAAGCTGATCTGAAGTCGGGCAGTGGCATTTGGACAACGCTTCCGCCATCAATGTCTCAGATGATTGCGACTCGGATGCGAGATGCATATCTCAACTCCGTGTATCATGCATTTGAACAGGGCGGACGCAACGCTGCATTGCTACAGGACGACATGTTGCAGGCCAGTCAGATGCTCAAGAAGGGCACTGACTTGTTCAAGAACACCAAGCTAGAGCAGATGATGGGTTCTAGTGGTGTGACTTCGCTGTATCGGTTCTATACTGGCGTATTGGATACACTCCAGAATGCTGCGAAGGTCCAATATGTAGCAGAGAACATGGGCCGTGCACCCACGAGTACGCTTGTACGAGAGGCTCGTTCCATAGGCGGCGGTGACATGTCAATTCGCGGTCTTGGCCGTGTACCAGACGCTTCCAGCACTGTGCCAAACCTGGGCACTTTGATACGTGGAGATACTGTGCTTGGGGCCATAGGGGGTGGAGCGAAGACTGTTGCTGACTGGTTCCCTTACGCCAATGCAACGCTGCAAGGCTTGACGAAACTCGGTAGCGTGGCGATGCGTGACCGAACAAACTTTGTTGCAGGACTTGCAGGTAGCGTTGGATCAATTGCAGCGGCATCGGCTATCCTCAATTCTGGTATGTCGCCTGAGTGGAGAGAAGCGTACTGGTCTCAGCCTGCGTGGTGGCGTATGAGCAACATCCCACTGCCCATTGGCGATAAGTGGGGTGAGTTTATCACTGTACCCGTGCCGCCTGAGTACACACCGTTTGTTGCTGTGGTACAGAACGCAGTGGATCAGATGTATGGTCTCAGCAATGGACAAGCTGCTGGCCTTGGCTCTGACATGTGGCAGGCTACTACTGATGCAGTCGGTGCACCGCTGCCGCCGCTGTTCAACTTTGTGCTGTCTCTGGCTGGTGGTAAGATATCGCTTGAGCAAGGCATATCTCAGCTTCCGACGAGCAAGGTGGTGCCTGGATATCAACATGCGGGCGCAGTGATGCCAGCAAACATAACAGAAGCACTAGCAAGCATACTAGGATCAAGCAGTCGTATGCTACTTGAGACGGCATCCGCTTTCGCTGACAAGGCGGGATATGGAGCCCCAGGCGATGCTGCATTCTCTCGTGGTGCTGAACAACTAGCCCAGGATACCAAGTCGAATGTGCCGATGATTGGTCAGTTGTGGGCAGGTCCTCGTGACTACGCATCGAATGAAGTCTCCAAGCAGTTGTCAGAGAAGATGCAGGCACTCGACAACATCGAAGCACAGTTCAGGAATGCTATGAACCGTGGCCCTGTCGGACCTGTTCCGATCACGCCTAACTCTGCATTCAACGGCAAGGCTGCTGAGATGCGCTTCTATCTACGAGCGAACCCTGCGATCCTAGACTTGAAGCAGCAGATCAAGACCCACACTAACATAGTGGAAGGGCTCAACAGCACATATCCTAAGACCAAGAAGACGAACGATGAGCTGTCTGGTGCCAAGCGTGCGCTACGCAACATGCGTGAAAAGCTGGCTAGACAGATCAGTGATATGGAGGCGACGATTGGTCGTCCTCTGGAGCAGCTTGATCCATCTCAATAGTCGTCATAGGCTCACCAACAAAGAGCTTGCGAGCGTGCTCAAACGCTGGTGAGTCAATGAGGTAGGTCGCCCGCCACACTTGTGACGGGCGTCCTGCTTCTTGGACCCTGAATACCTGCGCACATTTCCAATCCTGCATGATGCGGAGAGCCAGCTTCGCGTCATCCATCGTGCACAGATACCTTACTTTCTTCGCGATCGTTTGCTGCTGGATGCCGAGCTTGCCCGCTTCTTTGAGGATGCGGGAGAGGCGGTCGAAGATGCGGCCTCGAAGAAGCTGCGCTTCGTTGATTGGCTCGGCTTGTGGACTGTTATCACTCCGTAAGGGCTCTGCCTCAGATTGTTTGGCGTCAGATCGGCGGACAAGTTCGATTGCTTTGATCGCATTGATGATGTGATTTTGTTGGACTTCAAAGGTAAGGTCTGCGCATGCGAGGGTGCCCGCAACTGCGAGAATATGGCGTTCGTCTCTAACACATTTTGCTGCATCTTCTTCTGAGAGCGTGCGGCTGCGCGTTCTAAGAGTTTCGATATGTCCTTCGTACGTATCGATGGCAGCGGATGTGACTTGCAGACCGTACTCAACTCCGCCATGAGCTTGTTCAAGGTGCGAGAGTCTTCGGTCAATGTCGAGGAGAGCAGATCGGAGAAGCGAATGATCCGGCTGAGTAGATGCTTCTCGCCACTTGATGTGCCGCTTAGGGCCATCTTCGCGTAGGACGATGCATCGCGAAGTAAATCCGCCGACTGCCGCATCTCTACTACCGAACTGCCCAAGCCAATCTGGAGTAGACGCAGCCAGGATGCTAATGGACGCTTTGCGGACTTCGTACGTACCTTCTCTTTTCGTGCCACCTTTTTCATACTCCTTCGTGTCGAACATATCAGTGAGGAATGCGATAGTAGACTTTGCCGCATTTCTTGCAAACGACCTTGACAACTCCGGGAGTGTCAACAACACCGGGCTTGAGACGCCTAGCTGTGACATAATACGCATCTCGTTCAACAACATGGTCGGTGTGAGTGATCCGCTGTAGATCATCCCGTTGCTGCCGGTCTGTGCTGTTATCCACTGTGCGTGCTCCGCTGCGATGTTGACTGCGGTGCTTTTCCTAGCGACTCCAGGAGGAGCAACAAGAAGGATATAATGATTAAGCCACACAGGAGCCCCAGGACGGGCGACGCAGCAACGCCTACGGAGAACGCAAGATACAAGGAACATAGCAGACCAAAAATCGAAAGAGTAAGGCGTTTCGTTTCCATCCATGTACTCCATGTAACGAGTGATGAAGGAGGTAGGCGAGGCTAGATGTTTGTACTGTGCGCTCACAACTCGACCTTCTGTAAGTTGCTCAGTCTGATCTTGCCAGTCGGATCAGGAACCTTCTCTTTCGTTCCGTCTTCCTTCACTACCAGTGACCACGGCTGCGCTATCTTGCCTTCGGCAGGGATGATCATCGGTTCGCCACGGACAAGGATCGGCCTCTCCGCATACTGTGTCATAATAGACAAGCATCGTGAAGCATGGGCAATCGGACACAGGGCCGTAAGTGAATCGTGTCGGTTGATCAATATCTTCGCATGCATCGGCCACTTGTCATCCTCCTGTGCTTGATACATCACCATCGTAACCTTGTCGCCGATGGTAGACTGAGGCTTGAATGCGATGATGGGTGTAAGCTGCTCTTCATCAACGAGCTTACCAAGCAGAGGCAGCCGCCTACCAAAAGCATTGTAGAGACAGCGCTTGCTACGGATTTCATCCTCTACTTCCTTCCACCAGCGGCGAAGCTCAGGCGTTGTACGATGATAGCGATTGAATGCATCCTGAGCCTGCATCATTGGCAAGCCAGTGACCTCTGCTAGTCTGTCCACTTGCATTCGATAATTGAGACCGTGACGGCATCGCTTAGCAATGTACCGCAACGAGTGCATGCCTTGCGCATCGTGGTCTTCTTTCGGTACATCCTCGTATGGCATTTCAAACATATCCGCTGCGAGTGCCCGGTGTGCATCGTACCCCCCTTCCAACCTGGCTCGCTCGAATTGTTCCTTCCACTTCTCGATGCGCGCCTCCCATGCGACATAACGCGCCTCCGCTTGTGACAGATCGAAGTACACGAACGTATAGCCAGGGTCGGCAATGAACATCTGATCGGCGCGGCGAGGCTGGTTCTGCATGTTCATTGCTGTGCCCCATGCATTTTTAGACGACGACAACCGGCCTGGAGCGGACTGCGTACCATACTGCTTGTACTCAGCACGGAACCGATTGTCAGGATCGATCGCCATGTCTGCGTAGGTGGAGAAGAACTTGTGCTCAGACTTGTACTTGTCGAGCTTCTGGATCACGTTCTTTGCGTCTTCGGATGTGCGCGGGTTCATCATGATCCATTTGCGATTTGTCTTATCCGTGCCTGTCGTCTTACCCACAGCACCAAGTCGTTTGAACAGCAGTTCCTGTATCTGCTTAGTGCTATTCGGGTTAGGTGTATACGAGTGATCACCTGTTGCAAGTCGTACTGCTTTGTAGAAGTCAGCTTCGAGTTGTTCAAGTTGGGTGAATAGCTCACTGCGCACACGTTCCTTGCTCTCAACATCGACCAACACGCCAACGACAGTAGCCTCAGTCAGCCACTTCTGCAACCGCATTACATGATCGAAGAAGAACGTAGCCAAGCCTTGATCGACAAGCTCTTTGTGCAGACGGTCCATCACCTTCCATGTAATACAGACATCTTTAACATTGTATATCCAGAAAGAAGATATGTCGCCTCCTTCTTTCCAAGTCTCGATCTCGTCTTTGTAATACGGGTGCGTCGTGTACTGTGCCGTGAGGAACCCCAAATTGTGGGGAAGCGACGGGTACAGTAGATGATGCGCGAGTAACGTATCGAACCAGACTGATCGGACACGGATACGATCCTGATACCAGAGCCAATAGCTATCGAAGTTACCATTCTGTGCAACGAGCCGGCAATTCGGTGAGCCAAGTACCGTTGCAATCGCTTGTCGGACAGAAGCCTCTTCGCGCTGAGACCATCGGTTTCCTTCTTCGTTGCGGAAGTTGATGCACATACCATCGTGCGGATTGTTTGCAAGACCGACGCATACTGTGGTGCCGGAGTTCGTCTCAATATCAAACGAGACAGGCTTACCCTCGGCCAGCATCCGTTGACACCAAGCGATTGCTTGAGATGGCGTAGGATCGTAGTGCGGAGTGATCTCATGCTTAACGAAGTCTCCATTCACAACCAAGCTGAACTTCTGCATATCGAGAATGAAGATCGGCTCTAGGTGTGGATTGCGCACGCAGTACGCAGGGTTGTACGAGAAGCAGTGCCAGATGCCTTTGTCTTCGGTTACTGATCCACGCCACTGCTCGATAGAGTTATGGCCGGTGGTGACGTATAAGGAAGTAGCTCCCAACACGAGAAAGAACTTAGCTTCCTTGAGCTGAGACAATTCCCATTCAAGGAGAGCACGCCAATTCGACATCTCGTCTGCGCTGATCTTCTCATCTTCACCGCACAGTCGCTTAACCACGTTAGTGACGTAGCACTGCGATCGACTAATTCCAAACCGTCGGAGCGCGGCCCAAAGTAATTGACCACTTCCACCGACAAGAGGCATCCGCATTCTAACTTCATTGTGCCCAGGGCGTTCCGCCAAGATAACGATCTTAGCCCGTGCATCACCATCTCCTCCGCATTCGATCTTGAGACCACACGCTGCGGCACGTGTAGCTAACTCAGCTTGTAAGGGGAGCATCTAGTACCTCAGCACAGACTTTGCACAGGACATGGCCTTTGATAACGGTGTGCTTTTCGCATCGCTGACATACAGAGAAGACCTTCTTAGCTAAGAATGACTTCTTCTCTCGCTTGCCAATGGTGCGCAGCGGATTGTTCTTCATCTGCGCACTAGACTTGCGACGATTGCCGTGTCGCTGAGGCTTGAATGAGAAGTCTATCGTCATCGAGGAGCCTTTCGCTGATCATGCCAACGCTCTACAGCACGCACGATCTGAGCCTTGAAGCCTTCCAGATCGTGTCGATTGTATAGCTCCTGCACAGTCACACCATTGTAGTCGATGTAGCTGCGGGTATCGCCATCGAACGTGCATCCGTCACGGCGTATCTGAACGATGAGGATGTTGCGATGGCCGAACGCCTCTACGATAGGAATGATTTCCTCAACGAAGCCGCAATCAGAGATGACACAGACACGGCCAGGGCCGGAATGATTACGCAAGTGACGAACAGCAATATGACCAAGCACGTCCTTGCCGAACAGCGGCTTTGCCCACTTCTCAGACAAGTCTTGCTGCGCTTTGCGGAAGGTGACACCGTACAAATCCTGTAGCTTCTGATCCTTCTGTGCTTCGAGTGCATGCTTCTGATCTTCGAGACCGAAGAATGCGGGGATCGCTACCTTGAGCGGATGCGACAGCTTGTAGTGGAAGGCATTGAATGCTGAGGCAATGGCTGCTGCGGAGGTGTCTTTGCCTGAACGCGGCGGACCATTTAGAAGGATGATGCTAACCATCAGATCAACCCCTTGTCATAAGCAAATCGCTCTGGCATGGTGAAGGTGACTTTGCCATCGTGTTCGCAGATAGACTTAGGCACCCACACAGGCTCAGAACTGCCACACTTGATTTTGTATGCCTTCTCTGTCTCAAAGATCAGATCGGCTTCCACGTCCACAAGATCAGATGCTCCAGATGTACGGCTCACTTCTTTCCCCTCCATTGCTTCACAGTGTACACAGCAGACTGGATCGAACGCTGATCGGTGATGACAGTCACATGCTCACGAGCACGAGACACGCCGGTATAGAAGTTGCGGCGAGTCAGCATGTACTGAACTGACTTGTTCATCAGGTAGATCACACGCTTGTATTCTGATCCTTGACACTTGTGCGTCGTAAGCACGTACGCCAAGTCGATATCCTTGCGTGGATCAGTGAGATATGATTGACCATTGCGATTGATGCGTTGGACTGTGCGTGGGATGTAGACGACTCGATCACCAACATCGACATAGAAGGCTTCGTATTCGTCGATGGATCGAACGATGCCGCACTCACCATTGAATAGCCCCTTCTCGTCGTTGTCAGCAGTGACCTCGTACATATTCTTGGTGCACACAACCTTGTCACCAACCTTGATCCGAACGCTATCGCCCTGCGCCCATTCATGACGAGGCAGATCGATGCTATCAGACATGTCAGACCAAATCGTAGACTGGATGCGGCCATTGAGCTTGACCGTACCAATCCATGACTTGTTCTGAGGAGAGATGATCTGATTGTCGAGGCCAGTGAAGTCAACGCCTTGCGACTGCATGTCAGCGATGTAGTTCATCACCAAGTCAACCGGCTGGTCGGTGTACTTGATGTTGAAGTCATCCTTCTGAACAGGCACCCATCCACGCAAGATGCGAGAGCAATTCAATGCAACGCCCGAGCCAGCAGCCTGACGGTAGTTGTGCTCCAGCTTGATGCCGTTGAAGTCCTTGAGCATGCGTTGAAACGGCGTCGGCTGGTCGAGCAGGCGCTTGTCTTCTTCGATAGGCTCAAGCTGGTTCTCGTCACCGAACATGCAGATGCGAGAGCCATTCATCAGTGCGTCGATGAGGCTACGATGCAGATCGTTGTTGACCATCGCGTACTCGTCTGCGAGGATCACGTCGTATTCAAGTGGGTTGTCTGGCATGAAGCGACGCGGCACAGAGAAGCCAGTCGCCTTGCCAGTCTTAGGATCGGGATCGCCAGGGTGTGTGAACTCAAGAGCACGATGCATTGTCATCGCGTCCTTGATACCAGTAGCTTCCTTTACACGCTTCGATGCCTTGCCAGTCGGCGCAACAGTACCAACAGAAAAGCCGGCTTCGGTAAGCTCGCTATGCACAATCTGCATAATCGAAGTCTTACCAGTGCCGGCCTCTCCAGTGATCGGTACTATGCGTCGCTGATCTTTATCAAGACATGCGTTAACAGCTTCCTGCTGCTTTGGATGCAGCGTCGCGAAGTCCATGAATGATGCCCTCTGCACGTTCCACCAACCTCATGTCGGTGGAGTTGAAGAACTCAGTAGTGTGTGCCTCACGCCAGAGACGTTCAATCTCCGAGCGCATATCACTCTCAAGCATACGGCCGCAACGACGCACCGCCGTCAACCGATCAAGGGTCAACAGCGATGATCTTTCCTGTGCGGCGTCGATGCAATTCGCGAGCGACATAGAGTGCACACCAGCGGTAGAAAGGAACTTCTTTGACACCGAGTAGCTCTGCTTCACTTTTGATGAAAGCTCGATCGATGTCGTTGATACGAAAACGGACAGGTACGAGAGCCTTGCTATGAGCAAGTGGTCCTCTTGCTCGCTTGACTTCTTGTGGTACAGGGATGGTGATGTAGTTGTCGTCATCGCGCTGTTCCGTGCTCATACTCTATCCGCTCTTGGTTGGTTAGTCGCATGCTGGCGGTGACGCCGTTTAGCAGAGTTGGAGCCCGATCACCGCCAGCACACTACTCATACAGTTTGCAGACTGTATAAGATTACTTGCTCGCCTTAGCGCGCGGAGCGCCCTTCGGCAGAGTGACACGCACGAACGTCAGGTTCGAGTTCTGGTCGCAACGGTCGAGCGCATCGCTCGGGTTAGTCGCAGCACCCACGACAGCGGCCTTGACCTGATCGGCCGACGTGCCCTCGGGCAGCTTGGTGCGGTCGATGAGAACGAGAACGCGCTTCGGTCCGACGTTACGCGGAGCCTTGGTCTTGTCAGCAGCCATAGAAAACATCCCTCATTGGGTTAGTTGGATTGTACGCAGACACATAGAGCCACAAGAGGGGCCTGTTGGCAAGTAGAAAATGCCAACGGACCCCTCTTTATATATGGCTCTTAGACGATCTTGGACAGCCTGTCAGCACGAGCCTGGGTCACACCCTCGAAATCCTCATGCTTGACCGACACGCGAGTGCGGAGGCCAATCAGAGTATTCGGATCGATGGTACGGCCCAGAGTGCCACCGAGAGCTTCGATGGTACGCTTGGCATTCCAACGGCCCTGGGGAGTATCCTCAATCACGGTGTAGTGCTTGAGGGTGGTGCCGTCCGGGTTGCCGTCCTTGTAGTCAGCCGGGTATCCATCCGGCGCCAGATACAGCGAGAGCGTCATCATACGCTTACCGCTCTTGCTCATACCAACCTCTGCAAGGCGCACTTCCATAGTGTAGTCCTTAGCAGGGATCGGAACGGGCGGCTTCGCATTCGACAGGTCTTCACTGAAATCTGCAATGCTGTTCAGTTCACTCACGATCTTACATCCTTGTGTTTGTTGATGCATCGACACTGCGGATTATACGCGGTCTCGCATACTTGTCAATCCGCAAAGACTAGTATGCTATCCAAGAGGGGCCTACTAGATATAGTATGGCCTCTCTTGGCAACTCAGCTAACGACCGATGCCGTTACGTACAGCCTTGGTCGCAGCGTTGAACTCGTCTTCTGCCTCACGCAACTCAGCGTTGGCAATGGCTTCGACTTCTTCTGCACGGACACGCTTGGTCTTAGCAGATTTGGCAGAGCGAGCAGCGACTTCGAGACGGCGCTGCGCTTGGCCTAGATCAACAGTCTTACTCATGTAACTCCTCAGTTGTGGTTACTTCGGCAACGGCAGCTTCTTAAAGCCACCATTACGCCAAGCCTCGTACCAAGCAGCGACCGTGTGGCCTGTGCCTGTAGCTTGGTCGTAATTCCAAATGATCGGATCACTCTTCGTCATGTCGAACATGCGAGAGCGCATAGGCTGGAACACGCCATGAGGACGGACACGCAGCAGCCGCTCGTTGGGCTTGCCGGTATCCTTCATGTGCCAAACCTCACTGATCTGCAACGCTACTTCTTGAGGCAGCGAACCGCCCAGTAGGATAGTGATGGATACAATGTTGCCATCGGCGTCTTTGCTTGGCGTGTCCTCGTGACATAAGACGACAAAGTGCTTCTTATGCTTTGCTGTGAGACGTAGCAGCATAGTGATGGCGCCAAGCGTATACCGATTACGCAGTCCATAGCCGCTGATTCCTGGCTGAGCGAGTGACGCACGAAACCCCTTACCATCTGCCTTTCCAGAGACAATGCCAAAGGTGAGGGCTTTCTGCGAGAACGATGTCGCACTGTCGAAGACGACGGTATCGACTTCACGCTCTTTGAAGTACCGCTCGAAGTCTTGCTCATAGCTACCTCGCTCGATCATCTGTTCGACAATGCCATGATCGGCTGCCGAGAAGTCAACGACCTCGATGTCATCACGTGCGCCGATAGAAGCAGTGGCATCAGGATCGAATTGCAGCCACAGCTTCTTGCCTGGGAATGTGCTAGCTAGTACGGTCTTGCCACAACCAGCAGGCCCCCACACAAGCGCACTCAGGCGATTGATGGACGACGAGACAGGCAGGACAGGATTAGCGCCGAACACGAACGGCTTGAGTGGGGGTTGCGTTGTCATCGTTTGAACGGATGCTCCAGTGGTGACAGGATAGGACCGTCGTATATCTCTTGTATTACAACAATGCTGGCCAAGCCTTCTGCCTGGCTTATTGCTTTGTTGTACTTGTGATGCGCTTCCCAACGGCGCTGCAACCACTCTTCGGGTGGATAGACATTTGGAGTTGGCATCAGTTCAAACTCTTTCTGTGAGCAACAGTGTAGTCAGCTGCATCTTTGACTTGCAACACTACTATCTGTGGATCATTGGGATCGATGGACATATGAAGACCAAAAGGCTCCTGCAAGCTGGGAGGATCATTAATTGCATGCAATCGAACCTCTTTAGTGCCCAGCCCAATCATCAGCTTGGCGATGATGGCGTCGCGCTGTGTGATGGCATCATAGATTGCCGCAGGCCCGTCATCGATCAAGCCTTGCACATATCTCATAGCAGACTTGTCTAGAGAGTCCTTGTCGCTCATGCTGCCAACTCCATGATCTTACCCGCCTCGCGCTCGAACGCAACGCGACTGTCTTGGTTGGGGATGTCACGAGCGTATGCAGTCGCAGCAGTGACGGCATCCCAGAGCGTTTCGATAGGACGATCCTCTTCCTTCTGGTGTCGCTCAACCAACACCCTCGACATGTTCCTACCAAAGCGATTGGCAAGGAACTCACTCACATTATCGATGCGCTTCTCACGCGCATGCTCGATAGCCGCAATGACTGGACGCTCAGAACCATTACGGTATTCGTCAATGATCGGACTGACTTCCTCCAACCAACGGTGAGGAGCCGATACAGTATGACGAATGCGCATCTCTCTGAACTCTTCCATGCCCCAGATGATGCGATTGCCACACACGTAGTCGAACAGAAAGAAAGCAGCACCGAGGGTAGCCGCACCGACTTCGCTGTTCCACACATAGAAGCCGCGTGCCATCGATCCGGGCTTGCCATTGCGACGGTTCTTGACTTCAATGCGATTGACCTCATCGCACAGGAACACGAACATGTCACGCTCGCCAGCATACAAAGTGGTATTGGCTTTGGTGACTGCTACTCGCTGCCCAAACTCTCCTGGTACCCGGAAAGTCCCATCGATACCATTTCCGAAACGCTGCACCAGAGAGCGTGTGATGTCATAGTTCCATACTCGGCCATATCTAGGTCCAGTAGCCGCGCGCAGTGACAAAGCCGTATTGTCGGTATCGCTTCTGGACACAAGCAGACCAACCTCCTCAACGTCACGGACATACTTGAGTCCGTAGTTGAGGCAATCCGCAGCAAGTTCCGCAGGCAAGCTACGCATGTAACCAGCAGGTGCTCCTGAGAGAGACGCAATCTGACCGAAAGCCCACTCATTGATCACAGCCTCCTGTTCTCCACGGCCAATCATCAGCTCGTCGCCTCGCGGAACGATGCGCAGGCTGCGATTGGCTGCAACTACGGCCTTGCTGTTATCTCGCAGCTTGCCGAAGTGAGTCTCCATATCATGCAGATTGAGGAACCGCTCGTCATTCTTACGCGTAGCCCACTGCTTGTGGACTGCCATAGAACCATCGGGCATCAGTCTTCTCCTGCTTTCTCATGTAGAGGCGACCAGTGGTGAGGCACCATCTGATCTAGGATAGCTCGCTTCTCATCCTCATCTGCTGCACAGAAAGGAATGAGCGAGCACGGACGGAAGTAACGATTGCAGCTATGCGTGAACATGGGGGCATCGACAACATCGTCTTTGTGCTGACGGTACATCGTGACGATATCGTATACCCAGTCAAGCCAACGCTCGTACTGATGGGCTGTGCGCTGCATGTGCTCTAGTACGATGCCATTGGAGTAGACTTTCGGCAACGGGATCTGAGCACCGATCACATAGCCAGACTCGACGGCTCGTTGCAGCATCAACTGTACAGCCATGAAGTAGCCAGTAGGTTGGTGCGACGTGACGAACGACATACGCCACGCATCATCGAGACGAGAGCCGGTCTTGTTCTCCATAAGCAGCGGCTCGTTCTGAGGCGTAGCATGGATGCCATCGATCTTGCCAGTGTAAGCAATCGAGAAGTCAAGTCCTGTGTGCTCATCGGTGAACGTGATCTTGATAGCGAACGGTATCTCAATCCCAACAGGTGACGTAGGATCGTCAGGATTGAATACCCACACAGGATAGTCCATACCTTCCCATGCTTGAAGGTATGTGAGGCACGTCATTTCGAGATTAGATAGCGTCCGACGTGTATCGCCAGGGTCATCAACATAGCCAGAGGTATAAAGAAGATCGATACAGAAATCTCGCCGATTAGCCTCAGCAGACTTCGTATCACTGATCTGCGAGATGGCGTTCTCATATCGCTCCCTTCCGAACAGACGAATGCCATGATGGTTGGCATGCGCCCTCAACCCCTGCACCCATCCAAGCATGAAGATGCGGTGAGCAGCGAAGAACTCGTGACAAGCAGTGCCAGCTTCGAGAGCCATCGCACGGCCTGCCCCTGGCATTGCTTTGTGCAAGCCATATCGGACGATGCCCCACGTCGGACACGTCGCGATGGCAGTTAGTTTCGAGTAGTCGAATTGCTCTAGCTCCGCTGGGACGCTAGAAGGATCAAGCAACTCCAGCTTGACGGATGTATAACGCTGCATCAGACTGGATCGTCTGTGCTGATAGACTGAACGTCACCGACACGCTTCTTCAACTTATCCAGCAGGTCCTTGTTGTTGTCAAGGATTTGAGTATGCTGGACAAGCACCCTTGAGAGCGAGTCAAACGACTTAGCCATCTCAGGAATGGCTCGTGCTAAGGCATGTTGCTCTTCGGCGATCTTCGCTAGCACATCGAGAAGCACAGGATCGATACGACCCTTGAGCTTGTCATAGACATCACGCGCTTTCAT